>Ga0209084_1002044_pt1 | contig 16153 bp, 10 predicted proteins | sample C_130820_MF_Meta_FD_187309 | JGI IMG/M metagenome (GOLD analysis project Ga0209084, IMG submission 187309) | Freshwater microbial communities from Lake Croche, Canada to study carbon cycling - C_130820_MF_MetaG (SPAdes) (version 2) | ecosystem: Environmental > Aquatic > Freshwater > Lake... | reverse complement strand
CGGTAAGATATTCTCAAGAAGACAATGGAGACGGAACTAAACAAGTTTGCGACTTAGACACAGGAGACTGCTACACTATTAGAGAAAGAGATGGCTTAATTGAAAGAGCAGGTCATCAAACTACCGTTAATAGAAAAGTAAGAGTTGAGACATCTAGAGGTGTAAAACAATTATTAAACGGATAATAAAATGAAAGTAGATAGAAAAAAAATACTGAGTGAAATTGAAAGATATAAAAGTATCAATCAATATATTATGGAACAAGATGCAGCTACTGCTGAACCAGATTTAGGTGCGTTGGCTCCAGCACTTGGTTCGGAAGCTCCGATTCCACCAGCACCCGCAGAGCCTGCGGCACCTGAAGCACCTGCACCACCTGCACCACCTGCAGAACCTATTGATGTGGAAAATGACCCTGACGTTGAAAAAATTGACGATGAAGGAAAATCTGAAGAAGGAGAAGATGAATCGGGTAGTGAAGAACTTGATATTACTGAATTAGTTGACTCTCAAAAAAATATTGAAAAAAAACAAGATGATTATTTTGAGAACTTATTTGGGCAATTAAGTAACTTAGAATCCAAATTATCTGAAATGGATTCAATTATGAATAAATTAAATTCTTTAGAAAGTAAAATTGAAAAATATAGAGAAAAGACTCCTGAAGAAAAATTAGAATTGAGGACTTATGATTCATATCCATTCAATCAAAAGTTATCACAATTTTTTGATGACAAGAAAGATGAGATGGAAAAGACGGGAAAAAATGATTATGTTTTAACTCCCGACGAAGTAACTGACATTAATGTGAATGACATTAAAACATCATTCCAAAATCCTGGATTTGACAAAGAAGGATTTTAATATTCAAAAACATTAATAATTAAGACCACCCACTCGGTGGTCTTTTTTATTTGACATAACGAATAAAATACCTATACTTATATCATACAATTTAACAATTTAATATAAAAAATTATGATGAGTTCATTAGACGCCGTATTGGCGCAGTACGAAAAATCACAACAAGCATCGGGCGGGGCCCAAAGTAGAATGTCGCAAGACGAAAGAATGAAAAAGTATTTTGCTTTAATCTTAGGAGATAAAGAAAAATCAGGACAACGAAGAGTTCGTATCCTACCAACACCAGATGGTTCATCACCATTCAAGGAAGCTTGGTACCACGAAATCCAAGTTGGTGGTCAATGGCAAAAGTTCTACGACCCAGGCAAAAATGACAACGAGCGTTCACCTTTGAATGAGGTTTACGAAGAGTTAATGTCAACAGGAAAAGAATCTGATAAAGAATTAGCGAAACAATATAAGTCTCGTAAGTTTTATATCGTCAAAGTTATTGACCGTGACCACGAAGAGGACGGACCAAAGTTTTGGAGATTCAAACACAATTATAAGAATGATGGTATCTTAGATAAAATCATTCCACTTTGGAGAAACAAAGGTGATATTACTGACCCAATAAATGGTCGTGATTTAATCATTGAGTTAACAAAATCTAAAACAAACGCAGGTAAAGAATACACAAGTGTATCTACAATTATGTATGAAGACCAAGGTCCTGTTCATACAGAAGCTGCACAATCTAAGGCTTGGATTGAAGATGAATTAACTTGGTTAGATGTTTATTCTAAAAAACCTGTTGATTATCTTGAAGCAATTGCTCGTGGTGAAACACCAAAATGGGATAGTGAAAAAGGTGGTTATGTTTATGAAAACAACACTGAAGACACAACTTCAATCGGAGGAGCAAAGGATGAAAAACCTGCTTATGTTGACCCACAAATTGATGATGAACCTGAAGGAGATTTACCATTTTAATATTACGGGGTAGTGAAATACCTACCCCATTTTTAAACAAACAAATACATGGCAATTAAGAAAAACGATTTCAGTTCAGTAAAGAAGAAGTTCTCAACTTCTGCAAAATATAAACCTCAAAGGTTTTTCGATTTAGGGCCTGACTTCTTAGATGCTGTTGGTTTACCTGGACCTGCCATTGGACACTTGAATATGTTCCTTGGACACTCAGATACAGGAAAGACAACGGCATTAGTTAAATCAGCAGTTGATGCACAAAAGAAAGGTATTCTACCTGTATTCATCATTACAGAGCAAAAGTGGTCTTTTGAACACTCTAAGCTTATGGGTTTAGTATGCGAAGAAGTTGTTGACAAAGAAACGGGGGAATTAGATTGGGATGGATTTTACATTTTTAACAATAACTTTAGTTACATCGAACAAATTACTGACTACATCAACGAACTATTAGATGCACAAGAGAAAGATGATATTCCTTACGATTTATTATTTCTTTGGGATTCAGTTGGTTCAGTTCCTTGTAAAATGACTTACGAAGGAAAAGGAGGTAAACAACACAACGCGTCTACTTTAGCAGATAAAATTGGTATGGGTATTAACCAAAGAATTTCAGGGTCTCGTAAATCAGATTCAAAATATGAAAATACATTGGTTATTGTTAATCAACCTTGGGTTGAATTACCTGATAATCCTTTCGGACAACCAAAGATTAAGGCTAAAGGAGGTGAGGCTATTTGGTTAAATTCATCATTGGTATTCTTATTTGGTAACCAAAAAGGTGCGGGAACTACTAAAATCACGGCAACTAAAGATAAAAGAACAATTAAATTTGCCTCAAGAACAAAAGTTTCTGTAATGAAGAATCACATTAATGGGCTTGGATATGATGATGGTAAGATTATTGTAACACCACATGGTTTTATTGCGGGTAAAGATACTACTGAGGAAAAAACCAATATAGAAAAATATAAAAAAGAATATGCAGATTATTGGAAAGATATTATCGGTATAGATGGTGATTTTGACTTGAAAGAGGAAGAAGAAAAAGAAGATTAGTTTATTTGTTTCACATTTTAAATCACTGTTGTGATTAAGACATTATTAGTTGACGGAGACAATCTATTTAAGATTGGATTTCATGGGGTTAGGGATTTATATAATGAAGGAAACCACGTAGGTGGAGTATATTATTTCATTGACATATTACGTAAGTTTTTAGAGGAACATAACCACGATAAAGTAGTTGTGTTTTGGGATGGAGAGTCAAACTCTTCAATGAGAAAGGCTATATACCCACAATACAAGGCAAACCGTCGCCAAGATATGAACGAATTCAAATACGAATCATATCTAAAACAGAAAGAAAGAGTAAAACAATATCTTGAAGAGATATTTGTGAGACAAATTGAGATGGTAAACAATGAGGCAGATGACCTCATTGCTTACTATTGTAAAATTTCAACAGAAGAAGATATTATCATTTTTTCAAATGATAAAGACCTTACCCAATTAATTTCGGAGAATGTAACAATATACTCCCCTTTTTACAAACAATACTTTAAAAATGGGGATATGATTAAAATCAATAAGGTATATATACCACACTATAATATTTTAGTTGCTAAAATATTCATAGGAGACACGTCTGACAATATTGAAGGTATTGAAGGATTGGGGGAAAAGACTTTATTAAAATTATTTCCTGATTTGTTGGAAAAACACTGCACTATGGAAGAATTACTTTATATTGCACAAAATAACCAGCAAAATAAAAAATCAAAAGCACTCAAGAATATTTTGATTGGTAAAACAAAAAGTGGTATTATTGGAAATAACGTTTATATCGAAAACAAAAAAATTATTGATTTATCAAATCCTTTACTAACATATGAAGGAAAAGAATTAGTAGAACAAATCCAAACCGATACTATAGACCCTACAGATAGGGGATATAAAAACTTAATGAGGATGATGATGGAAGACGGACTCTTTAAGTACTTACCCAAAGACGACGAGGCTTGGGTAAATTTTTTAAAACCATTTATGAAATTAACAAGAAAAGAAAAAAGAAATAATAATAAAAATTAAAATTATGAAAGAACAAGATAGTACCAAGATGGAATTCTTAATGACGTTGAACGACAACATCGTTGTACAAAGATTTTTCAATGTCAGGGGATACAATCCGAAGGCAAAAAATTCTGTGGATTTCTATGATTATATCAAGGGGGTTACACAAGAACTTCAATACTATTTGAAGATGAAAACTGTTACCTACATGATAGATAACAAAGAGTCAATTTATGATGACCATTCTATTATGGAAACATCTTTCACTGAAGGACCTGAGGATTTCAACATTTATATCAAAGTTGGAGAGCAGACAATTTGTCATAGAGCATTTGATGGAAAAAATTTCCCACCAAAAGTACGTTATACAGTTGATGTGAGACCTTTTTTGAAAGATGTCTTACGAGAATTGACTGACATTTTTTCATCTCCAAAATTAAGTTTTAGATATTTGGACTTTGACTTAAGTAAGTAAATATTTAATTAAACACGAGGCAAGCAACAATATATGAACAAGAATTTTGAATACTTAGGGAACACTTTTCAACTACAATTATTAAACCAACTTATCATAGATAGAGAATTTTCATCATCAATTATGGATGTCATTGAAAGTTCATATTTTGACAACAAATATTTCAAAATCATCTTACAGATGACTAAAGAATATTATGTTAAGTATGAGTCTACCCCTAATTTTGATACTTTAGAACAGATTGTAAAATCTGAAATTTCTCAAGAACTTGTTGCTAAGATTGTACTTGACACTTTGAAACAAGTTAAGGACGCACCCTTTGAAGGTAGTATATTTGTTCAGGAAAAAGCATTGAAGTTTTGTAAACAACAAGAACTTCAAAAGGCTATGGACCGAGCTCAGAAAATTATTAATGAAGGAGACTTTGAGTCATACGATAAAGTTGAAGGACTTGTTCGTGAAGCGTTACAAGTAGGAGAAAGAGATACAGGTTTAACTGATATCTTCTCAAACCTTGATACTGTATTAGATGAGGATTTTAGACACCCAATTCCGATTGGTATACCTGGTATAGACAAACTACTTAAAGGTGGACTGGCGAAGGGGGAAATAGGTGTAATCTTGGCACCGACAGGTGTTGGAAAAGCCTTAAGTGTTTCAGAGCCTGTTTTAACACCGACAGGATGGGTAACTATGGGTGAGATTAAGACTGGAGATAGAGTAGTTGGCAGTGATGGGAAATATCAATATGTATTAGGTACGTATCCACAAGGGATAAGACCAATTTACAAAGTAGAATTTACTGATGATACTTTTGTAAATTGTGACGAAGAACATCTTTGGAGTGTCAATACTCTTAACATGAGAACAGCTAAGACAAGAGTGAAAGGTAAGGGAGTTCATAAACCAAACTATGGGTATAAAGTTGTTAAAACTTCAGACATGATGAATGACATCAAGAAGAGAGGTCGATACAATTATAGATTACCTGTGGTAAATCCTGTTGATTTTGAGGAAAGAGAAGTATCAATTGATTCTTATTTACTTGGTTTATTGTTAGGAGATGGTAGTATATGTGATGGTGGTGTCCGTATAAGTACTAAGGACGATGAGTTATTTGATTCAATCCAACACCTTGATGAACATTCATCATTTAATGAATATTATAGAACTGAAACTAAAAGTATAAAATCAATAAATTTAAAGAGCAAAATAAAAGAACGACTTAAAGTTTATAATTTATTAAATAAAAAGTCTAACAATAAATTTATACCAAAAGATTATCTTTATAATTCGTTGGAAGTTAGAGTTTCATTATTACAAGGTTTAATGGATACTGACGGATATATTGATAAAAAAGGTACTATTCAATTTACAACGGTTTCAAAACAATTATGTGATGATGTAAGAGAATTGGTATTATCGTTAGGTGGAACTGCTCGAATTAATAGTAAAATACCGACTTATATTTACAATGAAGAAAAAAAAGAGGGTCAATTAGCTTACACAATAACAATGTCGTTTGCAAATGATATTGTTCCGTTCAGATTATTAAGAAAAGTTGATAGATATTATAAGAGGGAGAAATATATTGAACAAAAATATGTTAAATCAATAACTTATTCTCATGATGAGAAGGCGGTATGTATTAAAGTTTCAAATCCTGATGAGTTATTTGTTACAAGAAATTATGTTTTAACACATAATACAACCATTTTAACTAAGATTGCAAACACGGCCTTTAACCTTGGTTATAATGTTCTTCAAATATTTTTCGAGGATAACCCAAAGATTGTTCAAAGAAAACATTTTACCCTTTGGACAGGGATTGAACCTGATAACTTGGTTCTTCACAAAGAAGAAGTTATGAGTAAGCTTGGTGAAATTCAGAACACAATGAAGAATGAGTTAATTCTAAAGAAATTACCATCAGATTCAATGTCTATGTCTCAAATTAAGAATCAGATTAGAAAAATGATTGCCGATGGTAAAAAGATTGATTTAGTTCTTTTAGACTATATTGATTGTGTGGTACCTGAAAGTACAAGTAAGGACGAGTGGAAAGCTGAAGGTTCAGTAATGAGAGGGTTTGAAGCAATGTGTCATGAATTGTCTTTAGTGGGTTGGACTGCAACTCAAGGTAACAGGTCTTCAATTTCATCAGAAGTTGTAACTACAGACCAAATGGGCGGGTCTATTAAGAAGGCTCAAGTAGGTCACGTAATCATAACAGTGGCAAAAACTTTACAACAAAAGGAGATGAACTTGGCGACAATCGCAATCACCAAGTCAAGAATTGGTAAAGATGGTGTTGTGTTTGAAAACTGTAAGTTCAATAATGAACTTTTGGAGATTGACACAGAGAGTTCAGTAACATTCTTAGGTTTTGAAGAACATCAAGAGGAAAGAAAGAGAGATAGAGTTAAGGAGTTGTTGGAAAAAAGAAAAGAAAGAGAAGCAAAAAAATCATAACAAAAAAAACAAAAAAAACATGGAAAAAATTTTAATAACAAATCCTGAGCGTTTTGTAATATTCCCCATTAAACACGATGACATTTGGGAGTTTTATAAGATGCACCAAGCGGCGTTTTGGACCGCTGAAGAAATAGATTTAACAGAAGATATCAGAGATTGGAGTAATCTCTCAGAAAATGAACAATACTTTATTAAGAACATTTTATCGTTCTTTGCGGCATCAGATGGTATTGTAAATGAAAACTTGGCTGAGAACTTTTATAGAGAGGTTCAATATCCTGAAGCAAAATTCTTTTATGGTATGCAATTAGCTATGGAAAATATTCATAGCTTAATGTACTCACTTTTGATTGATACATATATTTCAAACGAAGATGAGAAGAATAAATGTTTTACTGCTTTAGATAACTTACCTGCAGTACAAAAGAAGGCCAAGTGGGCTTTAGATTGGATTGAAAATGCTTCATTCCAAGAAAGATTAGTTGCATTTGCGGCAGTTGAAGGTATTTTCTTTTCAGGGTCGTTTTGTTCAATCTTTTGGTTAAAATCAAGAGGAATTATGCAAGGGTTATGTAATGCAAATACTTTAATTTTTAAAGATGAAAACTTACACTGTGACTTTGCAATCCATTTGGTAAACAATCACTTAGAAAACAAACCAACTGAAAAAAGAATTAGAGAAATTTTATTATCTGCACTTGAGATTGAAAAAGAATTTATTACTGAATCATTGCCTGTATCACTTATTGGTATGAATTCAAACTTAATGAAACAATATCTTGAGTTTGTTGTTGATGGTCTTTTACTTAAATTTGGATGTAAAAAAGAATTTAATGTTGAGCAACCATTCAAATTCATGGAACAAATTGCAATTGAAACAAAAGGTAACTTCTTTGAGGGAAGAACTGTAGAATACCAAAAAGCTAAATTAAACGAGGCAATTTCATTTGTCGACGATTTTTAATATTATAAAATTATGATGTCATTAAAGATTAAAAAAAGAGGGGGAGAGGACGTTGTGTTTAATCCACAGAAAATTTATAACAGAATTAAAAAAGCTGCGAAAGGATTAAATGTAAACTCTGATGAGATTTTCATCAAAGTAATTACGTCAATTCCTACTGAAGGTTTTATTACTACTAAAGAATTGGATAAGTTAGTATGTGAGATTGCAGCATCATATACAGGTAGTCACTACGACTACTCAAGATTATCTTCTTCAGTTGCAATATCTTCGTACCATAAAGAAACTGACCCAAGTTTTTCAAATACAATGAGCATGTTACATGTTGACGGTATTGTTCATGACAAACTTATTGAAACCATTGAAAGATATGGTGCGGATAACATAGATGCGGTTATCAATCATGAGAATGATTATGATTTTGATTATTTTGCATGGCGTTCATTAACTGAAATGTACTTGTTAAAGTTACCTAATGGTAAAGTTGTTGAAAGACCGCAACATATGTATATGAGAGTTGCTCTATGGGTAACTAATACATTTGAGGAGGCGATTGAGTATTACAAGTCATTGTCTGACCAACTAATATCTAAAGCGACTCCAATTATGATTAACTCGGGAACTAAAGTTCCTCAGTTGGCTTCTTGTGTGTTACATTATAATAATTCAGATTCTCGTGATGGACTATTAAAAACCTTGAGTGATATTTCAACATATTCTTCAGACGCTGCAGGTATCGGTTTATCAATGTCTAACATCAGAAGTAAGGAAAGTAGAATTAATAGTTCGGGTGGATTTGCAGGAGGTTTATTAAAATACTTAAAGATTGTTAATGAGTCGTTAAGATTCTTCAATCAACAAGGTAGAAGACCTGGTAGTGCGGCTATCTATATTGAACCATGGCACAAAGATATTTTTGATTTACTTGACATCAAAAAGAATACAGGTAAAGATGAATTAAGAGCTCGTGATTTATTCACAGCACTATGGATTCCTGATAACTTCATGAGAGCGGTTAAAGGTAATACTGATTGGTATTTATTTTGTCCAAATGATATTCTTAAAGCTGGTATCAAACCATTACAAGAATGTTACGGTGATGAATACGAAGAAAACTACAATAAGGCGGTACAAATGGGTCTTGGTAAAAAAGTTAAAGCTCAGGAGATTTGGACAAAAGTTATAGAATCTCAAGTTGAAACTGGTGTTCCTTATTTATGTGCCAAGGATAGTGTTAACAAAAAAACTAACCATCAAAACATTGGTGTTATTAAACAGTCAAATTTATGTATTGAGATTGTTCAATTCACTGATGAAGAAACAACAGCTATTTGTACATTATCTTCAATGGTATTGAAAAACTTTATTGAGAAAGGTGAGTTTAATTTTAACCTACTTTATAGTGAAGTAAGAAAGGTTGTTAGAGCTCTTAATAAAGTTATTGACATTAACAGTTACTCAACTGAAAAAGGTAGAAAGGGAGGATTAGAACAAAGAGCTATTGCTATTGGTATTCAAGGTCTTGCTGACGTATTCTTTTTGATGGACTATGTTTTTACATCTGAAGAAGCAAAAAAATTAAATAAAAATATTTTTGAAACTATCTATTTTGCAGCAATTACTGAAAGTATGACTTTATGTAAAACAGGTCAATACAAACCATACGTACACTTTGAGGGGTCACCAATGTCAAAAGGAGTATTTCAATTTGATATGTGGGGATTAAATTGTGAAGAATTAGGTAGTTTATGGGATTGGGATAATCTTAAATTAGAAGTTTCTAACCATGGTGTTTGTAACTCTTTATTCACGGCTCAGATGCCAGTTGCATCTTCTGCTAAGATTACAGGTTCATTTGAAATGACTGAACCAGCTCACTCGGCATTATTTAATAGACGTGTTGTTGGCGGTGAAATCTTAATTGTTAACAAATATTTGATTAATGATTTTGAAAAACTTGGTATTTGGAGTGAAGAATTAAAGAATGAAATTATTTTAAATGAAGGGTCAATTCAAAATGTTAACTTTAACAATTATCTTGACACTGAAGATAAACACTATGATAAGAAGGTTAAAAGAATTGAACATTTGATTAATAAGTACAAAACAATTTGGGAGATTTCTCAAAGAGAACTTATTAATATGGCGGCGGATAGAGCACCATTTATTGACCAATCACAATCTATGAATATATATATGTCAAATCCAACATTGTCAAAGATAACATCTTCACATTTCCACTCGTGGGAAAAAGGATTAAAGACTTTATGTTACTATGTGAGAACTAAAGCGATTTCAACAGGGGCTAAACACTTAGCATTAGACTTATCTAAGATTGAAAAACAAGTCTCAAAAGTTGAAACACCAAAAGTAGATTACCTTGAAACGGGTTTAACACAAAAACCTGAAGATAGTCCATTTGAGTGTTTTGGATGTTCAGCTTAAATAATTAATAATCCCGACTAATAATCGGGATTATTTGTTTTTATGTATTTATAAGAAAAAGTAGGATAGTATATTTATATATATGGCAAACGGTGTTACATATGGAATTAGTTTTCCGTTCAGAGATTCTGTACGAGGAGACTATTTGGAATTAACTGAATTACAATCCCAAGAAATAAAATCAGACCTTATTCATTTATTATTAACAAGAAAAGGGTCAAGATATTTTTTACCCGCATTTGGTACAAGATTATATGAATTTCTTTTTGAACCTTTTGATGGATTAACGTTTAATGCTATTGAATCTGATATTAGAGATGCAATTGAGAATTTTATGCCAAACTTATTGGTTAATAGTTTATCAATAACACCTGCTGACCCACAAGAAGAATTAGACATTGGAACGGGGCAAAATTTAGCAGGAACAAGTGAATCGTCAATTTATCGATTTCCTGGTAAAGGAACTTCAGAGTATACTGCAAAAATAAGACTAGACTACTCAACTAACAACTCAACATTTGCTCAGAGCGATTTTGTGATTATCAATATTTAATATAGATGGCAAATAATAAAATATCATATGCGACCAGAGATTATCAAGCGATAAGAACTGAACTTTTAAATTACGTAAGGACATATTATCCTGAATTAATACAGGATTTTAATGATGCTTCTGTATTCTCAGTTTTTTTAGATTTAAATGCTGCGGTTGCTGATAACTTAAATTATAATATTGATAGAAGTTTACAAGAAACAGTACTTCAATATGCTCAACAAAGGTCTTCAATTTATAACATTGCAAGAACTTATGGTTTAAAATTGCCAGGGCAAAGACCGTCGGTGTCTTTAGTGGATTTTTCAATTACAGTACCTGCATTTGGAGATAAAGAAGATGAAAGATACCTTGGAACATTAACAAGAGGTTCACAAGTTGTGGGTGCTGGAGTTGTATTTGAAAATGTTTATGATATTGACTTTGCATCTCCATACAATGCTCAAGGGTTCCCTAATAGATTAAAAATACCTAATTTCAATTCAAATAACGTTCTTGTTAATTATACAATTACTAAAAGAGAAATTGTTGTAAATGGTGTTACTAAAGTATTCAAAAGAGTTATTGGAGCAAATGACGTAAAACCTTTCTTTGAATTGTTCTTGCCTGAAAAGAATGTGTTAGGTATAACAAGTGTATTATTGAAAAATGGCACAGAATATACAAATACTCCAACAACTGCCGAATTCTTGGGCTTAGAAAACAGATGGTATGAGGTTGATGCGTTAGCGGAAGATAGAGTCTTTATTGAAGACCCTACAAAAGTTTCAGACCAACCAGGTATTAAAGTTGGAAGGTATATTCAAACACAAAATAGATTTATAACTGAATATACTCCTGAAGGATTTAAAAAGATGACATTTGGTGGTGGGACAAACACGGCTCAAGACCAATTGAATCAATTTACAACTTTAGGAACGACATTAGAATTACAAAAATATTCTAATAACTTTTCATTAGGTTCTACTTTAACACCAAACTCAACTTTATTTATTCAATATAGAATTGGGGGAGGTTTAGCGACAAACTTAGGAACAAATGTTATTAATCAAATTGGAACTGTTTCATTTTTTGTAAATGGACCATCAGAGACAACTAACTCTTCAGTTGTTAATTCATTAAGATGTGTAAACGTAACTGCAGCTGTTGGTGGTGCAGGTGTGCCTTCATTAGAAGAAATTAGAAATTATGTTTCATTTAACTTTGCGGCACAAAAAAGGGCTGTAACAGTTCAAGACTATGAATCTATTATTAGAAACATGCCAGCTCAATACGGAGCACCTGCTAAAGTATCAATTACAGAAAATGACAACAAGATATTAATTCAAATTTTATCTTATGATACTTCAGGAAAATTAACAAACATTGTATCAAATACCTTAAGACAAAATATCGCAAATTATTTATCAAACTATAGAATGATGAATGATTATATTTCAATCTTTACGGCTGAGGTTATTGACCTTAGTGTTGATGTTGCTATTGTATTAGACTCAGCTCAAAACTCAGGACAAGTTATTTCAAGTGTTGTGGATAAAATATCTGAATACTTTAATCCATTAACAAGACAACTTGGACAAAATGTTTATCTATCTGAATTAAGAAGTATTGTCCAAAATACAAATGGTGTATTAACAGTTGCAAATATTGATGTAATCAATGAAGTTGGAGGACAATATTCTTCTGCGGAAACATCTATGGTATATTCAAATCCTGAAATAAAATTGATAGGACCTGTTGATGATACAATATTTGCCCAACCATCACAAATTTATCAAATAAGATACCCTAATAAAGATATTAGAGTATCTGTTAAGAATTTCCAATCAATTACTTTCTCTTAACAAGTTTATTTATTTCTTCTTTAGTTTATAATTTAAAGGTGTGGGTTTAATTTAAAAAATTCCACATAAACTATTTATTAATTAAAGAGATTTAATGGGTCAATCATATAGAATAAGGACTGGATTAGGAATCAACAAAACAATCAATGTACAATTAGACCAACAGTTTGATTTTTTAGAGATACTTTCTTTAAAAATTCAACAAGAAGACGTGTACACTAGAAGTTGTGCTAACTATGGTGTTGTTGTTGGTAGAGTTACCGCAAACAATGGTTTGGGGATACCAAATGCAAGAGTATCTGTGTTTATTCCTATCACTAATGTAGACCAATCAAATCCATATATTTCAAGTATATATCCTTATAAGTCTTTAACAGACAAAAACGAAGATGGGTATAGGTATAATTTATTACCATATGAACAATCATATTCAACACATGCCGCGACAGGGACATTTCCATCAAGACAAGATGTTTTAACGGGAGCAACCGCCATAGAAATTTACGACAAGTACTACAAGTATACTGCAAAAACAAATGAGAGTGGCGACTACATGATAATGGGCGTCCCATTAGGATATCAAACCATGTTGATGGATGTTGATTTATCAGACATTGGTGAATTTTCTTTAACACCTCAAGATTTGATTAGAATTGGTAGGGCAACTCCTTCACAAGTTGCTGGAGGAAGATTTAGAACATCAACTGATTTAAGCTCATTACCTCAAATAGTAACTATTACAAAAAGTTTGGAGGTATCACCTCTATGGGGTGACCCTGAAATATGTGATATTGCAATTAATAGATTAGATTTTGATTTAAGAGGAGATACAAACATTGATATTCAACCAACATCTGTATTTATGGGGTCATTATTTTCTTCACCTGATGAATATAGAGTTAGAGATAATTGTGAGCCACGAGATGATTTAGGAAATTTATGTGATTTAGTGTCAGGTCCTGGACAAATACTTGCAATAAGACAAACAATACAAATGGACACGGATGGAAATCCTGTATTGGAGGTTTATGCTTTAGAAAATTCAGGAAACGTTATTGACCAAGATGGTACGTGGTTAGTTGAAATGCCGATGAACCTTGATTATTTTGTTACTAACGAATTTGGAGAAAAAATATTATCAAATGACCCAACTATTGGTATCCCAACTAAAGCAAAATATAGATTCAAAGTTAAGTGGGAACAACCCGCAACATTAAGTGAAATGGTTAGAAGACCATATTATTTAGTACCAAACGTTAAAGAGTATGGGTGGACAACTTCAAGTATTGACCCATCCACTTTCAATTCAAATTTAAATGCCCGAAAAAAAGTAAATAGTTCATATTATTTTGGACTTGCTTGGAGTGGTTATACCAACGGATTTACAGGCGCTGATTTTACAAATAGATTGAACGAAGTAATAAATTGTGAAGATACTTTTTATGAATTTAATTTTAATAAAGTATATACTATTTCATCTTTAATTGACGAATATAAAAAAGGAAATGCTAAAGGTAAATTTATAGGAATCAAAGAAATTGATGATAATTCATGTGCGAGTAATGTTAATAAATTCCCTGTGAATGATGGTTTTAGAAACTTTGATTTATTATATTTTATATTTTCAGTATTGTTTTTAGTAATACAATTAATAGGTCTTAATCTTTTAATTGTTGCCCATATTGCATTATTTTTATATAACATAGTAATTGCAATATTATGTTTTTTATGTAATTTGAGTTTTTTAGGTATTAGCCCTTTTGGGTTTTTATGCGGATTAATTCCTGGAGGACAATGTGATAAGGTAGATACTACAATTCGTTTGCCAATGATTACTTATCCTGATTGTCAGGCTTGTGATTGTGATACGGACATATCATTTAACCCAAATGAAAATTTAGATTTTCCAACTGGTGGGTTATCGTTTTTTTCATCTCCTATTTTTTATCAAAATAATCTTCAGTTGTTATATTCGGGTGCCCCATCTGAAGACATATTACAGTATGCAAACATAACAGCAACGGCATTTGCGGGTTTCAACGATAAAGCGTTTAAATCTGATATTAATAGGTATAAGTTACCTAAATCAAGTGTTGTTAAAATACCAAGTCAACCAGATAATGGTGGTTTTAGATTTTCAATTTCAAAAACTTTGCCTTTAGGTGAAAGAATTAATTTATTTAATCAAAGGAATAATTATTTTACGGGTTTAAATAAAATAAAAGTAACTTTTGCGAAACAATCTAACATCAATAAAAGTCACTTTGATAACACATTGACAATTTTAACTCCACAAAAATACAATACTGGTGATTTAATTACTTTTGTAAATCCATCAAATTCTTTTGATACTAATTACAAGTACAGTGCTAATACTATGAATGGTATCATAACAGGTATTAGTGGTACTTCATATAATAGTAGTGCATCAACAACAGTAAATGTAAGTTATGCAACGTCTCAATATAATGCATCTACAGTATCTTATTCTTTACCTTATGGTTCTACGGAAACAAATTACAAATACCCACAAGATATTGAATATTATCAAGTTATAACAGCTATAACAGTGTCAGACGCTGCTAAAATTTGGACATCAGCAACAACTCAATCAATGGCAAATATACTTGAATCAACACAAGATATTAGTTCATTTCAAGGAAGACAAAATTTTATAAAAGTTGAAGGAAATTCTTTAAAATTTAGAGACTATTATGAAGATTTTGATAACCAATACATTTTAGTACTTCAAAGAGGAGTAGACCCATATTCTCCAAAATATGATAATGAATATAAACTTGGTTTGATATTTGGTAGTACTATTGATGACCCTAAGTTTACGTTTACTGCTCAAACAAGATTAAACATTCCAATTCAAAAATTAACGAATAATAATATTTCGGTACAATCATTTGCAAATCAAAATGAAATTTTTTATCAATCATATTTCTTTAAACCTGGAATTGACGGAAGTACAACACCAGGATTACAGTATACAGGATATACATCAAGTTCTGTTGGATATTATGGAAGTATAGATGCTCAAAATACAAACACAATTTATACTAACGTATCTAATGTATCTGTTTATAGTAAAACAAGTAATGGTTTTTATTTATCATCAGTTAACAGTGGTGCGTATGATTTAAGTGAAGACATTACATCAATGGGTATAATGACAGTAAATGATGCTGGCGGAACTTTTGGAGGTCCTAGTGTGATAACTAGTTGGGATGCCATTTCTTATTCATACTATACACAGGCGTTATATTCAAATTTTTTAAACTCACCAATGTTGATAAATAATTCAGTTAATAATGTAATGAGAACTGATAGGTTACCAACTTCAGATAAACTTGATGGAGGTTCGTGGAGTATCAATCCTGCAATATTACAACAAAATTTAAATTTTGGAGTATATGTCATTAGTGATGCTGGTGTTGACATTGTAACAACATCCTATAGTAATGGCGCGGACCAAGTAACACCAG
>Ga0209084_1002043_pt1 | contig 16156 bp, 26 predicted proteins | sample C_130820_MF_Meta_FD_187309 | JGI IMG/M metagenome (GOLD analysis project Ga0209084, IMG submission 187309) | Freshwater microbial communities from Lake Croche, Canada to study carbon cycling - C_130820_MF_MetaG (SPAdes) (version 2) | ecosystem: Environmental > Aquatic > Freshwater > Lake... | reverse complement strand
CGGTACTACTGCAACAACTCATTCTGCTGGGGCTTCTGTGTATATTCAGAACTTGCCTTGTGTAAATGTCTGGCCTACTCCAGATGCTGGTGGCGGACCATATACTTTGGTGTACTGGCGTATGCGCAGGCTACAAGATGCTGGGGATGGTGTAAATATTCAAGACATCCCATTCCGGTTTATTAACTGTTTTGTAGCGGGATTATCGTATATGTTAAGCGTTAAGTTGCCTAATATAGATGCACAGCGAGTTTTGGGATTAAAACAAGACTACGAAGAACAATTTACTTTAGCGGCACAAGAAGATAGAGAGACAGCCCCAATTAGATTTGTACCAAGAAACCTGTTCTACGCAAGGTAAGCTATGCCGTCAAAATATAGTTCTGGTAAGCACTCGATTGCGGAATGTGACCGTTGTGGGCAAAGATATAAACTAGTACAGCTTAAAAAACTGACTATTAAGACCAAGCAGGTCAGCATTAAAGTATGTCCTGAGTGTTGGGAACCAGATCAACCTCAGTTACAATTAGGTATGTACCCGGTCAATGACCCACAAGCAGTACGGGAACCAAGGCCAGATACAAGTTATTATGCGTCAGGGCAAACGGGCTTACAGACTCAATACGGCAATGGAGTAGGTATAGATCAAAACGGATACCAAGCTGAAGGTAGTAGGGTATATCAGTGGGGTTGGAATCCTGTTGGCGGGGCAAGTAGTTTTGACACAGTTTTAACACCAAATTACTTGATTGCAGTAGGGCAAGTGGGTACAGTAACATTAACAGTTAATTAGGAGTAAGTTATGACATTTAAATCAGGCGCTAATGGTATCGAATCCAAAGGCAAAACAAAAGGCAAGAACTTAGGTGATTCAGGCCCTACAGCTAAAGTTGACAACGGTGGAAAGAAATCCGCTGGTGTAACGTCTATGAAGATGAAACAAGTAGGGCGCAATATGGCTCGTGCTATGAATCAAAAGTCTTCGGGCAGAGGTCGTTAATCATGGCTAAATTTTCTATGAAACAAGGCGGCAAAGAAGTAGGCTCCGCTGCCGTATATGCTGCACCGCACACTATGGATGGAAAAGCTATGAACGCTAAAGATTCTATTGGGTATAAAATAGACCCTAATTCAATGAGTGCGGTTGAATCAACTCCCGGCGGTATGCCAGCTCGTCGAGTAAGCATGGGCAATCCTGATTCAAAACAGGTAAACAAAAACGGTGAAATGAAACAACGTGGGTCTGGCTGCGCAACTAAAGGCTTTACATCTCGTGGGCCAATGGGCTAGTAGGGTAAACCCGAATGAACTACGTACAACTGTACCAAGCAATACAGGACTATTCTGAGAATACGGAATCCCTATTTGTAGGGAACATAGCTCGGTTTGTCCAAGAGGCAGAAGACCGCATCTATAACTCGGTCCAAATTCCATCGTTGCGTAAAAACGTGACAGGTACACTTACGGCTAGTAATAAGTATTTATCTTGCCCTGACGACTATTTGTCTACTTATTCAATGGCGGTTATTGATACAGACGGCTCATACAAATACCTACTTAACAAAGATGTTAACTTCATTCGTGAAGCCTATCCAGTACCAACATCTACGGGGCTACCTAAGTATTATGCTTTGTTTGGTTCTCAGTACAGCAATCCAAATGAGTTATCTTTTATTTTAGGTCCAACTCCAGATAGTTCCTATACTACCGAACTACATTATTTTTACTATCCAGTCTCTATTGTTCAAGGTGCTATTCTTAATATTGGCACTATTACTGGCGGTTCTTTATACACCAACGGCAATTACAGCAATGTGCCTTTAACGGGTGGTTCTGGGTCTGGCGCTACTGCAAACATAACTGTTTCTGGGCAAACGGTAACTTCTGTAACTATTAAAAATAACGGCAACTTCTATGTTGCTGGAGATGTATTGTCATGCTCTAATACTTATGTTGGTGGTTCTGGCTCTGGTTTAATCATACCTGTAAGCTCTGTTAATAACACTGCAGGCACAAGCTGGCTTGGTGATAATTATGATCCAGTCTTATTCTATGGCGCTATGCGTGAAGCTATGCTCTTTATGAAGGGTGAGCAAGACTTGGTTAAATATTACGAAGACAAATACACCGAAGCATTAGCCCAGTTGAACCGCCTTGGATCTGGTCTAGAGCGTGGCGATGCCTACAGGGACGGACAATACCGTATTGGACAGGTTAAACCATGACAATTGCTCAAGGTCAATGCACGATATTCAAAAAGAACTGTTTAACCGCTTTAGAAAACTTTGCGGTTGGAACCCCATATACTTACAAAATTGCCCTATATACCGCTAATGCGGTTTTGAATCAATCAACCCTAATCTACACAACTGTAGGTGAAGTGGTAGGTACAGGGTATACGGCGGGTGGAAAAACTCTTACTGTTATACCTCCCCAGACGGATGACTATACTGCCTATTTGTCTTTTAATACAGTAACTTGGAATCCGGCTTCCTTTACGGTTAGGGGTGCTTTAATCTATAATAGTACGACTAATGCGGCAGTGGCAGTACTGGATTTTGGTGCGGACAAAACACCTACAACAAGTTTTACAATAACGTTTCCTACGAATAACGCTGCTAACGCTATTATTCGTTTTTCCAATTAAGGAGTTTTTATGCACAAAGAAACCGGAAGCTGTGGCGATTACGCTGTAGCAACATTACAAGCAAATGCCAGTATCCCTGAAGGTATGGGTGTAGAAGGCTATTACCATGTTGAGTGCCGTGATGCACAAGGCAATTTAAAGTGGACTGAAAAGTTTCCTAATTTAGTCGTAGCGGCTGGTAAACAGTTATTACTTGATACTTTGCTCCGTACATCTGGCACATACACTACAGTTGGACCTTTCTTAGGTTTGACTAAAGTTAGCTTGACTCCAGCAGCTACAGACACAATGACTACTTTGGTTACTACTAATGCTGGTGAGTTTACTAACTACACAGTTGGTGGTTCTGCAGTTCGTGGTACAGCGGTATTTGCGGCGTCTACTTCATCAGGATCTACACCATCTAACGTAACTACTTCATCTGCTACTGCAATTACTTACACCATTACTGGTGCAGGCGGTACGGTATATGGTTGTTTCTTGGTTACAGGTTCTGGTGCAGTAAGTACACAAAGCTCTACAGCAGGTACCTTGTACTCTGAAGGCAACTTTACTACAGCCAAAGCTACAACTGCTGGTGACACTGTTTCGGTAACGTACTCAACAACTGCTACTAGCTAAGGAGTCCTAAATGGCTCTGGCGCTGTATGATCGTGTCCAACAGACTGGTACTGCTAATACAACCGTAAGTTTTACATTAAGCGGAAGTGTTACAGGGTATCAGTCTTTCTCCGTTGTTGGTAACGGCAATACTACTTATTATGGAGCTACAGATACTTCGGGTAATTGGGAAGTAGGTATTGGCACGTATTCAACTACAGGCCCAACTTTAACCCGTACAACCATTCTGTCTTCTAGCAACTCAGGTTCTGCAGTTACGTTTAGCGGCACAGTTACTGTATTTGTTACATATCCTTCTGGAAAATCTGTAAACCTTGATGGTTCTGGAAACGTTAGTGCTTTAGGAACTGTTGCCTCTGGTACTTGGAACGGCTCAACAATTCCTGTAGCTTATGGTGGTACAGGTGTTACTTCTTCATCCGGCGCTAGTTCTGTTGTTTTAAGAGACGCTAGCCAGAACATTAACTTTAACAATTATGTGGCTGGGTATGCTGCAACAACAGCAGCTGCTGGTACAACGGTTTTAACTGTAGCCTCGGCAAGAAATCAAATATTGATTGGTTCTACTACACAGACTTTTCAATTACCAAATGCTACAACGTTGGCACTTGGACAAAGTTTTCTTTTTCTTAACAATTCTTCTGGCGTTTTAACAGTTAAAGATAATGCGTCAACCACAATTGATACTATTCCGTCTGGAGCTGTTGTTCAGATAGGAGCAACAAGTATTTCAACTTCTGCGGGTTCTTGGAGCGCTTATTCTTTTTTACCCGGCTCATACGATTTTAATAACACCACCGCAACTTTTAATAATGCTGCTATTTCTAGTGCGGTTTGGAACGGTACAACAATTGCTTCTGGGTATGGCGGTACAGGGTTAACTACATTTACTGCGGCTAACAACGCTTTATATTCAACATCTGCATCTGCTTTAGCCGCTGGTACACTACCTATTGCAGCTGGCGGAACAGGCGCTACTACAGCGGCGGCGGCGTTTAATGCTTTAAGCCCTATGACAACAACGGGGGATTTAACTTATGAAGCCTCTGCTAGTACTGCTGCAAGACTGCCTATTGGTACATCGGGTCAAGTATTAACTGTATCTGGGGGTATTCCAGCATGGGCGGCAGCTCCCGCAACTGGCGTAACAATCACAGATGACACAAGTTCATCTACTGCTTATTACCCTTTATTTGCACGAGTAACATCAGGAACAGCATCAACAGAATATACAAGCTCTACTAAATATACATATAAAGCAAGCACAGGCGAATTAAGTTCCCCTGAAATTATTGCAAGTAATGGATTATTAGTAAATAACGCAACTGTATCGTCAAGCTATACAGTAGCCACAGGAAACAATGCTTTAAGTGTTGGCCCAGTAACAGTAGCAAGCGGTCAATCAGTTACAGTCAGTTCAGGTCAAAGGTGGGTGGTTCTATGAGTTCAGTCGTAATTTCAGGCGATACAAGCGGTGCAATAACGCTATCTGCTCCAGCCGTAGCTGGTACTAATACTATTACGCTTCCAGCTTCCACAGGAACAGTAGCTTTATACGCAAACCCACAGACAACTTACTACACAAGTGGTTCAGGAACATACACAGTCCCTACTGGTGCTAAATATTTATATGTTGAAATGGTTGGAGCTGGTGGTGGTGGTGGCGGTTCAGGAGTTGCAAGCGGTGGAACAGGTGGAACAGGTGGCAGCTCAACATTTGGTAGTTCATTATTGACTGCCGTTGGTGGAACTGGCGGTTCTAATGGTGCTATTGCTTTTGGTGGTGCTGGTGGTACTGCTACTGTGTCAAGTCCAGCAGTCGGTGCAACATTTACTGGTGGTCTTGGTGGACCATCTACTGATGGTACTGGTTCGGCTGCCTATGTATCTAGCGGTTCAGGAGGTAGCGGTATTTTTGGTGGTGGTGTAGGTGGTGGCGGCATTGGTGGATTTACTCTTTCTAGTGGAGCACCAGGAAGCGGTGGCGGTGCAGGTGGTGGTTTAAAAGCCTTTATTACAAGCCCATCATCTACATATTCTTATGCCGTAGGAGCTGCTGGAGCTGCTGGTTCTGCTGGAACAAGTGGTGTTGCTGGTAGCGTTGGAACTGCTGGTGCTATTTTCATCACAGCCTATTTTGGATAAGACTATGAACAAATACGCAATCATTCAAAACGGATTAGTTATTAATTACATTGAGTACGAAACTCAACCTGATAATCCTCCTCCTTCTTTTTCCGAAGGAACAATAGCCGTATTAAACAACAATGTTGGTGTTGGCTACACATATAACAATGGTGTCTTTACTGAACCAAAACCATTTGCTAGTTGGGTTCTTGTAGATAACAAGTGGACTGCACCAACAGAAAAACCAACTGATAATAAATATTATGTTTGGGATGAAGTTACTACAAGTTGGAAGGAATTAGCATAATGCCATACGGAAATATCAATGTTGATACAGTAACAACTTCTACTACTGGTGGAATACTAGGTGCTGGTGATGCGTCTACTATGAAGAATCGCATTATCAATGGTGCGATGGTAATAAGTCAAAGGAACGGCACAAGCACAGTTACTCCAGCAAATGCAGATGTAACTTTGGACAGATGGGGTTCAAATATGTACCCTAATGCTTCTAAATATACTGTTGCCCAATCTACAACTGCACCAGTAGGGTTTAACAATTCATTATTGGTAACTTCTTCTTCTGCTTATTCCGTTGGTGCAACCGATATTTACACTCAATTTCAATGGATTGAAGGTTACAATACTGCCGACTTAGGATGGGGAACTGTTAATGCTAAAACTGTTACTTTGTCGTTTTGGGTTCGCAGCTCACTTACTGGAACTTTTGGCGGTGTAATTTTTAATGCAGATGGAACAAGAAACTATCCATATACTTACACTATTTCTTCAGCAAATACTTTTGAACAAAAAACAATCACTATTGCTGGTGATACTACTGGAACTTGGTTGACAACTAATGGTCGTGGTATTGGTGTTGTTTTTGGATTGGGTGTAGGAACAACATATAGCGGAACTGCTGGTGCATGGTCAGGAACGCCTTATTATTCAGCCACAGGAGCAACATCCGTAGTAGGAACAAGCGGAGCAACTTTCTACATTACTGGTGTTCAACTAGAAGTAGGAAGTAGTGCTACTGGATTTGAATATCGTCAGTATCAGCAAGAGTTAGCTTTGTGCCAAAGGTATTACTACAAAATGTATAACGGAAGTCAATATATCCGTATTGGTTTTGGACCAGCAAATGCAACAACTGATGCTTTAATTACTGTTTTTATGCAAACGCCAATGAGGGCTACACCAACCTCAGTTACTCAAACTGGTTCTTTAGGGCTTTGGGCTGGCGCAACAGTTTATGCTACTACAGCAACCGCAATAATACCTAATTCCTCAAGCCCATTTACGGCAGTAGTAGACGCAACAGTTGCTTCTGGTTTAACAGTTGGAGCAACTTATCAGCTAATTGGAAACAGTGATGCAACTGCGTCAATAGCTTTTTCTGCGGAGTTATAAAATGTATAAATTATTAACAGTAAAAGGTATGTTTGGTGATGAACAACACATCATTCGTAATGATGGCAACGGTTCGTATACTTCATTTCCAGCACAAGAAGATAATCCTAATTACCAAGCCTACCTTAAATGGGTAGCTGAAGGCAACACACCAGAACCTGCGGAGAATACATAATGCCTACAGTAATCTCAGGTGATGGAACAATCACAGGCTTAGTGGCTGGTGGTTTAACTGATGGAATAATAACTCAAGCTGAATTAGCTACTGGGGTTGCTGGAACAGGTCCAGCGTTTTTAGTTTATCTTTCCGCCCATCAAGCACCAGCAAATAATACTGTAGTAAAAGTTGCATTTGATACTAAAGTTTATGACACAGCATCTTGCTTTAACACATCTACAAATCGCTTTACTCCAACTGTAGCTGGATATTATCAAATAAATGGAACTTTAGCTGGCTACTCTTCCAATACTAGTTTAAGTACTTTATATGCGTATATGGAAAAAAATGGTTCTTATGTTGCGGCTTCTGGAGTTATTAACGTACCAACTTGTTTGTCTGTAGCTACTGTTGTATCTCAAGTAATTTACATGAATGGAAGTACTGATTATTTAGAATTATTTGGTCAAATAAATGCAACAGGTAGTTCTCAACTTTTTCTTGGTACTGGTTTAGTTTACTCAACATTTAGCGGTTCTTTGATAAGGGCAGCATAATGAATTTATCAGAAAAAATAATGGCTTTATATCCAAGTCTGACACCACAAGACTTTATTAAAGAGCTTATTGTTCTTCAAGATGACAGCAATGGCAAAGGGGCATACATTGCTAAAGGTGACTACTATGCTGGTTACGATTTAACCCCATTTGTAAACGCTATTTAATAATGTTTGGAATCTCGTCTTTTGCTCAAGTACCGTTTGCTTCATTAGCAGGGACAGCCTTTACCGCCGTACTTACCGAAAACATAGACGCAGCGGATTCTAGTAACCAAATTTTTGCGTATAACCAAGCAGTTACCGAAAGTATCAATGCAATAGCAAATGTAATAAATGACGCTGGGGTTAATTATTTTGGCAGTGCAACAGAAACTATAACTTCTGGCGACTCAAGTACCCAAGTAGCAACGTTCCTACAAAGCCTAGCAGAAAACGTAAATCCTGCCGATACTCCCGTTATCGCAGCCCAATTTGCTGTATCTAGAGCGGAAAATCAAACAATAGCGGATGACCCAGTACCATATTTTGCTGCACTGCAATCTCGTTCAGAACCCATAAATTCGGTCCAAGACTCAAATACGCAACAAAGCGCTTTTGGACAGGCAATAACAGAAAACAGTAACCTAGCTGACACCCCATCAATAGCGGCTCGGTTTGCTTCTAGTATTACTGAAAACATGACTTTGGCAGAGGTTCAAGCTATTGCCGCCCAGTTTAAGCCAAGCATTACCGAAAACATGACTTTGGCTGATAGCTATACCGCTGGTTTAGTTGTTTTGTTTAGTATTATTGAAAACCTCAATCCCGCAGATTCTAGTACCCAAGTAGCTCAATTTTTTCAAGCAATTACAGAAAACACTAATTTGGCGGATTCTAGTACCCAACAGTCTAGTTTCCTGCAAGCTATTGTAGAAACCTTTAGCCTATTAGACTTGGCAACTGCCCGTGGATGGTTTAAAATCAATGACGATCAGTCTGTCACTTGGCAAGCTATAAATAACACACAAAGCGTTACTTGGTCTAATATTGGGGACGACCAAACCCCTAACTGGGTACAGATTGACAATTCGCAGGGATAGGATATAAAACATGGCATCTACTTACTCACCATCGCTTAAATTAGAGCTTATTGGTAACGGCGATCAGTCCGGTACTTGGGGTACTACGACCAACAATAACCTAGGCACTTTGTTAGAACAGGCTATTACAGGCGTTCAAAGTATTACCATGTCTAACGCCGACTACACTCTGACTAACTACAACGGTGTAACAGACGAGGCACGAAATGCAGTTTTGGTAGTATCTGGAACAAATAGTGCAGTGCGTCAAATTATTATCCCCGCAAACCAAGAAAAGCTGTATGTAATTAGAAACGCTACTTCTGGTGGATACGCAGTTACAATCGGTGCTATTACAGGCGCTACTATATCTATCCCTAACGGAGTTACTGCCCAAGTCTATTATGACGGAACTGATTGCTTTTCTTCCCAAACTGGCTCTGCTGGCAACTTTACAGTAAACGGCACTTTAACTGCTACTGGGTTAACTGATACAGGCAATATGAGTGTTGGTGGTACTTTAGGGGTTACTGGTAACGCATACGGAGCCGCGGGTACTACTACAATGACAAGTGGGTTTTTTTATATTCCTGCAGCTGCAGGAGTTCCAACAGGTGTGCCTACAGCAATAACAGGGCAAGTGCCAATGTATTACGATTCTACTAATAACAATTTTTACGTCTATAACGGGGCGTGGAAAAAAGTAGCGTTAACTTAAGGATAAATTATGGGTCAAATTACAATTACTGGCGATACAAGTGGTACTTTAACTTTAGCTGCACCTAGTGTTGCGGGTACGCCGACTATTACTTTTCCAACGGTTTCTGGTAATGCCTTGGCTTCTACAGCTGTTTCTGCATCGGTTATTAATACAGTGACTAATAAAGTAGCTATCAACATCGGTGGCACGGTTTACTATTTGCTAGCTTCTACATCGGGAACCTAATATGGCAACTATTTTAAACGCCGGAACTACAACGGCAACAGCACTAAATATTACTACCGATACTACTGGGGCGATGAAACTCCAGACTAGCGGTGTAGATGCTATTTCTATTAGTAATGCTCAGGTAGTTACTTTTGCAAACCCAGTTGCTGGAAGCGTAACAGGAAATGCGGCAACTGCAAACGCTATTGCTAATACTGGTGGTTGGGCTATTACACCAAGCGGCACAAAGCTGTACTTTAGCTATAACGGCACCAACGTAGCTAGCATGGATTCGTCTGGAAACTTTAAATCGCTGCTGACAGTTGCAGCTGGTACTACCCCTTAATAGGAGCAACAAATGGCAATTACAACTTCGGGCACAACCCTAACCTTTAACGATGCAACCACGCAGACAACTGCGGGTGTTATCCCCGGCGGCGCTCTTGGCACCCCTTCTTCTGGCACATTAACTAATGCTACTGGACTGCCTTTAACTACTGGTGTTACAGGTACTTTAGGTGTAGCCAACGGCGGCTCAGGTCAAACTACATATACCAATGGGCAACTTCTGATTGGTAACACCACAGGTAACACATTAACTAAGGCTACCTTAACTCAAGGTACTGGTATTTCTATTACTAACGGTGCGGGTTCTATTACTATTGCTTCAACTGTAACTGGCACAGTAACCTCAGTTGCTACTGGTAACGGATTATCAGGTGGAACAATTACTTCAAGTGGAACTCTAGTGGTTGCTTGCCCAACTAATAATACTGTTGGAAGTTATGCTTTACTATCATACCTAGCTGGTGGAGACGTAAGTCCAGCTTTTGGAGCAAATATAGCCGTTGGTGGTGGTTATAACCAGTTTTATGGATTATCTTTAGGCTCACAACAAAGTCAATGGGCAACTAGTAGTAGTGGAACTATATCTGGTACTTGGAAATGGATGTCTGGTTACATAAATGACGGCTCTGGTTTTTATTATGGTCTTGCTTGTCGTGTTTCTTAATAAACGGAGAATAAAATGTTAACTATTGAATATGCAAAAGACCCTGTATGGTCAAATACTGAAAATACTTTTATAACTTTAGTTGTTAAATTTAAAGAGTTTTCTGAAGAAATGCCCTTTGGCGCAAGCCCTCTTGATCCTATGCCGTATGGGGTAGAACTATTTAATCGTGCTAAAGCTGAAGAATTTGGAGAAGTTGCGGCTTTCATACCACCAACTTTACCTACAACAAGCACTACAACTACATAATGACTTACGGCATATATCCTAATAGCAGTCCTGAGTTTCGTACTTTACAAAAAGCAGACGGAACAATAGAAATGCAAGTTCGTTACATTAACAAGCCAATGAATTACACGGGATTATGGATGCCAGTAAATACTGTGCAAGAAACAACTGAAAGCGAGAAATAATGTTTTTAATTACATGGATGTTTGACAAACTTGGTTATATGCCAAAGATTGATATGCAGATTGGTAAAGTCAATATTGAAGCGGCATGGCCTTTTCCAGTTGGCGAAGAAGAAAAACCTAAAGCTACCGTAAAAAAACGTAAGCCCGTTGTTAAAAAAGCTACAACTGTTGCTAAAAAGGCGAAATAAAGTGAATCATGGCGGATCCTTATGGAATATCCGAAGGAGTAAAGGCTCTTAGCGGAAGCCTAGATGCAAGTCGGGAGGCTAGTAAAGGGCTGTCTAAAAGTATAGAAGCGGCACAACATGATGCAACAGAAGTAGCCCAGAAGCAAGCTAATGAACGAATTAGGGCAAGACGAGAAGCAGAGTTTAAGAAAGAAAAAGCATTAATCAAGGCTTTAGAATCTTGGAAGCATAAGAAGCAAATCTCCGATGAGGAGGCAAAACTAAAAATTGATTTTGTTAAAAAGCACGGTGCTAAAGAATGGGAAGCGGTGTTAAAAATTAAACTGGATATTGAAAACCTTCAACGCAAAGACAACGAAGAATACCAGCACGATTTAAAAGCGGTTAGGCGGGTACAATTTTATTGCTTTGCAGCAGCAGCCGTAATTGCGTGGTATTTAACTTGGGGTTATAAATATTAAAGGATAACTATGTTTGGAATTGACGATATTATCGGCGTAGGAATGAAAATACTGGATAAGGTTATCCCCGACCCAGTTGCAAAAGCCGAAGCACAAGCCAAATTGGTAGAACTACAACAACAAGGAAGGCTAGCAGAGTTAGCAGCTGATACGGCAGAAGCTCAAGAATTGACCAAGCGACAAGAAGCAGATATGAGCTCAGATAGTTGGCTATCGAAAAACATTCGTCCCATGACATTGATTGCTATCCTTATAGGTTATTTTGTGTTTGCGATGATGTCTGCATTTGACCTTAATACTAACAAAACTTACGTAGAATTGCTAGGTCAATGGGGTATGTTAATTATGTCGTTTTATTTTGGTGGGCGTACCCTTGAGAAGATTATGGATATGAAAAAAGGTAGAGATGAGTCTAAGTAATGCCCTAACCGTTCTTGGTATTGACCCTAAATGGGAGGAGCCTTTGCAGGTTGCTTTTAATAAATATGAAATCAATACACCAAAGCGTCAAGCAGCGTTTATTGGTCAGTGTGCTCATGAGTCTGGTAATTTCAAGACTTTGCAAGAAAACCTTAATTACAGCGCTGAAGGGCTAATGAAGACTTGGCCTTCTAGATTTTCTGATTTGCAAACCGCCAACCAATACGCACGACAACCGGCTAAAATTGCAGGTAAGGTATACAACGGACGTTTAGGCAATACTAGCGAAGAAGAAGCTGCTAAATATTTAGGCAGGGGTCTGATCCAGTTAACAGGCAAAGAGAATTATGAGCGATGTGGAAGTGCGATTGGCATTGACCTTATTAATGAACCTACTCTTTTGGTTGAGCCTAATCATGCTGCTATGTCTGCCGGGTGGTTCTGGAACAAAAAAGGACTAAACGAATTGGCTGATTCTCAAGAACATGGTCAAATAACTAAACGTATTAACGGCGGTCTTATCGGTTTAGATGACAGAATTGTCAAAACTACTAAAGCACTTGCAGCACTAGGATAACCTATGCCATTACAAAAACTAGTCTTTAAGCCCGGTATTAATAAAGAGGGCACAAACTACACCAATGAAGGTGGTTGGTTTGACTGCGACAAAGTACGCTTTCGTTCTGGTAACGCAGAAAAGATTGGTGGTTGGACACGTCTTTCTGACAATACGTTTGTAGGAATTTGTCGGGCTCTTTGGAACTGGGGAACACTAGCTGGCGCAAACTTATTAGGCGTAGGCACAAGCAAAAAATACTACGTAGAACAAGGTGGTACTTACAACGACATTACCCCATTATTGCTAAACAGCAGTGGCAGCACAACTACTACATTAGGAGCCAGTCCTTTAAGCACAGTAAACGGCTCTGCTACAGTAACAGTAAACGATGCAGTTAGTGGTATTTCTCCTAGTATTGGAGACTATGTTATTTTTACTAGCACCGCGGCTGTTGGCGGTTTATTTATTTCTGGTGAATATGTAGTAACAAAAGTTAACAGTATCTTACAATACGAAATAACAGCCAGCACAACCGCAACTTCAACTGCATCAGGTGGTGGAACCGTAACTGTTAAATACGAGTATCCAATAGGCGGCGACACTTATACTACAAGTACTGGATGGGGTGCAGGAAGTTGGTCTCCAACAGATACCGTTGCTTTAGCTCCAAATCCCTTTGCAATTGCTGGGGGTAGTACTACTGTTACTGTAACGCAAGCAGCCCACGGATACCTTAAAACTGCAGGCGCTTTTACCGTAGGCGCACAATATAAGATTGTGGCAATAGGTTCTACAGACTTTACGCTTATTGGCGCTTCTGCTAATACGGTTGGAACAATATTTACTGCAACGGGTGTAGGTACTGGTTCTGGTACAGCTTCTATTGTATGGGTGGCTTTTTTAGGTGCTATAGATACGCTAACAACACCAACGGTTTATGGCTTTAGCCCCGGCACTTACGGGTTTCGTACTGGTACTTATGGTATGTTTGGGCATGGTCTTGAGCCAGCGATTCCAGCTACCTTTATAAATGGTAGAGCGTTTGAGATTACTTATGTTGATGCTAATACCTATACGATAACTGTTGTTGCAGCTGCGCCTTATGGTGGGGTTGGTGGCGGCAATTCTGTTGTTGCTTACCCAGAATTTGGTATCCGTCCTTGGGGTTCTGCGGCTGATGTAGGTGTTGCACAACAACTTCGTTTATGGACTAACGATAACTTTGGTCAAGATTTAGTTATTGCCCCTCGTGGCGGTGGTATTTATTATTGGGCAGCAGCTTCTGGTGTTACTGTTAGAGCCGTTCTTTTAAATACATTATCTACGTCAAAAGGCTACTCAGGGCAGTTTGTACCAAATACAATTAATCAAATTCTTGGTTCAGCTATTCAGCGTTTTGTTATAGCCTTTGGTGCTAACCCATACGACCCTACAAATTCTAGTACTACCTTTGATCCGCTACTAGTTCGTTGGTCCGATCAAGATAATCCTTATCAATGGGTTCCTTCAGTAACAAATCAGTCGGGTGAATTTCGCCTTAATATTGGTTCTTTTATTGTTTGTGCCCGCTCAACTCGTCAAGAGATATTGGTTTGGACTGATGCCGCTATTTATTCTATGCAATACCTTGGACCTCCTTATGTTTGGGGTTTCCAGTTGTTGCAAGACAACATTTCTATTATGGGTCCTAATTCTTCTATTACAGTTAACAACGTAACTTACTGGATGGGCACTGACAAATTCTACCGCTATACTGGTCGTGTAGAAACGCTTCAATGTACATTACGCCAGTACGTATATCAAGACATTAATCAAAACCAAAACTTCCAAGTGTACGCAGGTAGCGTAGAAGGATATAACGAGATTTGGTGGTTCTATTGTTCTGCTAATAGTGATGAAGTTGACCGCTATGTTATTTACAACTACGTAGATAATGTTTGGTATTACGGTAATATGAGCCGCACTGCTTGGTTAGATTCTGGTTTACGTACATATCCAATGGGTGCCGACACTGTTAACTACCGAATTCTTTACCATGAGAACGGTGTGGACGACGCATCAGGGTTAACCCCAGTGCCTATTACTTCTTATGTTCAGTCATCTGATTTTGATATTGGGGATGGCTTAAACTTTGGGTTTGTGTGGAGAATATTGCCAGATTTAACATTTAACGGTTCTACATCAGGTGTACCGCAAGTAACTATGGTGGTATTACCCCGTCAAAATGCTGGTACTCCTTATGGAATGCCTAATGCCCCAGTAGTAGCAAGTACTCAAAACTACAATACTAGACACACATATAATGTTCAACAGTTTGACGGACAGGTGTATACCCGCATAAGAGGTAGGCAGATGGCATATAGAATTGAGTCTACTGGTCTAGGCGTTGCTTGGCAGATGGGCTACCCACGTATTGATATAAGACCAGACGGACGCAGATAATGGCATATAACGCTCCTTTACGCACTCCAAAAGCGCCCAACCTGCCTAATGCACCGATGGAAGGGTATGACTCTGGATATTTTGACCAATACTCCAATGTACTGCGTCTTTACTTTAACCAGATTGATAACTTTACCCAAGCGGCTGCTATACCGCTTTCTGGGACTACAGCGGAAAGACCTGTAAGTACTGTGCAAGTATCATTAGCAGTAGGGCAGATTTATTACGATACTACGTTGGACAGACCAATTTGGTGGAACGGCACAGTCTGGAAAAAGGCTGATGGAACAACGGTTTAATATGATAAAATCAACACAATTCCCTTTTAAGAGGCCCCTATGAGCATTCTAATGTACTTTAATAAACACCATGGGTGGTATGATGGAAAACGTACGCCGTTTACCGGAGCTGAAGAAGCCGCCGCTGTACCCCTAGTATTAGAAGCTATTGAAGGTGGAACCGTTGCTGAAGGTGCTGCCGCTGGCGCTACCGTTGCTGAAGGCGGCGCTTTTGTTCCTTCTGCTGGTGCTAGCTTTCTTATACCTGAAGGTGCTGCATATGGGGTAGGTGCTGGTGAAGGCGCTGCTTATGCTGGTAGCGAAATTGCTACTGAACAGGCTGCTCAAGAAGCCGCTAGGCAAGCCGCTATACAAAATGCAGGTAATTCTCAATTAGCTAATGTTCCTGCAAATCAATTCGCTAGTGGTCCAGCTACTTCTGACGTTGGAGGCTTTCAATCTCAACAAGAATTAGTAAATCAAATTGCAAACGCAACTCCTAACCAGATGGTGCCTAATAACCCATTGCCGCCTGGCTACGAAAATCTTGCCTCAAATGCCCCTGCAAGTTCTGCAATAGGTTCAGGCGGCGGAACTTTTGGTATAAATGCTGCACCTACTGCTGGGACTTACGGTGTAGCTGGATCGCAAGTACCAACTTTAACAACAGGATTAGGTGCAACAGCTGCGCCTGGTGTTGGGATCGGTTCATTTATGCCGTCCGCAAACCAAGTAATGGTAGGCGGTGGTTTGTATTATTTAAATAGTTTAATGAATCAAGATAGAAACAGATATGGTGTTCCAGCAGCAGAAAAATATAATGGTCCTTTAAATAAAATGAGTTATGATCCAAACACTTACCAATATAATGCT
>Ga0209084_1002040_pt1 | contig 16166 bp, 20 predicted proteins | sample C_130820_MF_Meta_FD_187309 | JGI IMG/M metagenome (GOLD analysis project Ga0209084, IMG submission 187309) | Freshwater microbial communities from Lake Croche, Canada to study carbon cycling - C_130820_MF_MetaG (SPAdes) (version 2) | ecosystem: Environmental > Aquatic > Freshwater > Lake... | reverse complement strand
AATGACTTTAGCAGAAGCAGTTCTATCCGGTGGGATTATTAAGATGGATGTAGTTGCTTGGCTTGGTTGGCGGTATGTAGAGTTCAGTATCATCTATGATGTCTATGTTGCTGGTAAGCGTTGTAGTACAGTGGAGAAGGACTTCATCGGCTCTATGAAAGAAGACCTGCAGTATTACAAGGAAGCCAATCCATTCAAGTATCTCAAACGGCGTTTCTCATTAGCCAAGTATAACAAGGAAGTTCGTATGGGTGAAGAATTGTCGGCTATACTGAATGGCGACTTGGGAAGATTATATCTATTGTCGTCGGATATCGCGACCCTACTGTATTTGCTGGAGAACTTTGATCGCTTTGATGAAGAACATATTCATAAGGAACTTTCTGGATTTCGTATGCGAATGGGGAATGTCTATAGTATCCCAGCCTTTCTAACTGCCGAACCGAAGTTCCTGCAGACCCTATGGGACTTGGAGCATAAGAAGTTCAGCGTAGCTGGATTTACAAAACCATTAGAGCAGATGAAGGAGAAGATTGATGAAGAACTCGCCAAGGCTTCCAAGTCTGTTCTGTTCCGGTTAGGTCTATAACCGATAACCGATAACCGATTGAAAACGGAATACTTTCGGGGAATGGTATTTGGGGGTATGGTTGGGTACATTACTGGGAAATATGGAAATCCAAATCTATACAACTTCTGTCTCAATCGGTTATCGGTTATCGGTTATCGCTGGAAATCTTTAGTGTAGCGTTTCTTCATACAAAAAAGGGGGGTGCTATGGAAGTATTTTATTTTGTTTTGTTTTCATTTGGTTTGTATTGCTTTTACTTATTCTCATCTACATCATCAAAGTATTGAGTTGCAGTTTCATACACTTCCTTCCAATCTACACTATTGATGATCGCGTCAGTAAAGGAAGCACCCTTCTTAATCATTTCAGTCTCCAGCAGGTAGTTCTCTACCCACTCCTTCATTATAGAAGAAGAACGCATTACTTCCTTTCTGAAATCGTTTGCATTATCCATTTCCTTATCCGCACAGAACATTTCATAATGCTCTTCAATAAGCGTAGAAACCCAGCAAGTAAGGTTATCGGTTTCATAGAACTGGGGCATTTTGTATAGGGCTGTATGAAAGTTATAAGGGCTGAATACACGGGCTTCTACAACTGCTTGTTTTGGAGAGACGGCGAACGGGGATTTTTTGCCGTCAATTTTTTTTTTGAAATCCGACAGCGTATATGCCTTTATGACGCTAATAACTTCAAAGACAAAACCTTCTTTGCATAAAGACCGAGTTCATTTAGCATCTGTATTATGCATATGCTAAATGCACTTTTATTATGACGGTAATACAGTTATAGACGCTGTCGGATTTGGAAAAAAAAATTGACGGCGAAAAAAACCGATACGCCGTCTCTCCAAAACAAGCAGTTGCATACAGCCGTGAATACATTTCATACAGCCCCCCCGTTCTCAAATGGAATACCAGGAGACCGAGCATTTCAAGGCGTTCCAGAAGCGTATTGCGGAGAAGTATAACGGTCTGGATGTATCCAAGCCGACGACGCTGGGCGTGGAGATGCCTGACCGCCTTCCTATGGACGCAAAGGTGAATGAGATCGTGATGTCCTTCCGCAACCACTACCCCGGTTTGACTGCAGAAGTTCCTATGGCTGATTGGCTGAATGTAGCCACCTTTGGTATGGAGACGGAGAACGCCTTGGTGGTACTACTGTCGTGCGTATCCGACTGCCTTTTCCACTATGAACTTGACAACAACTTCGAAGATGGTGATATGCGGATGGCGTATCTGACTATGAAGCGGTCTGCAGAGAAGATCGGTGATGTGAAGCCCTTTCTCGCCACTATCGGCAAGAACCGCAATGCTCGTGATTGGGCGATGATTACGCTCATCTGGTGCTTTGTACTGGAGCGGAACGACCGCTACTGGGACGATATCCTGAACCCTGCGGAGATGTTTGGGGAGAAAACCGAGTTGATGAAGAGTATGGAGAAGATGATCGTGTTCCGCAATGAGTTCAAGCGTCTTCACAACGCGGAGAAGATTGCTGGTATTGCAATCATTTATTCCAAGAACTCTTGGCTTATCCGCTTGTTTGCGGACAAGAAGAACTGGTCGGCTTAATCGCCCCCTTTAAAGACAAATGAAAAACACAATACATTCCAAATAAAAAATACAATACTTCCATAGCACCATTTTTCATTGGGGCTTTGGGACGCTAATAGTTGTTAGCGGGGGTGTGGAAGTGGATAAGTCCATAGACATTTCAGCCGACTTACCACAGCACACAGACCGTAGGCGGGTATGGCGGAAGTAATGATAGAATAGCCCTACAGCGACTGCAACAGCACCAATGATACCGCCACCTGCTAAACCACCAGCCAAGTCCATAGAAGGGATTGGGTCGGGGGAAGACATACTTGAGTTCATATACTATCAGTTAGTTTAATAACTTCGCTGAATGTTCGCTAATCTGGTATTGCGGGTAGTTCTTGCCGAAGCACACCCAGCGACTTCCCATACGCTTGAGTTGTGCTACTGCGTCCTTATCAAGCCCCAAGTGCGTCTCCAGGAGATACTTGAGCGGTTTGAATGCAGTGGCTTGGGGATATACTACAAGGTGGGTCATCTCGTTCAAAATCAATCGAGTGTTCTTGTAGTTTGATAAGTAATGTGTAAGGCAGAGCATAGTCGTATTGGTGTGCCGTCCTTGGATAGCCAGATCGTCTATTAGTCGCATAACGATCTTGAAGTAGGGTGGCTGGAAGGTGTCGTAGTCGTCAAAGATAATCATACAGTTCCTAAACTCTTCAATATCGGGCGGGTTCTCAATAAGCGTATCTACATTAATCCGCTTGGGCTTTCCGATCTTCATCTTATCGAGCGTCTCGTCTTCCTTCAACTTGCTAATAAGATATACTTCACGCTCCGGGTATAGTTTTTTGTAGGCTTCAGCCAGTCCCCTTGCGAAATAACTTTTGCCCGAGCCAGATGCTCCTGCGATATACCAGACTGTTCGGGTTTTTGGGTCGGGTGGTGGGATAGGCTGAAACATACTATCAGTGTTAAGGTCGATTTCTCTTTCATTCTCTTCGTCGTGCAGAACTTTTTCATAAAGTTTCTTCACTTCTTCGGGTTCAATAAGATTGCTAACAGGAAGCCCCTTCATCTTGGCTTCCGTTAGGCGGTTTAGTATTCCCACACGCTCTCGTACCGGGAACTTCAGAAGGTCGCTTTGGTAGTGTTTAGCGTTAATCTCCTTCTTGGAACGATGTATAATGCTCGGCTTATCTTCGTGCAAGTAGAGAACTTGCTTGTCGTCGTCGCCCCCTTTCACATAGGCGATGGGTTTAGCGGTCTTACTCTCGGTGAAGGACAAGGTCGGGGTCGGCATCTATATATTTACTGCAAACATTTTCCAAAAAAGAAACACACGAGAAAAATACCCCCGTTTCCATTTGTTTCTATTAGCAACCGTATTCTCTTCATATAGATTAATAATCTATGTGAATAGACTTTATTACTGCGATTTATTCCATTTTTTTATATAAGGTGGTAAAGTAGAATGACTGTGCGATTTCTACAAGGGGATTGTTTGAAGGTTATGCAAGATATTTCCGGTGGAACGATTGACTGTTTCGTGTGCGACTTGCCTTATGGCTGTTTAGAACCAAAGAGAAAAAGAAGCGATGAATATGTTAAACAAGTGAAAAGTTCGGCTGTAGGTCAAACATCTTGTTCTTGGGATATTCCTATTGACCTTGAAAAGTTCTGGGAACAAGTTCGCCGTCTTCGGAAATCAGATGATACTCCTTGTTTGATGTTCTGCAACACAAAGTTTGGAAATGATTTAATAAACTCTAATCCCAAGGAGTTCCGTTATGACCTGGTCTGGGATAAGTCAAATGCTGTTGGGTTTCTATTAGCTAACAAGAAACCGATGGCTTCTCACGAGATGATTTATGTGTTTTCAAAGAAGGGGTCATATTACAAACGCATCAATATCAAGGGCGACTTTCCTGCTGGGGGTAGTGGGCGGTGTCCCACTTCGGTTCTATCCTTTGCTAATAAGAAAGTTAAGAACGGACACCCAACTGAAAAGTCTATTGAACTCTATAAGTTTCTTATTGAACGGTACTGTCCCGATAATGGTGTGCTTCTTGATCCTACCGCGGGTTCGTTCAACAGTTGCTTTGCAGGAATGGAACTTGGTAGAAGTTGTATTGGTATTGAGAAGAACGAAGCTTTTTTCAAGAAAGCTAATAACAAACTAACAGCAATGAACTTGCCGTGATTAGTCTTCAGGAAGCCCCATTCCAGTCTCGGAAAGCTGGGCGATTATTGCGTCCTTTGAGCGTTCCATAGTCTTCTTGACATTTTCAAGGATTATCATAATCTTCACAAGTCGCATCTTCAGCATAGCGTTCTCTTCCTTCGTCTTATGCAAAAAGGCGGTGGCGGTGGATAAGTCCATCGTATCTATTATACTATATTCGGAAATGTTTAAGTATTCTTCTCTGCAATAACCGATAACCGATAACCGATTGAGACAGAAGTTGTATAGATTTGAAAATCCACTTTTCCCAGTAATACCCCCAACCATACCCCCAAACATCCTTTTCCGAAAGTATTCTGTTTTCAATCGGTTATCGGTTATCGGTTGGCGAACGAGTTCCTTAAGACCCACAGTCAATTTCAAGGAAACCATCCTTTTCAGTAAGGCTCTCTATGAAGATATGACCGCACTCAAACTTTCTCAATAGTTTATCAAATGCTTTCCATACATCGAGCATAGTATCCCCTTCTATCTCCATTACCTGCGGTTTCAAATCTCTCACACAGTAGCAAACCCGTTTCACCTTCTTGCATTTGAAGCCGTGCTTTTTACTGAAATCCCGTATGGGTAGTTCTTTTTCATCACACGACCATATAGTTATGAACTTATTCTCTTCGGCTATGTCCTGGAGCAATCCGATCGCTACTTCCATCTCCTTTTCATCATCCCTATTACAATCAATACATCCCTTCATATCACCCATTTCTTTCCTGATTTATTTTCGGAAAAAAGTTGCGTCAAATTTTTTCCCGAAATCCGACAGCGTTTATGACTTGTTTAGCACGGCTTTAGCGGTGCTTTTTACTATAAAAAAGGGAAATCCCAAACTATACAACTTCTGTTTCAATCGGTTATCGGTTATCGGTTGGCGGAACTATTCAATTGTAGAAGCGTGGGGACACTCCTTTGCATCCTGCATATTATGAAAGCAAACTTCATAGTAGTCCTTTTTAAATCGCATAACACACGCAGTAAATAGGTCTCCACGAAAACCAGCAATACTTCCTACTCGAAGTTTCTTATCAACCATAGTTTTCAAAACAAACCTACCCAAATGACGGCGGGATTTATCTGAAACACTTTCTGTATCCACAGAAGCCATAGATACATTTTGAGTTATAGGATCTTTGAAAACCATAATAGGAAGACAGCAAACATCCACCTTGTCTTCAAGTAGTTCCGCAATGCTTTGTTCCACATCTACTTCCTTCATTTCCCTTTTTCGTTCTGATTTATTTTCGGAAAAAAGTTGCGTCAAATTTTTTCCTGAAATCCTACAGCGTTTATGACTTGTTTAGCACGGCTTTAGCGGTGCTTTTTACTATAAAAAAGGGTGGGCTATGCATAACCATTGCACCCTTTATTGTTTTTTGTTTATCAATAATCTGCTTAACTACTTCTCAACAGACCAGTACTTCCCCAGTTCATCTTCTTTCACCACCTTTAACGGCTCACCACGAAGCATACGACCGATCCAGTTATCTGTATTCATCGACATAAGAACAGCAGACCCTGGAAAGACCATCTTCAAGTTGCCCTGGAACTCCCGCCACATATATCCATCCCGCCAGTAGTTTTTGAACTTGGGGCATACACATTCAGATGGTTTGCTATGGGGGCATAGACCGATGTAGGAATATACAAACGGCTTACCCTTACCGTGGGTCTCCCCAGCCATACGAAAGAATGCTTCATCGTTGATGGCGAAAATACTCTGACGATTAAAATGCTCTGCTTCGCACATACTATACTCTTTTTTGGACTACCCAGCCAACCGGAAAAAAATCGCGTCAATTTTTTTTTCCATTTTCAACAGCGTATTCAAGTGTTTAGCGTCTGAATGAAACCGCCCTATGACGGCATTAGCGTCATACGCTGTAGGATTTGGAAAAAAAAATTGACGGCTGAAAATCCGGATTTGCCGTCTATAAAAACCCAGTTGTATTAATCCCGGGTTTTGCATTACTTCCCGGATTGCGGAGAAAAGGGTTTAAACATTTCCTTTTATATAAGTATAGGAAGAAATGTCTGTCGTTGAAGTCGCCCCCCCTGCAGTCGTGAATACCGATTTGAAGATTGTGAAAGTTGAACTATATGACCCAAATGTAATGGACGCTTTGTTGCGAGAAACAAAGACATTCAGCAAGAAGGACTTGGGAAACCTTTCCCGGTACAAGCGTGGTCGCCTACACGGCAACGCAGTAGAAGTCGTCTATCACTATGGTGCTGGTTGTGAAGCCGACCGCCTTGGTCGCCTATACCCACACGGCGGTCAAGGGCTACAAGCCTTTCCCTTTGATATGCGTAATCCGCTCCTGGAGAAGTATTACTGGGACTGCGATATGGAAAACGCCCACTATGTCTTCCTACAGAAGTTGGCGGATGGATGGGGGCTGAAGACCGACGCGATCAAGCACTACATTAACAATCGCGATGAATGTCTGAAGCGTCTATCAAGCAATCGTGGTATTGCAAAGACGGCGTATCTGAAGGTGGCGTATGGCGGTCAAATCAAGTTGTATTCCGAATACTACAACGACGATGGACTTGCTCCTGATGGCGACTTTACCAACCTTCGGGAAGTGGAAACCGAGATGAAGAAAATCGTGGAGTATTGCTGGATGAAATACAAGCAACACCATAAAATCGTAGCCAAGAAGCCCAACCCGAAGTTCTCACTATTCGCCCTTATCCTACAAACGGAAGAGAGCCATTGTCTATTGGCTATGGACGCGTATTTGAAGACTGTGGGTCGGCAGATGGATATCTTCATTCACGATGGTGGAGAAGTCCGCAAACTGGAAGGTGAAACCGAGTTCCCCGTAGAGCATTTGCGTGGTATGGAACTTGCAGTTCTGAAGGCGACGGGACATACAGTGAATATTGTAGTCAAGCCCTTCAAGCACCACTTCAAAATGCCCGAGACGGAAACAAAGGAACTGATTGATGACGAATACGCTGGACGCTTCTTTGTCAATCTGTGTGGCGACAACATCGCCCGTGATGGCGGTGAAGTCTATTACTTCAACGACCTTACGGGTCTATGGGAGAACAACGAGACCGCCTTCCGTACGATGGTAGTCAAGCACAAGGCGAAGTTGATCTTCAAGAACGGCGATGATGTGATTAACTATGGTGGTAAGGAGTGCAATGTGATGAATATGAAGAAGTGGGTGCTTCCTGCGTTGGAAGACACACAGTTCATCAATCGGAACGCCGACAGTTCCAAGCACAAGATGCTGTTCGCAGACGGCATCTTTGATTTCAATACGGGCTTCACAGAAGGCTTTGACCCCAAAATCGTCTTCAACAAGCGGATTGACCGCCCCTTTCCGAAGGAGCGGGATGAAGAGATGATTAAGAAGGTGAATGAAATCCTATTCATCAACGCTTTTGACGAAGCCGATGGTAAGACGGTAGGCGTGTATTTGAAGAAGGCTCTATGCGTGGGGCTTATGGGCGATTACAGACGCAAGAAGTTTCACTTTGGTATTGGCGAAGCAGACTGCGGTAAGGGCGTTCTGACGGATGCGATGAAGGGAGCATTCGGCGGGTATGTATGTGGTTGGGATGCAAACAATCTCAAATACAATCCACGCAACGGTCAAGATGAAGCCAAGAAGTTGGCGTGGATGCGAGAAATCATTGGCTGTCGGCTCGGCTTGAGTAATGAGTTCCGTATGGATAAAACTCCTATCGACGGCAACTTACTGAAGGCGATGTCTTCGGGTGGTGATGAAATGAAGACCCGTATCAATCACAAGGATGAAGAGACTTTCATCAATCGGTGCAGTATGTGGGTCTTTGCGAATGACCTGCCCGAGATTACTCCGAAGGACAGTGGGACTACCGTTCGTATGCGAGTTATACGCTACAGAAATCACTTTGTGGAGAAGCCGTTGGAACAATGTAGATCCGATGAGCGTCCCAGCGACGCAACTCTGAAGGACAAGTTCCTACACGACATAAAATACAAGGACGCTCTGTTCTATGTAATGTGGGACATCTACAAGGAGATGGGGGATGAAGAGAAACGCTGGAATGGAAAACTGTATGAGCCAAAAGCCTTGATGGAAGACACCAAGGAGTGGGCTGGTGATACGAATGGAGACTTGAAGACCTTCCTGGAAGAGCGGTATGAGATTACCAACGACCCCAACGATACGGTGTCGTGTAAGTCAATCATAGACTTTATCGTAGATGAGTGTAAGCAACGCTTGTCGCCACAGAAAATCGGACGGGAATTGGGGAAGTTAATCAAACTTCCTGACGACATAGAGCAACAAGTCGTACAGGAAGGCAAGAAACATAGGCGGGGCATCAAAGAACGCGAACTGCAATAGTGTGGTGGGAAAGGCAAGTCCAGTATTCGCTTTTTTGCGTTTCAACTCCCCGTTTTTTACCTATGGTAAGAATATAGAACTAAATGCCCGGCTTCGATATGGTTGAACTGGAAGACCTTTTGCTAAAAGTTATGGAGAGTGCTATCAAGTGCAAGGAGCTTGAGAAGACAGCGGAAGAAAGCACTACGGGCGAGACCACTGTTGCCTATTCGACGGTACATAAGGATTTGAAGTGGAAGCTGTCAAACTCTATCGGCAAACTGTGGTATTATGTATGCGGTGTAGAAGAGATGAACCCTTTCAAGAAGGCGGACGAACGGGCGGTGGAAGCCAAAGGGGAATAATATACTTGCTAAAACCCCTAAAACGCTGTCGGATTTCAGAAAAAAATTTGAGTGCAAAAATCCCCCCAAAAGCGTCAAAGCCAAACTCCCCGGTATTTGCGGAGAAAAGGGTTTAAACATTTCCTTCTATATAAGTATATAGAGATGGAAGTGCCTTTCACGACGAACCCCCCTGAAGATATGCTGAATGATTGGAAGAAGTTGGTGAAGAGTGAGAACAAGACGCTGGTGTCGTGTCATAACCGCGAAGGACTATTAATCATAGAAACCTTCCAACCCCACTTCTGGGATGTAGAAAGCCCGACGGGTGAAAGCATTGCGAAGAACTGGGATAATGCAGAACTACGGCAGAAGGCACTGGAACGCACCCAACAGCACTATACAAAGATATACAAAAGCGAGATCAGACGCAATTTGGCTTTCTTCTCAAAAGCACCACTGCCTACGATATATAGACCCATTCTGACAAAGGGGATTGTAGCACACTGTAATGCAAAGCAAGTGTTGGACTGTTCTGTGGGTTGGGGTGGAAGGCTTCTGGGTACTCTATCACACAAAGACACACATTTCACGGGGATTGAACCCTTTACAAAGACATACAAGGGACTACAAGATATGGCGAAGTTCTGTGGTGTCTCCGACCGAGCCACTCTATTAATGGAAGGGGCAGAAGATGCACTACCCAAACTGCAGAGCAAGTTTTATGATCTTGTGATAACTTCCCCCCCTTACTTTGATTTGGAAGTATATAGCCACGAAGAGACACAAAGCGTGAAGAAGTTCCCCACCTGGGATAGTTGGTGCGAGAACTTCTTGGAGAAGGTCATTCGCGAGTGCCTACGCTGTTTGAAAGATGACGGCACGAGTGCTTGGTCGGTCAAGAATATGAAGAAGCAGAAACTTAAGGATAAGGTCGTTGAATATCACGAAAAATACGGTTGGGAGTGCAGGGAAGTCGTGGGTATGTCAGCAACCCCGAGAAACACGGGTGGAAAGGCGAAGATAACAGAAGAGACATTCTTATTCAAGAAGAAGTCCCCTGCATTATAAGCGGTGGAATAATATATTTGGTAATGTAGAAATGCCTTATAAACTACGCAAAGCCCCAAAACGAGATTTGTATTGGGTCGTTGGTGAAAATGGTGTGAAGCATTCAAAAGAACCATTACCGATAGAACGAGCCAAGGCACAGATGAGAGCCTTGTATTCGGCAATGAGAAAGGAAGGTGGGGTTAGCATACCGCTAAACATATTCGTAAAGGAACACGAGAAGTTGCTAAACATATTCAAGAACCCGACCAAGAAGGCGTTGCAGTCGGAGTATGCAGATCAGAGCAAGGAACTCAAGAAGGTTCTGAAAGCCAATCATCACAAGTTGAAGCCCGTTATGGTTGGCGGTAATAAAATGGTAGAACTAAATATAGAGTAAATGCCTGTTAGCCGTTCAGCATTGCGATTTCAAGACCAACTGTCGGGCTACGACATAGACCCCCAGAGATATCTTGCTGAAGCAAATCGGAAAGCGAAGAAATATAATGGGTCTTCTCTCCGATTTTCACGGGATAAGATACACAAGTTGGAACTGACTGACCCATCTGGTAAGACTGTAAGGTTTGGTAGGGTGGGCTATGGGGACTTCTTGATATATTCCCATTTGGAGAGCCTTGGTTATTTCCCGGAAGGCTACTCGGATAAGAAGAGAAACACTTTTCAGAAGTCCCATTCGGCGATAAAAGGGGAGTGGAAAACCAACCCCTATTCGAAGAACAACCTGGCTCTTCACATCTTGTGGTAATCGTAGGAATGTAAGTCAAGTCAATACAGCCAGTTGCACCAGTTGCACCAGTTGTACCGTTTAGTCCGTTTGACATATCTATTGTTAAACGGGATTTTGTTTCACAAATAAAAACGATACACTGAATATAGAATGCCCCCTGTTCCGATTGAACCAACTGGGAGACTGATGAGCCAGACGAACAACAACCCCCGCCAAGGCGGTCGGAAACCTTCCAGTATGGATACACCTTTTCAACTTCGGGAAGAGAACCACCCGCTTCACAAACACGCAACGGCACTTGTAGATGACCTATTTGACGCTGGATTGGCGGGTGGTAAGCGAAGCCATAAGGGACAGTATGTTCGCTGGATGCTTGGGCGTGTGCGTGGTGATCGCGAAGGAGATCCAGTCCCCGGCGATGAAGCATATAAGCGTCCTTATGCAAAAGACCCTACGAGATTTCCCCTTGCCGTATCTAATCCGATCAATAGTCGTTATGCTGGTTGGTCTCCTGATGACTGGGAAGGCAAGTTTGACCCATTCAATCCTTCTATGATATCTGAGCCGAAGCGTTCCAAGTTTGTAAGAGCGATGATTAACAAGAATGGTATAACTCGGACGGTAAAAGTGAAAGCACCTGCTCCTGCTCCTGCTCCCGCTCCCGCTCCAGCTCGTACTATGGGTATTGATGAACTAATCATTCATATCTTTACAACTCAAAAGCCCGAGCCAACCACCAGAGAAATAGTGAAAATAGCAAAGGAGAAGTATGGTCGTGATACTTCCCAGCCTACTGTGGCTCGTCGTCTGAAGGCTTATCGTGAAGGCAAGATTGACGCTACGGGCAAGGCAGTTAAATAAACTATTGCACTGATATAGAATGAATGTCTTTGACGATGAAACAACCGGTGGTTCAAGGAAGGGAGTTGCTTTTGTCCGTCGTATGATGCGAAAAACAAAAGTAAAGCACAAGGGTGAATACAAGAAACCACCTGCTGAACCATTTCGCTATGATGCAAAGAAGCCAGAAGATTGGTCGGAGCATATACAAAATATCTTCAAACCCGATGGGGCTGAAGTAGTGAAATATAAGCGTCCCCCGAAACGAGCCAAGACACCCGAAGAGATAAAATACGATCAAGTTCATCGTTGGGACTACTGGGGGCTGAAAGAAAAGGACTTGGAATATGACGAAGACAAGAAGCGTTGGTGGATTGGCGATACTGGATATGCCTTTCCCCCCATCGCTTGGACTGATCCGAGAGATGATAAAGTGTATTGGGGCTTACCCCGTTATTCAAGCCGTGATAAGGGGGTTCATTATAATCGTATGGCTTTCAAAGAAGACGATTATCCAGACATTCCCTTCTTTATGTTTAGTAAGACTTATGCAAATAAGCAGTGGAGAGAATATATCAGGAGAAATGAAGATAACGGTGCTTCTGAATACAATACTTCACCTTCCGAGTTCTACTATGTAAATGACGACTATGAAACATTAGGAACGAAGCAACTCCGTACGACAAATGCTGTAATCCCTGCTACGGGTCGTAATAACCGTAATAATGTATTTAGACGCTAATACAATTCGGCAGTGGCTTCAAGCAACGGACGGGAATGAAGGTCGTCTGCTTGTCCCGTGCAACCATATCAGAACTCTCATTACGACGATAAGTGTCCGTCCAGAAGGAGTTGAATAACTGTTCGTCGTACTTGATATAGAAAAGACCGTCGGTATATTGATATACAAAGTAGCATTCGGAGTTGGAGTTCTTACAGAAATCCACCTTGTGTGCGGATATCAATGCAGTCGGATACTGGTCGTGCTTGATACGGCGGGTCTTGAGTTCAACATAGAGTGGCTTCTCGGGGGACTTGTAATCCATTGACGCGAAACCAAGTTGGCGTTCCAGTTTATTACCAAAAACACCTTCCAGCCGGGGCATTAGATTAGCTTCTTCATTTGTTCCGAAGGCAAGGTCGTGGGCGAGTGAAGTCATTCTTCTATATTCATAGCCGATATATTTTTACAAGGAATAAACCGCAACCGGGGGTTATCTACAAGAATGCAAAAGTTGCGGGTCAAGCACCCCACCAAGGGTTTCTTGTTTCACCTTCCAGTTCTAACCGATAACCGATAACCGATTGAGACAGAAGTTGTATAGATTTGGATTTCCACTTTTCCCAGAAGACCCAAATACAGCAGTCCGGATGACCTTCCGCGAAAGTATCCCGTTTTCAATCGGTTATCGGTTATCGGTTAGGGCAAACCCGCATACTTTTTTATATTAGTTAGAGTTATAGAATGTCCGTATCGTCCTTCCTTTCATCTGGAACACAGTTCGGCGTAATCAATGCAGACAATCAGTTTCGTCTGCTATCATCAACCGGCTCAAACATCTCGCAGAAGATCGGTACGATGGTTTCCGGAACAGCCCCCAATCTCGCCCAGTTGGTCGTGTCCGTCCCTGGTGTCGCCCCGACATCTATGTTGGTGATTACTCAAGCCAAAAACTTCACGACTTCCGCATACCCTGCTGGAACGCTCACGGCGGTTGTGGATACGACAGCGAATACCATTACGCTAAACAGCACTTCTTCTTCCGATGTAGGTATTTCAGTTGCCTACTACATAGTTGGGTGAAACCGCTTTCTTTTTTATGTTGGTTAGAGTTATAGAATGTCGCTCTCTACCTATCTGACACCGAGTTTGACTGTCCCTGGTGTGCTTGATCCCCAGTATAAGTTGCGTCGTGCAGGTGTGGGTGTGGGAAACTCCATTACACAGCCCGGCACTCTTTGCTACTTGAACTTTGTTCTTGCGACAAGTGGATCTATTGCAACGAGTGGTGCTATTAACTGCCCGACCATCTCACCCAACTCAACAATCTTCCTTACAAGCCCCCCGAACATCGCTGGAACTCTATCAGCGACCATCGTTCCCGGTGTGTCCTTTACGGTGAATAGCACTTCCACAAGCGACAATAATGTTCGCTTTTGCTATATCGTTGTTGGGTGAAACCAAACTATTTTTTATATTAGGTAGAGTTATAGAATGTCCGTATCAACCTTCCTGACCCCCGACATCGGCATCTCGGCTACTTGGGATGCAAAGAGTTTATTCCGCAACCTTGGAGAAGAACTTGGTGGAACAGATGTACCTACTCCCAGTCTCGCCGTCTTCTCCGCCAGTTGGAATGGTGGTGTTGCTTCCGCTACAGCAATAGCTCAGAACGCCCCTGGTATTTCCCCGAATAGCGTAGTAGTCATTACGGGATACACCGGTGTCCCTTCTGGAACTTGGTCTGTAGCCATCAACCCTACCACACAGCAGTTCCAACTCACCAGTACTTCTGCTTCTGAAAATACCGGCTACAACTGGTTCATCATCGGTTGAAATGGCTTAAACATATTTTCCTAATACTATACAGAGACACAATGGAGACTTTGACCGCATACCAAAGGTATTACAAGAAGAACAAAGATGCTCTTCTTGCAAGACAGCGTGATGCTTACAACGGCGAAGCCAAGAAGGCTTATTATGAAGCAAACAAGAATGTGATTATCGAGCGTAATAAGATTGCTTATGCTACACGCCAGGACAAGGCAAAGAAGGACGCGATCCAAGCCCGGATTGCAACCGCAGATGAAGTTCTGAAAGCAACGCTTACTGAATTGCTAAAAGATGAGAAGTATAAGGATATGAAACTGTCGGCAGTGAAAGCGGTTTGTAGTATTAACGGCTGAATAAATATCTGCTAATAACATAGAATGTCTTTTGTTCCCGGTGGTGGTATATATCCAACCTTTCCCACAAGCGGTGCTGGTGGTATTTCAGCAGTAAATGGCGTTGCCCCTATAGTCGCTACCACAACGAGCGGAGTTGTTTCCGTAAGCACTACGGCAACGACTTCAAGTGTAGTGGCTGGAACGAACATATCAACAAGCACGACGAGCGGTGCAACAACGGTGAATGTTATCGCCAGTCCGACCTTTTCTGGAACAGTCTCTGCTACAACAGTCAGCGGTGGAACGATTACAGACGGCACTGGTGCGAATATGTCGGGTGGTAATGTGAATGCTAATAATGTTTATGCTTCTAACTTTGATGATGGTGCTGGAACTGTTATTACAGCGGGGGCTATTACTACTGGTTCTATTGACTGTAGTAATATAAACAGCGGGGGAACTCTCACCCTTACAAAAAACCCTGGAAATGTAATAAATGCGACGGGTGCAGGGGCTATAGTTCAACTTCCAACGGGGGGTCTTATCAAGTTGGGAGTTTCTGGAACAAGTGCTTACACGGAAATCGGTACGACATCAACACTTGGAAAGACTTCAGGGGGAACGACGACATACAGTCTTACAAATATTACTGGAACACTTTCCACCATAGGACAACTCATATCTACATCAATATCAGCAGTCCTTCCTGCCCTTTCTATAGCGGGTTATGCAAACTTCGGCTCGGGTAGTGCTTTGATTACAACTGCTGGTGGTATTACAGCCGTCAGTATGAACTTGACGGCTACATCTGGTTCTGCTCTCACCGTTTCTGGAAACGGGACGGTAAATCTTACTGGAACGGGTGGTATGGCGATTTCTGGAGCGAGTGCGGGTCTTTCTATAGCGACGGGAACTCTTCAGTCAAGGGGTATTAACGACAACTTTAACGGGACAAACCAAGGCACGGCTGGGTATGTTCTACAGTCGGCGGGAACAAATCTTGGATACAAATGGGTCGCCCAACCTACGACATCATATTACACCGCTTCCACTTCCTTTCCCACTCTTTCAACCACTCAACAGACTTTGACTTGGAGTTCTACTCCCACCATTACTTTAGCATACGGTTCAGTCCTTGTGAGCGGTATTCTCATCTTACAAAACACCCTTGCTATAACATCAAGCAACAACTCTTGTAATATTCAAGTGTTCGGTGGGACAACTGGAACAACAGCAATCTCTACATCGCAGTTCGTATCGCTTCCTATCAACGCAACAGTAGGACAGTTCTTCTGTGTCCCTTTTACTGGCTATTCAGCCGTAGCGGGTAATCAGCAAATCGTCGTGAAGATACAAGGCAATAGTGCTACATCTGTAGCGTCTGTAGTGAATACGACACAGATGACGATTTCATACAACTCATAATCTATATCTCTTTGCAACATCAGCGTCGGCTGTATGGTAGGTTGTTCCCTTATCAAGGAAAGAGAATACACGAGCCATAGCCCACATCTCTTTTGGAAGTCTTGCAGATCTTGGGAACTTGAAGATGTTATAGTTCTTACTGAAGTCCTTCTTCAGTCGTACCGATGATATGTTGGTTTTCCAAGCCC
>Ga0209084_1002039_pt1 | contig 16166 bp, 7 predicted proteins | sample C_130820_MF_Meta_FD_187309 | JGI IMG/M metagenome (GOLD analysis project Ga0209084, IMG submission 187309) | Freshwater microbial communities from Lake Croche, Canada to study carbon cycling - C_130820_MF_MetaG (SPAdes) (version 2) | ecosystem: Environmental > Aquatic > Freshwater > Lake | place... | reverse complement strand
CCAGTGCGGGTCTTGCTCCCTACCCACCAAGGTGAGAGTTCGCTTCGTGCTCGCGAATCTTTTGTCTTCGAGTCGTGCTCTCTAACGAATTGCGCTTACGGTCGACCGCTTCTCACCCTACGGCAATTTGACAGGGTGAAATGACGAAAAATGGATATTTCTTGGTGACAAACAGATAAACACTTGTAGTTAAACGATGTTTGGCACAAATAGCAACAAAAATAGCAGTGTAACCAGGGTGAAATGCTCTAAAAATTAGCCACCAGCAACGGCAGGAACAATCGAAATCTGGACACCCGCTGGTGTCGGCGTACTCAAGCCATCCAAGAAACGCACATCATCGTCATTGATATAGATGTTGATGAATCGACGAAGAGCACCTGCGTCATCCAGGAGCCTGGCCAAAATGCCGGGAGCTGCAGCATCAAGCGCATCGAACGAACCTTGCAAGGTTTCAACGGTTGGTTCTACTTCAACTACAGATTCACCACCCGTGTAGGTACGCAGGATGGTGGGGATGCGGATAGAAACACTCATGAGGCACCTTCGATGACTTGTGTGACGGATTCGACACTAGGAGAAATAGTTGCGGTGAAACCAGAACCGGTCGCGACTGCGTCCAAGGTCTTGAGGCCTTCGCCAGTATTCACGATGACAGTTTCAGCTGTGGGATCAAGTAACCCCTGCGCCAAAAGTTGACGAGTTGTTGCTACGGTCACACCACCAGAGGTTTCACCAAAGATGCCTTCGCATTCAGCGAGTAGGCGGATACCTTCAACAATTTCCTCATCAGTCACATCACCGATAGCTCCATTAGTGCGACGGACTGCATCCAAGGCATAAGGTCCATCTGCTGGATTACCAATCGCAAGTGACTTTGCAATAGTGTCTGGCTTCACTGGGCGAACTACTTCAGCGCCATCACGCCACGCAGTAGCCACTGGATTACAACCCGTAGCCTGCGCGCCAAAGACACGGTAGTTGCGGTCAGCGACCAGTCCGAGTTCGATGAACTCACGCCATCCTTTGTCGACCTTAGTGAGCAGCGCACCAGATGCCACGGGAATCACTACTTGATCGGGTAAGCGCCATCCAAGTTGCTCAGCAATTTCATAACCAACCGTCTTGGAACCCTCCGCGTAGTAAGGCCGAAGATTCACATTCACAAAGCCCCAATCGGCTGAAATCTTTTCACCAATGAGTTCGCCACAGAGTCGGTTCACATCGTCGTAATTTCCTTCAATGCCGATGACGTGCCCGTTGTAGGCAGCAGTTGCTTGAATCTTGTGTTGTTCCAAATTCGAGGGCACTAGTACGACTGACTTCTGACCAGCACGAGCAGCAGCAGCCGCAACGGCATGTGCCAGATTGCCAGTTGATGCGCAAGCGAGTGTGGTGAAACCAAGTTGAATACCCGCACTCTGTGCGACAGCCACAACTCGATCCTTGAAGGAGTGAGTCGGATTACCGCTGTCGTCTTTAACCCAAAGAGTACCTGTGATGCCAAGAACCTTGGCAAGATTGTCTGCACGATGCAACCGAGTCAGCCCTGGCTGAAGATTGCGAGTATCAGCAATATTCGGTGGCACAGGCAAAAGCGGCGCGTAACGCCACAGCGACATTGGACCAGATTCGATTTGTTCGCGAGTAACTGTGCCATAGTCATAGGCAACTTCGAGTGGCCCAAAGCATTCAAAGCAGGAGTAGTCTGCGCCGAGCTGAGCATGTGCCCCACATGCTCGACATACAAGGTGCGTTGCGGAACCGAATGAAGTGGTGCGTTCTTGATTAATTGACATTTAAATTGCGAGCCTTTCGTCATCTGCCCCAAGTTGCCTTGAGTCGGACTTGGCACCGTTTCGCAAGGCCACTAATGGTTTTGCGAAGGTTGCCGGGGCTTCAACGGGCCGTTCCCTCTGCCCCTCTGGATGAGGTTATTTAATTATATTTCTCACTGAACTTTACCATCCATTTCCAGTAAACAATATCTATGGACTAAGTGCTCAGGAGAGTCTCATTCGGCTTCCTTTACTGAGTAATCACGAAAGTCAGTTCAGTTTGTGACATCGATTTTGTAGCAACTTTAAGTTGAGCACCAACCTGAGCAGCTAGAGCAATCGCTGAGTCCTTAGCATCCATCGGATAGAAGATCGTCGAATCCTGTACTTTCTGACCCGACCAGTTCGCGATGGTTTTAACAACCCATTCATTCTCTTTGAGTGTGCTTGCCATCTTGCGAGCTAAACCAGGAACACTTGATGCATTGAAAACGTTGACGGGAAGGTACTCATTCACAGGCGCTGGTGAAGTTGTCTGGCGTGGTGTCGTATTGCTCACGCGTACCGGGACCGATGTACTCGGCATATTCCACAATGACAGCCCCATAATGGAAAGTCCGCTTACTGTGGCCGCAATGACAGCTAGAGGTAGCAGAACTCTTTTTGAGAAAGACTGACGTCCACCCATAGAAATCTAGTTCAGTTCAATACCGAGGCGACGAGCAGAACGTGCACGCTGACGAGCTGCACGCATGCGCTGAAGTCGCTTGACCAGCATTGGATCGAAAGACAATGCAGCCGGCTGATCAATTAAGGCATTCAAGACTTGGTAGTAGCGCGTGGCCGACATGTCGAACTGTTCGCGGATTGCTTGCTCTTTGGCTCCGGCAAACTTCCACCATTGGCGTTCAAATTCAAGGATGCGTTGGTCGCGCTCTGGCAGTGCAGCTGAAGCATCAGCAGGTAGCGCGCGGGCAGGTTCAATCACAATAACAATGCTAGACGGTGAGGCAGACGAATCTGGGAGAACCCCCCTATTTTGTGGTGTAAATATTTTTCACCCCAAGGGGTTGGTGTCCTACCCGCGGACATGTAGTTCGGGATGACAAAACAAGGGGCCCCAGCCGCAAGATTATGCGACCAGAGCCCCTTGTAGGACTTAATTAATTTAGAGCGGCTTGACTGCAGTAGAAACTTTCGCTGCAGACGATCCATTTGCATTCGCAGCCGTGACTGAGAATGTGTAAGCAGCACCCTTAGTCAAACCAGTAATTACCTTGCTAGTCGCAAACTGATTGGTGTGCGCAGTTGTCACTACGGCACCGCCTAGTAGCACATTGATGTCATAGCCAGTAATCGCTGATCCACCGTTCGCAGGCACAGCTGCTGTGCTCGCAGCAGCAGTCCAGCTCACAGTCACTTGACCGCTTCCAGCAACGCCAGTAACCGTCTTGAGTGCCACTGGCACTGTAGAAGGTGTACCAATCGCAGGCGCTGAGGAAATTGAACTTCCCTTTGCACTCGATGCCTGAACTGTTACTGAGTAAGTAACTCCATTTACAAGCTTCGGGATGTTCACGTTCGTCGCAGTGGCTTTCACGGTCTTAGCTACGCCACCAGTTGGTGTGTAAGTAACAACGTAACCTGTGACTGGGAATCCACCGTTTGATGCAGGAGCCGTCCAACTAACGTTGACGCTTGCCGCTCCAGCCGCAACCGTCACACCAGTAGGTGCACCAGGCACTGTGAATGGAGTCACTGCAGCCGACGCAGCTGCAGCAGTTGAGCCAATGATGTTGCTTGCACTGACGACAAACGTGTAAGCGGTACCATTAGTAAGCCCAGTGATAAGAACGCCAGGTACTGGGAGCTTGGAAGCTGTCAGAACAGTTGCATCCGCGGGTACAACCACTGTCTTAACCGTGTTCGCACCTGCCTTAACTGCTACAGAGTAGGTAGTAAGTGATGCATTGTTGTTCAGTGCAGGCGCTGTCCACGTGAGGCTGACCGTTGTGTCACCAGCAACTCCAGCTGGCTTAGTAACCGCACCCGGGGCCTTCACAGCAGTCACGGCAACTGGTGTTACGGTGCCAACTGATGAAGCAGCAACTGAACTACCAAGCGCATTATTAGCTACAACGCTTACCGAGTACTTGCCACTTGCGGCTAGACCAGTAATCGTTGCGCTTGTTCCTGAAATGGTTGCACTAGCGCCAGAAACAGCAGTGCCATTGTTCTTCACGGTGTACGTGTAGCCAGTAAGCGCACCATTGCCGTCATCGAGAGGCACATTCCATGATATGACAGCAGTACTCGTGCTGGTTGCCTTGATGTTGACGCCGAGTGGTGCAGACGGTACACCAGCCTTAACAACGTGTGCCCAAACACGATCAACGTGCTCAAAGTCTGCTCCAACGGTTGGAACAAAGTCCATCTCATACTGGAAATTCCCGAGAGCTGCTTCACGAGTTGCATCGTCCCAGTAGTTAATTGTGCTTGGTGCTGTTGGATGGTTTTCCGCAGCAGCATTGGTGTTTGCCAACGTGAAAGTAACAGCACCCTGCGCATCGGTGGTCTTGGTCAGATCACCAGTAAACGTTGCACCACCATGTTGCGGAGTTGCGGCCAAAGTCACGGCCTTGTTCGTAATAGGACTGCCATTGGCATCAGTGACTAGATAATGAAGCACAAGGTTCTTACCCTGGAGTGTGAACTTCAAGCGACTGTAGGAAGCGCTTTCATTTGTCCACCAGTAAGACTTGTCATCCATTCCAGCACGATCAGCTGCAGTCAAGTAGATATTCGCAGTTCCCTGCACGGCAGCTGGCTTAATGGTGTGTGACCAAACGCGGTCAACATTTTCAGTGCTGGCTCCAACACTAGGAGTGAAGTCCAAGGCATAAACCTGGTCCAAGATACGAGTTGTATCATCCCAGTAGATGAGTGTGCTGCGGCCAGTTGGTCGTGGCTCTGCTTCACTCGCTGTGGAGGTGTTATGAAGAGCAAAAGTCACTGCACCATTGGCATCAGTTGTCTTGTACATGTCACCGGAGTAGACAGCCGGGATTGCGCCATCTGGCTGACCTAGGTTCAGAGCAATCGGGGTATTTGCCAACGCACGGCCACTATCGTCCTTGACCACATAGTGGAGGTTGAGGTCATAACCTGCACCCACAAACTTTACGTAACTGCAAGTGATAGTTGGGTCGCAAGGAATGTTTCCTGCACTGGCCCAGTAAGTCTTGTCCGACATTCCGGCTTTATCATCCGCGGTTAGGCGGATGTTAGCTGAGGTTGGACGAGCTTTCACAGGATGAACCATAACGCTGTCAACAACCTCAGTTGCAGCGCCAACTGTTGGCGCGATGTTGTACTGGGTTGGCGTGCCGATGAGTGCACCGCGGCTATCGTCCCAGTAGCCAATGTCGCTACGACCAATTGGGTACGGCTCTGAATTGGCCGCTGTGTTGGTGTTGTGAAGCGTGAATGTCACATCACCCGAAGAGTTGGTCGTGCCTGTCAATGATCCGGTGAAAGTTCCGGCGGTCACATCTGCAGGAACGCTCACATTCAAAGTAACCAAGGTGTTCGAAAGTGCAACACCGGAGGCCTTTACGTTGTAATGCAACACCAAATCAGTGCCGGCAGTCATCATCTTGACGTAGTCACAAGAAGTGCTGTCCGAGCAACTGCGGGGCGCTGACCAGTATGTTTTTTCTGTCATAGCCTTTGGAGCCTTGTCATCCGCAAGGAGGCGAATCGTTGTGCTGGCAACTACGGCATTGGCAGAAGATACGCCAACAAGCGCTAGCGCAGCTGTCAAGGCTGAGGTCAGAGTTAAAGCGAGGCTCTTACGGCCTACTCGTGAAATATCAGACATGGGTTCCTCTCCCACTAAATATGAACTGATGCGATAGTACCCCTGTATTGGTGACGACGAAACACCATAAATCTGGGAACTACCTGTGGAATCAATGACTTACAGGTTAATTCAGGACATCACGAAAAGTTGAATCGGATTATGATTTTAGACTGTTACCTAATCGTTATTTTGCTGCGGGTCAACTGCATAGGAATTGAGCAAAACACCTGAGGACACGACCTGGTTGGCGGCGCAGAAACAACTCTAAGGACGCGGAGTTACCACGCTAGACGTGACACTAACTACTGAGCCGTTCGCGTTTGTTGACGTGACAGTGAATGAGTAAGGCACGCCATTAATCAGATTCTTCACAGTTGCCGAAGGGGCTGTGTGGTTATCTGCAATGTTTGAAATTACGCCAAATGACTGGCTTGAACTCAGAGTTGTCACGCTAAACGTAACGGTTGCGCCTCCGTTACAAGGTCGATTCCACTTGACCGTAACGCGCTTATTCCCCGGTACGGCCGTTACAGTGCTGGCGGCGCACGGTAACCCAGAAGGCTTAACCATCCCACCATTTTTGACGTTATTCGTATTTACGGCAGACCATTCGGTGTTACTCCGCGCAGTAATTGTGAAGTCATTCCACACTCCGTTGAGGAGACCAGTGATGGTTGCACGTCGTAGTGTCACATCTGTCACAGAAACTGGATCAGTTGTCACACGTTTGCCGCTCACAGGATCTTTGTAATTTGCAACAACGCTGTAGGCAACAACTTGACTGCCATACGGTTCCAGAGGTACGTCCCAAGTTACAGTCGCTGAATGGTCACCAGCCTGACCAACAATGTTTCGAACGAAAAGATTATTTGTATGCTTGAGCAAAACTGATCGATGGCCCCCTGCATTGTTGAGGGGCGAATCCACTTGCACTGCACCAGCCTGACTAGGCAACGCAAGGGCTACAAGAAGGGCACCCAACAAGGCAGACACACCTTTGAGTAATTTATTGAAGGAATTCACGGCTTCTACCAATCTCTTCTGTAAGTCATACACCCACACTGTGGCACAAGAACTTGCACTCTGCAATGGCACAAAAATCAGCCGATGCTTCAGCACAAAACAAAGGCTGTGCGCACTTAGGTTTCCCTAAGAACACACAGCCCCTGCCGGCCTCCAGGTACTACTTGGTAGATACCGCGACTGACGCAGCTGATGCTGAACCAGTGCCGTTAACGTTCTTTGCTGCCACCGTGAAGGTGTAAGCAGTCTTCGTAGTCAAACCGGTGACAATCAAAGACTTTGCAGTCGCTGCCGCTGTCTTCGCCGCACCGACCTGAACGCCCTTTGAGAAGACCTTGATCTCATAACCGGTTACTGCTGATCCACCTGTTGAGCTAGGTGCAGTCCAGTTGAACGTCAATGACGTTGCACTGGTCTGTGCCGTGATACCGACGGTAGGTGCTCCAGGTGTAGTTGAAGGAGTCACTGCCTTTGAGGCGACTGCAGTTGAGTTACCCACTGCATTAGTTGCCACAATCGAGAAGGTGTAGGCAGTGCCGTTTGTTAGACCAGCGATAACCGCAGAGTGATCAGATGCACCCGCATTGACCGTCTTCACCACAATTGCGCCAGCCTTAACAGTGATGCTGTAGCCGGTAATGGCAGCACCGCCATTAACAACAGGTGCCACCCAGTTAACAGTTACCTGACCATTGCCTGCAACTCCAGCCGCACCGGTTGGTGCACCAGGAACAGTTGCCGGTGTAACGGTCTGAGTGCTTGAAGCAACCGATGTGCCCACTGCATTCTTGGCTGCAACACTGCATGTGTATGTAGTGCCGTTCACAAGCTTGGTGACTACAGCACTGGTGCCAGTAGCTGTGCCAGTTCCAGAAACTGTTGTGCTACCCGCAGTACAAGTAATTGCGTAACCCGTGATAACCGATCCACCATTAGATGCAGGAGCCGTCCAATTCACAGTTGCTGACAGTGAGCCTCGAACAACGCTTACCAGTGTTGGTGCCCCTGGAGCTACGGCCGGAGTAAGAGCTGGTGTTGCAGCTGCCGAAGTAGATCCAATGCCATTGGTGGCACTAACCACGAAGGTGTATGACTGACCAAGCTCAAGACCCGTGACAACAACGCCTGGGTATGTGACTGTCGATACAGTCACTGTTGCACTTGGTGAAACAGTGAGGGTGCTAACAGTAGCGACACCCTTCTTGACAGCTACTGAGTAGTTGAGCAAGGAGGAGTTGTTATTCAGGGCAGGAGCCGTCCAGTACACAGTGGCTTGAGTAGAAGCATTCGCAGCCCAAACAGTCTTGACAAGTGTTGGAGCTCCAGGTGCCTTTGCTGCAGTAGCAGACGGCGAGATGGTGCCAAATGAGGATGCAGCCTCGGAACTACCTGCAATGTTGTTTGCAGTGACCGACACAGAGTACTTTCCGGCAGCCACCAAGCCCGTAACCGTGGCTGATGTTCCAGCGACAGTAGCTGAGGCACCAGCTACTGCAACACCATTGTTCTTCACCGTGTAGGTGTAACCAGTGATAGCAGAACCGCCATCTGATGATGGAGCAGTCCATGAAATCACAGCCGATGTTGCACTCGCAGCCTTAATCGCCACACCTGTAGGTGCACCTGGTGCTGAATACGTTGGCGTTGGCGCCGCATCGTAGATGACATCCGTAATGTCGACAGTGTCAACAGCTGGATCCGTTACATAAGCAGCCACTTGAGTGAACAACTTTGTCGCACCAACTGCTGAGTCAGTGTTAGTGATCGTGAAACTGACGTCACCAGTTGAATTAGTAACACCGGTTACGGTCTTGTTATCGCCAGTTGACGAAACTCCACTCACAGTGACATTCGCTGTTGAATTGCTGTATTGCTTGCCGAATACCAAGGTCACAGTACGACCCGCAGCAGTAGTGGAACCATCAGTGACGTGATACGTGATTGTCTTTACCGCTCCCACAGTTACATGAGCTTCGCGGTAACCAAGACCTGAGTGGTACCAACCATTACCTACCCAAAGCGCAGCATCTGCTGACTTATTGGTCGAATTCGCATCCGTAAATGTGGTCTGACGCACAATCCAATTAGTGGTTGCTGTTGGCGATGGAGTCGGCGTAGCAGTTGCAGAAGGAGAAGGAATCACTGCTGCGGATGGAACAATGTGCGTCCAAACACGATCGCGCCCTACATAACTTGTAGCACCCGAAACAGTGGGAAGGAAGTCCATTTCCACTGTGGCCGAAGTTGAATCGGACCACACTGAATAGTCGCTGCGAGCACTTTCGGTGCTTGGATTAACGTTTGTATTAGTCACTGTGAAAGTCACTGCACCGCTTGCATTGGTTGTGCCACTCAGAGTTCCGGTGAATGCCCCACTGCCAATCGACAGCGTTTCAAGAGTCACACCAGCACCCGAAATTGGGCTGCCACTTTCGTCAGTGACTACGTAATGCAGTGTCAGAGTGCTACCAGCAGGCACGTACTTGACGAAGCTGTTGGAGTTTGCATTCTCACGCCACCATCCATTACCGATAGTGAACATCTTTGCCGCATCGGCCGATGTTAGTTTCACATTCACTGCCAATGGAGTAGTTGGCGATGCAGTCGCTGTTGCAGAAGCTGTCGCCGTTGGTGTTGCTCCACCGGCATACGTGATGGTACCGATACCACCACCTGCAGCTGAATCCCAACCTGGACCGACCAATGAGTACTTGAAGGAAGCGCCCGTCAACGTGCCAGAAACAGCGACAGTGAACGTAGCTTTGCCTGCGGAATCCAACATGATGTAGCAACTATGCGTCGGAGTGGCCACAGCTGGCCAAGGTCCATTCGCACAGGCTGTTGAGGAGTTGTCCGCAGTAGCGGTAGATAGCGTCAAGCCAGTTGATGGATCATAAAGTGCAATCTGAATCGTCTTGCACGCCTTTGTTCCATCAAGGTACTGGAAGGTCAGCGAACTGTTGTCAGCATTCAGGACTGATCCAGTCTTCGTACCATTGCCAACCACCGTCAAGTTAGAGAAAGCCTCGTTAGCAATGAACTCAGACGAACCCGAACATCCATTAGGTACAGATGTCGCACTGCTCGAAGCGCTTGGGGTTGGTGTAGAAGTTGCCATTTGAGTCGAAACTGTGTGGGTCCAGAGCAAGTCTGCGACATCCGCAATGCTGCCAGTGACGCTCGGGGTCAAATCGTACTTGTACTCCGTTGTACCAGCAGGAACGTCACTCCATTGAGTCATGTTTGCACGGCGATATTCAGATGTGGAGTTTGTATTGGTATTTATCAACGTGAAGGAAGCAATACCAGAAGCGTTAGTTGTGGCAGTCAGGCTGCCAGTGAAGGCGACATCTCCGCCATTTTTCGCCGGTGTCAGAGTCACACTCGTACCAGCACCAACTGAGACACCATTGGCATCTTTGACGTTGTAGCTCAGGCTTAGTGTTGAACCAGCTTCTACGTACTTAACATAATTATTTGATGCACCGTTTCCATGCCACCAGGTGTTACCTACTGGTGTTGACACTCCATCCACATCCGTGAAGAGAGTCCCTGCAGCAGAAGCTGTCGACAAAGTGATTTTTACGTGTGGAGTTGCCCCAGGTGTTGGTGATGCACTTCCACTTGGAGTAGGTGTCGCTGAAGGAGCTACGCTCGGCACGATGTGTGTCCATAAACGATCACGTACACAAGCAGTCAGACCTACGGGCAATCCATAGCAGGCACCTGAACCGGCAGACGTCACATAAGGAACGAAGTCACGCTCCACTGTGCCACTGGTTGGATCCGACCAAACCGTTAGATCTGAACGGTAGGACTCAGCATTTGCATTCGTATTTGTGTTCAGAAGGGTGAACGTCACGCGACCATTAGAGCCGGTTGTGCCGACCGTATTACCCGTGTAAGTGGCCCCTAGATCCTGAGCCAAAGTGATTTGCGCTCCGGAAACCGGATTGCCTGACGCATCTTTTGCCGTGTAGTGAAGTGTCAAGGTTGAACCCGCGACAACATACTTAACAATGCTGTTTGAATCAGCATTCTCACGCCACCAACCATTACTCGTGGTTACCATTGCAGCTGAGCTGAAATCAGCAGCATCAAGGGCAATCTTTGCAACAGTTGCACTCGCAGGCTGTGTTGCGGTTGGCGTAGGAGTTGCTGATGGTGTGGCGGACGCGGTTGCAGTCGGCGAAACAGTCGAACCAGAATCACTCACTCCGTTAGCGGTTGTTCCACCATTCACCGAGAAGTTATCGATGTAATAAGCCTGACCAGTGTTGGCTACGTGAGCGGCCATACCTGGTGCATCAGTGAAGTCAGGATAAATGACGACTGTCTTGTACGCATTGGCCAAGCTCCAACCAGAAGCGTTGCCGAACTGACTTGCGGTAATTGTGGAGAAGTCAACCGAGATGGAGTTCCACCCAGGAACAGCATTCATCGCATAACGAACGTAGCTGCTACCTGCTGTGCCAGTCATAAGTTTGATTTCAACTGGTGAAGTCACTGAATCTGGAGAATAGTAGTCGAAACTCACACGTGCATTACCCATGCCAGTAAGTTGATTGCTGCCATTAAGGATGAAATTCAAACCTGACCAAATGTCGCCAGCGCCCTTAACGAATTTGAGAGCATGATCCCCGCGTGGCGAGGTGGCAACTGTCGAGGTGACGCCACCTCCAAATGTTTGGGCTGCGGCCGCAGTACCCAATGTGTCGCCATCTCCGAATGAGATAAAGATAGGCGTCAAGCCTCCTGGAGCAGCTGAACTTGTGGCCGATGATGAACTTGTAGGTGTTGCCGAAGGAGAAGAACCTGCGACAAAAGTAATAGTGCTCGAGCCACCGCCTGCAGCTGAAGACCAGCCTGGTCCAACCAACATGTAGGAAAGTGATTTGCCAGCAGCTCCACTTACCGCAACGTGGAAGGTAGCAGTGCCAGTGTTGTCAAGGGTGATGAAACAGCCATGATCATTTGTGGCAGACGTCCAAGGACCGGATTCGCACTGAGTCGAAGACCCACCTGCAAATGGTGTGGTCAGGTTGAGCCCAGACGACACATTAAATAGGCTGACTTGGATTTTCTGGCATGCCTTGGTCGCATCCGCATAACGGAACGTCAAGTCCGTGTTGTCGGTGTTCCAATTGGAACCGTTTTTCGACCCGTTACCCGTTACTGATAGGTTCGCAAATGCCTCGTTGGAGATGAAGGCTGAAGAAACTCCAGCGCAGCTATCTAGCGCAGAGGCCGATGGTGCGACAGCAACAGCGACCAGCGACAAAGCAGCTGCAGTGACAACTGAGGAAATTAGGGCTACGGATTTACGAATCCAGCGAGACATGTGGGTCCTTCCAAGACGAACGATGGTGGTGCGGGGTCTGGTACCAGAACCTTGAGCATAAAACCTGATCTGTTCATACTTACCCAGAAATCAGTACGTGCGCACACACGATGGTGCTAACACTACCTGTACCTGACTAACAGCCTTACCCTGTTAGCAAATCGTTACAGGGTTCGTTGCACTTAAGTTCTTGCTCGGTGTCTGTGGAGCTACCGATAGTCCAAGGAACCACTCTTCAATGAGACATCTCGATATGACGCCTGACCGATCGAGCAGACCTACTCAAAGCATCCGAACATAAAAAGAGTGGCTGGGATTCCGAAGAATCCCAGCCACTCCTGGTGTGACTTACTAGTTCACAGTACGTACAACCGAGGTAGCGGCGTTGTAGTTCGTCGTCGCTGCGTTCGAGAATGTAACAGTACATGTGCTAGTTGTCTTCTTGATGGTCAACTTGCCGGTTGCTGCAGAGTAAGAACAAGCCGTTGCTGGCGAGACCTTAATCGTTACAGCGGTACCTGCAGAGTTAGTTGCAGCAATGTCGTAGGAACCAACTGCGAGTGAAGAAGTAGCTGACTGCAACTTCGCACTTGTGATGGTGATGGTGTTATCTGCCTTGGCAATCGTCACAGTCTGTGTGATTGGTGCCACTGCTAGATACTCATCATTACCAGTGTTAGTTGCCTTGATCTTGCATGAACCTGGCTTCACAATGTGTAGCGCATCGTCAACGATGGTGCAGACAGTCTTTGTCAATGTGGTCAGAACGGTCATACCGCCTGTTTCACTAACAAATAGTGGCTGATCATCGTCACCGAAGGTCATGTTGCTAAGTGTGTCGAAGCTGATTGCATTCGCACGCTTAGAGATCACGACAGTCTTTGTTACTGCAGTCGCAGCCTTGAATGCGGCATCACCAGTGTTGGTGACCTTAATCTTGCAGGCGCCGGCCTTCAATACATGAACACTTCCATCAACGATTGTGCAGACAGTTGCAGGTGCACCAGTGATAACAGTGTTGCCACCATCAGCTGATACATCTAGTAACTGATCATCGTCGCCCACAAACATTGCTTCTGGGTCAGCGAACATGATCGCGTTTGCATGCTGTGAGATAACTACTGTCACCTTGACGGCAGTAGCAGCCTTGTACTCAGCGTCACCAGCATTCGTAGCCGTAATCTTGCAAGTACCGGCCTTGATTGGGTGGATGCTGTCATCAACAATGGTGCAGACCGTTGCAGTTGTGCTGGTCAGAACAGTGTCGCCACCGTCAGCCATCACGTCCAGAGCCTGATCGTTGTCATCAACGAACATTGCATCTGGCTGCGTCAAGGTAATCGCATTGTTGTTGAACATAGGCTTGCCTGTCTTTGTCGCGTAGGCACCAGCACCAAGGCTGTTGACTGAGCGGACTCGGATGATGGCATTCACATTGTTGGTCAACCCAGTTAGAGCGATTGGACTGTCTTCAACGGTGATCCAGGTAGCACCAGCATCGAGTGAGTACTCGGTACGGATGATTGAGGAGCCATTGGAGTCACCCAGTACGTAACCAACGGTCATCGTACGGCTACCCACGATTGGAGCATCTAGGACCGGCGCAGCCGGTGCCTTCGCTGCTGCAGTTGCAGGGGTCACAGTTGCTGTATTTGAAGCATCTGCATTTCCGTACGCACCGTTAGCTACAACACTAACTGTGTAGATTGTGCCGTTCACGAGGCCAGTAACGACCTTGCTTGTGGCATCAGCCGCAGCAGTTACTGTCTTGTCAACGCCACCGGTTGAGTACGTGATGGTGTAACCAGTCACGTCATCTCCACCAACTGGTGCAGTCCAAGATACAGTTGCCGATCCATTGCCGCGTGTGGCTACTACACCAGTTGCTGCGTTCGGAATTGGCTGAACAATGTGTGACCAAACACGGTCAACACGCTGGACGTTAGCAATCTCGCGTGAGATCGAAGGAGTGAAGTCCTTCTCGCTAAAGACCGTCACAGTGTCGCCACGAGTGTCGTCCCAGAAAATCATGCTGCTTGGAGCAACAGGATGAGGTTCAACATCAGCAGCATCGTCTGTGTTAGTCAACGTGAAGGTAACAGCACCATTGGCATCTGTTGTACCCGTTAGGTCACCGTCGAAGTTTGCATTGGCACCACTTGCGGTCAATGTAACTTCAGTGTCAGCAATTGGCATGCCATCTGCATCAGTAACTACATAGTGCAGAACTAGGTCGTCACCAGCGGTAACAAACTTGACCAGGCTGCGTGATGCAGGGTTGTCAGTCCACCAGTAGCTCTTATCGGTCATGCCAGCACGATCTGCTGATGTGAGGTAGATGTAAGCAACCTTGTCTGGCACAGCAGGCGCTGAACCACTTACAGTGTGTGTCCATACGTTGTCAGCAACAGTTGCATTAGCACCGGTTACAGCTGGCGTGAAGTCAGCCTTGTACTCAGCACCAGTGGCATCGCTCCATGCAGTTAGATCAGCACGGTATGACTCAGACGTTGCATCATTGTTCGTGTTGGTCAGCGTGAAGGTAGCAATACCTGCAGCATTTGTTGTTGCCGTAAGAGCACCGGTGAAGTTAGCCACACCAGCACCACTCTTAGCTACAGACAGCGTTACGGTTGTCCCTGCTGCTACTGCAGTATCTGTTGCGGCATTCTTCACCAAGTAAGACAAGGTGAATGTCTGGCCAGCCTTTACATACTGTACGTAGTTGTTAGCAGGAGCATTTCCATGCCACCAGCCATTTCCAACGCTTGAACCAGGACCAGCAAGGCTAGTGCTTGACAATGTGATCTTCACATCTTGAGCAGCAGCTGGAGTAGTTGCAGTTGGAGTAGCAGTTGGAGTAGCAGTTGGAGTAGCAGTTGCAGTTGGAGTAGCTGAGGCTGCAGCGTCAAAGATGACATCAATGATGTCGACTGTGTCGGTGTTTGAATCAGCTACGAATGCATCAGTCTGGGTGAATACCTTGCCACTGATTGTGGAGTCAGTATTAACCAGTGTGAATGAGACATCGCCATTGGCATCAGTGACGCCAGTTGCAATGGCCTGTGCACCCGTTGCAGAAACAGCACCTACATTCACCTTGGCGTTTGAACCTGAGTAGGTCTTAGCCATGATGAACTTGACACTGACACCAGCTGCAGTCACACCGTTACCGGAGGTGACGTGGTAGCTCATCACAGTGGATGAACCAGCAGCCACGTGTGTCTCGCCATAACCAAGTCCTGCGTGGTACCAGCCATTGCCAACCCAATCAGCAGCCATGCCAGTCTGAGATGCTGTGAACGTGGTCGAACGAATCGTCCATGGACCAGCAGCAACAGTTGGCGCTGCAGTTGGGGTTGCTGAAGCGGTCGCTGTAGCAGTTGCAGTAGGTGTTGGAGCTGCATCGTAGTTGACATCAACAATGTCGATGGTGTCTACAGCAGGATCCGTTACGTAGCCAGCAGTCTGTGTGAATGTATGAGCACCAACAGTTGTATCTGTTGAAGCCATGTTGAAGCTCACATCACCGTTTGCATCAGTTACACCGGTCACAGTTGCCTGTGAACCAGTTGATGAAACGGCACCCACATTTACCTTGGCATTAGAACCTGAGTAGGTCTTGCCCATGATGAATGTGACTGTCACACCAGCTGCAGTAACACCGTTACCTGATGTCACATGGAACGTGCGAGCACTTGAAGTGCCTACCGTTACATGCTCAATCTTGTAAGCAACACCAGCGTGGTAGTACTGGAACCAGCCCTGGTTACCTTGATCAGCGGCACCAGCGTTAGTTGAACGGATGGTCCATGGACCAGCAGCAACTGTTGGAGATGCACTTGGAGTAGCTGACGCTGTTGCAGTTGCTGTAGGAGCTGGAGCAGCACTGCGAACAGTGTGGGTCCATAACAAGTCAGCAATAGTTGCTGTCGCACCTGTCACGCTAGGCGTGAAGTCTGCCTTGTATTCCTTAGTACCAGCTGTTACATCGCTCCAAGCAGTGAGATCTGCACGGAATGATTCAGAATCAGAATCCGTGTTCGTGTTCACCAAGTTGAAGGTTGCAACACCGTTGGCATCAGTAGTTGCGCTGAGTGAACCAGTGAAGTTAGCAACACCAGCACCACCCTTAGCAACACTGAGGTTTACAGTGGCGCCA
>Ga0209084_1002038_pt1 | contig 16176 bp, 12 predicted proteins | sample C_130820_MF_Meta_FD_187309 | JGI IMG/M metagenome (GOLD analysis project Ga0209084, IMG submission 187309) | Freshwater microbial communities from Lake Croche, Canada to study carbon cycling - C_130820_MF_MetaG (SPAdes) (version 2) | ecosystem: Environmental > Aquatic > Freshwater > Lake... | reverse complement strand
ATATCTGCGTCGTGGGTGACGACGACCAGAGCATCTACGGATGGCGAGGAGCCGAGGCGGCCAACCTGCTGGAGTTCGAGCGTCACTTTCCCGATCCCGAGGTCATCAAGCTCGAGCAGAACTACCGCAGCACCGACGTCATCCTCTCCGTGGCGAACCGTCTCATCAAAAACAACTCCCGCCGCCGTGGCAAAAACCTCTGGAGCGATCGGAAAGAGGGTGATGCCGTCCGCATTCTCTCGGCCATGGATGACAAGACCGAGGCCGAGTTCATCGCCGACGAGATCCAGGCTTCTGGACCTCTGAGCGCCAAGGCACTCCCCTGGACCTCCTTCGCCATCCTCTACCGGATGAATGCCCAGTCACGGCAGTTCGAGGAGATGCTCCGTGAGCGGCGTATTCCCTACCGCGTCGTGGGAGGGAAGAGTTTCTTCGACCGTCGTGAGGTGAAGGATGTCGTCGCCTACCTCGGTGCACTGCTGAATACCGCCGACGACAATGCTCTGCTCCGAGTCCTGGCCAATCCTCCGCGCGGTATAGGTAGCGCTACGCTACAGCTGGCCACCGAGGCCGGTGCCAAGAACGGCAAGAGTCTCCTCGCGATCCTGAACGATCCGGAGCATCTTGATGTCAGTTCGTCCAAGACACGCGGTGCTATCCAGCGCTTCACTGAGGATTGGGGTGCCTACCGTATCCAACTCCAGACCCCAGGAGCCGATCCCGCCGCGATCCTGCGCACAATCCTGGAGGAGTGCGGCTACTTCGAGGATCTCAAGAAGAGTTGCAAGACCGAGCAAGAGGCCGACAACCGTCAGGAGAATGTCCGGGAACTTCTCAATGCACTCACCGGCTACTGCCAGAGGCATCCCCGTGACGGTGCCCGTGGCTTCCTCGACGGCCTAGTTCTGGAGCAGGAACGCGAGGAGGAGAAAGCCGAGGAACGCGACGGCGTCACCCTGATTACCCTTCATGCAGCGAAGGGACTCGAGTATCCCGAGGTCTGGCTTGTCGGTGCCGAGGATGGACTCCTTCCCCACGAACGCTCCAAGACTGAGGGAACTGTCGAAGAGGAACGCCGACTACTCTATGTCGGTATCACCCGGGCCCGTCACCGCCTGACGATCACCCACTGCTCCACCCGCAGGAAATTCGGCAGCGTCATGTCCTGCACCCCTAGTCCCTTTCTGCTAGAACTGGCCGGCGAGGGGGTAGAATCGGGGAGTATGGAAGAGATTCTTTCCGCCCCGATGTCAGATGAAGAGGTTACTGACGGCTTCGCCCAAATGCGGGCGATGCTTAACAGCTAGGCTGTTGAGCGGAGGCTTAGGATTTTTGCGCCGCGCGGTGTTGACGTTCGCTAGCAGTAGTTCACTACAGCTTCGCTCGCGCGCCTAGCGCGGCATCAAAACTTCCAAGCCTTTACTTACGGAGAGATAGAAGTAACCACTAGAAGTCCGAGATTAGCTCCTTGACCTCTTTTTTTATGAAATCGAGGCAATCATCTGCAGGATTGTTTTTAGCCACACCAGGCGAACGATTTTCGGTGGGTTGCCTATTTAGGATTACCAGTCGCTCCAACTTGTTTAGCATTCTCTTGTTCTGAGGAATCACAACGCGGAATCGATCTGCTCTGCTGAAAAATATCTTTTGCTCATGCTGCTTAAGACGTGCCCCTAAATCTCTAGCCTGACCTACATAGATATACTCTTTTCCCGATATGAAACAATAGACTGCTGGGAGGGCGAGTAGGTTCTTTGAGGTGAGCCACACTACAAGTTCCTCATATTTTTCGGATTCATTCTTTCCCTTAAATTTTAAGGTAAAATCAGCGTCGTTCCATGTCATGTCCTTGATCCACGACGCAATTATGCCATCTGCCCGCCAGTATTGTACTACTGTATCTTCAATAGATTGATAGATCGTCTTGTGCTGCTTCCTAGTACTCTCGTATTCGACATCCAGATCATCATCTTTGATTCTTGCGATGATGGCTTCCCTTTGAGCTTCCCAAAGTTGATCAAGACCTGACCTAATCGACCTTAACATTGCATGCCGCGTGAGGCGTTTCACCCTAAGGGTCTCTTGCTCCTCCCTAGCCTCTGCTTTCTCCTCCTCTGTAGAAGTTAAAGTGGAGGATGGATCGGTGCTTCCGTCATCTTCTTTTGGTTTGCGAGCCTCAATTGAGACAATCACCTCGTTAAATTCACGAACCGTCTTCCAATCTGGGTCGCCCGAGCAAATCAGATGATGCTCAAGCTGTACGGTTCCTTCTATAACAAGTTCGGCAATCTCTTGAATGGAGTGAGGTCCATTAACGGTTCCGTCAGTGCTGTAGAAGTAAGCCTTGCTCATGATGTGTTTACTATCAGACATCCTCTGCATAGGCCATACTATGTTACGGGCTATTGTCTGTATGTTTTCTACTCGAGTTGCTTTTATTGAGGCTTGGAAGTTTGGATGTCGCGCTAGGCCGCCAAGCGAAGCTGTAGCAAGCCTACTGCGAGTGCAGGCGAACAAAGCGCGGCGCCAAAGTCCCAAGCCGTCTACCCGGAGGCCTACTGGGGTTCGTAGAGAATCCTCCCACACTGTGGGCAGCCGACGATTTCCTTTTCAGCCCTGACTTCCAAGATGGACTGGTGGGTAACCTGCATGTTGCAACCGGCGCAGACGCCGTGCTCGACGGTGACGAGGGCGATACCGTTCTTGCTCTTGAAGAGGCGGTTGTAGCGGTCGAGCAGATCCTCGTCGATGCCGTCGGTGAAGCTGGGTCGCTCGGCTTCGAGTTCCTTCTGTCTGGCCTCTAAGTTCGCTTTGCGGGAGACGAGAGAGGCCATGTGGGTTTCCACTTTCTTCTTCTCGGTGACATGGGCTTCCTGAGCGGCTTGCAGCGCTGGCTTCAGGCTTTCGGCATCTTCCATCAGAAGCAGTTCACGGTCCTCGATCTCCAGGATAGATTTCTCGGCCATCTCGATTTCATGGCGCAGGGCTGAGAATTCTTCGTTCTTGCGGGTCTCGAGCTGCTGGTTCTTGTAGCGCGCGATCTGATCCTGCTTGGCTTTCACATCGACCTCGAGTTTTTTGCGCTCAATCTCGATTTCCTTCTGGCGTGAGCGTGCTGCCTCGAGGCGGTCATCGGCGGCCTTAAGTTCGCGGTCCCGCGCCGCCTTCTCCCCTGGCAGTGCTGCGAGTTCGGTCAAGACGGCCCGAAGCTTCTGGTCGCGATCCTGCAGGATGAGGAGTTTTTCAACGGAGGGGAGCATAAGGCTAGGTTGTGGGAAGTGAGTTAAGACCTCTTTTAGGACCTCTATTTCCAGAGGTAGGACTGGGTGAGTGCGACAATCTTGTTATCGACGATCAGGATGCAGCGCCAGTTGGTGACTTGGCCGTTCTCAAGGTAATCGTCGCCGATGATCGAGAACCGGGTGCAGATAGATCCCTTCACGTTGGAGTAGCTCTTTTCGCGAGCCATTACGAAGTTGCTGAGGTTTGCTTGGCGGTACTCGAGGCGGACGGTCACCTCGGCTGGAGAGCCGTGGTTCCACCAGAAGAAGTTGAAGTAATTCCCCTTGAGCTCATTCTTGTCAAGTGAGGTGGTGGCTGGCCACATATAGTAGCGCCTCTCAAATTCGATGTATTCATTCGGCCTCGAACTTCCTTTCGGAAACAGAGCAGGATCATTCAGGAACTGGGTCACTTTCCGGAATGTGAAAGCGGAATTCATGGCGAGTGGCAGGACATTCGCCTGATCCAGTTTCACTTGAGCCGGCTCCTGTGTGGCGCATCCCCCTAGTGCAAGAAGGCTAAGGAGGGGCAGGACTACAAGGAGAAGTCGCCGGAGTCCGGGCGCGAGACGGTGACGGAGGTCCTTGAGATCTACAAAGAGAAAGCCCATAAAACGTCGATCAAAGCGGTTGGATTGCAAGCTGTCAATCCACCGAGGTCTGGAGGGAGTTTGATCGCGATGACGCTCTTGACGCTCTTGACGATTTTCGCCCTCCTCTCCAAAGTTCCCTCTTATGAGCCAATTCCAAAGTTCCCTCCAATCCCTTCAAGAAGTTCTCCAGGCACTCTCTCCCTTGCAGGCCGATCTGGAAAAGGCTGCCGCCATGGCCGGCGATGCCCTGCTGGCAGGCAACAAGCTGATGTTCTGTGGCAATGGAGGAAGCGCCAGCGAAAGCGCCCATATGGCAACCGAGTTCACCTGCCGCTTCAAGGAAGACCGCCGCCCCTATCCCGCCATGGCCTTCACGGTCGACGCAGGTCTGCTGACGGCAATCGGGAACGACTACGATTTCACAGAGGTCTTCTCACGACAGGTTGCCGCCTTCGGGAAGCCGGGCGATGTCCTGATCGTGATCACCTCAAGCGGCAAGTCCCGGAATATTTTGGCGGCTCTTGAGGAAGCCCGCAGGCAAGGAGTGCACACGATTGCTTTCTTGGGCAAGGGGGGCGGCTTTACCAAGGGTGCGGCCGATGTGGAGCTGATCGTTCCAGGCGTTGAGACCGCACGGATCCAGGAGGTTCACCAGTTTCTGCTCCATGTCCTTTGCGAGATCGTTGAGCAGAGGCTCCCCCGGTAGTAAGCGATAACGAACCCTGATAAATATTAAGGGTTGAACTCAAATGAACGCTAAAGGCCACGATACTTGAACGGGCCGCTGTATTCCATGGTCGCCTGGATCGCCGTCGGCCTACTCGGTCTGATCAACGGATCTTTTCTGAACGCGGTCATCCACCGCCTTCCCCGGGGCATATCGCTACTCAACCCCAAGCGTTCCTTCTGTCCCGGCTGTGGCAAAATGATCCCGTGGCATGAGAACGTTCCGGTAGCGAGTTGGGTGCTTTTGCGTGGTCGCTGCTCAGGCTGCGAAATGCCGATCGCGATCCGCTATCCCCTGGTCGAGCTTCTGACTGCGGTCCTTTATCTGCTGTCTTGGGAACGCTTTGGACTGCCCGTGGCCCCGGTCTTCTGGATCTTTCTCTCGCTGCTCGTGGCCGCGACCTTCATCGACTTCGACCATCTGATTATCCCGGATGAGATCACTAAGGGAGGCGTTGTGGCCGGCATGGTCTGCTCACTGCTAGTGCCGAAAATGATGGGAGTTCTCGTTTGGTGGCAGGGACTGCTGCTTTCATTACTGGGAGCTGCTCTCGGATTCTTCCTGCTCTGGGGCGTCGTGGAGCTGGGGAAGCTGGCCTTCGGTCGCCGCAAGATCCGGACACAGGAACCGACACCTCTCGAGATCACGGGAACCGATGCCGAGCCTCTGTTGATTTTCGGCGAGGAGAAGATCCCGCTGGCGGATCTGTTCTACCGTGAGAAGGACCAAGTGGAGGCCTCCTGTGCATGGCTTGAGATCGACGGCGAACGACTCCAAGGTATCGAGGGAGAGTCACTGATCATGAATCTGAGCGGCGTCAAATATGGCTCACGCTCCTGGGCATATGAGGGAATCTCCGAGCTGATGCCGCTTAGGACTGAGGTAACGATGATCACGTTGCCGCGCGAGGCGATGGGCTTTGGCGATGTGAAATTCCTAGCCTGTATAGGAGCCTTTCTGGGTTGGAAAGGAGTGATCTTTTCACTCTTTGTCGGCTCGATTGTCGGAGCCCTGATTGGTGTCGTGATGATGGCTGTCACCCGGGGGCGCTCAGGAGGCCGGATACCCTTCGGTCCCTATCTTGCTTTGGGAGCCCTGCTCTGGGTTTTTGCAGGACCGGAACTATTGGACCTCTATGCGAACTGGGTCACGGGAGGTGGTTTTTTTCTCCTGCTACGCCATCCCTCCCTGTAATCTCAAATCTTCATGTCTCAACACCAGCAGTCGCATCAGGCACAGCAAAAGCATTCTATGCAGCGGGAAGAGAAGGCCGCGCCGCTCCTGTTCAGGTATCTCCCCAAGAGCTGGGGGCCGTTTCGCGAGCTGGTGGGCTATCTCGCTCCCTACAAGCAGCGCATCGGACTTGGCCTGCTAGCTGGTATCGGATTCGCGGCCGTCAATAGCTGCATGCTCCTACTGATCCGATGGATCGGCGATACGGCTTTCCAGGGGAAATTCAGCCAGGTGGACATGATGAAGGGAGCTACCCTGGGCCAGGGGCCGAAAATCGATGCCTTCCTCTGGATGGCCCTGCTGATCCCCGGGGTGATGATCCTCCGCAGCCTGCTCTCCTATGCGAATGTCTACTGCCTTACCTGGGTCAGTCTTCGGGCGCTGAGGGACATGCGCCGCCGGGTGTTCGGCCATCTCATGGGTCAGTCGCTTGATTTCTTCAACAAGTCCCAGTCCGGTCGCCTTCTCTCCCGTGTCCTGAACGACACGATGGTTGCCCAGCAGTCGATGGTCACGATCGTGGGGGATCTGGTGAAGCAACCCCTGACCGCGATCGGCGCCATCCTTGTGTTGCTGCATATCGACTGGAAGTTTACTCTCTTTTCACTGGTTCTTTTCCCGATCTGCCTGGTGCCGGTGATCGTCTATGGAAGACGTGTCCGCAAGGCCTCCCGCGCCATGCAGAATGAGGCCGGTGTCATGGCCGTAATCCTGCAGGAGTCCTTCGCCGGTGTCCGCATCATCAAGTCCTTTGCCCGGGAGGCCTTCCAGCTGCATCTTTTTGACAGGTCGAGCGAGGAGCAATTCCGCTCCAGCATGAAGGCCAGCAAGAGCGGAGCCATCGTCCAGCCGATGATTGAGACCGTCTCCGCCTTCGGAGTCTCGCTAGCCCTCTTCTATGTCTACTTTGCGCACCTGACCATCGGGAGCTTCCTGGCCCTGCTCGGTGGCATGTTCCTGCTCTACGATCCGATCAAGAACATCAGCAAGATCCATGTGACCATCCAGAATTGCCTCGGAGCGGCCACGAGCATCATCGAACTGCTCGCCACCAAGCCGACCATCCACGATTTGACCGGGGCCCGACCGCTAGGTGCCGTGCGCGGACACCTGGCCCTCGAGGGAGTGAACTTTTCCTATGGCATTCCCAATGCAGAGGGTGGCATGGCGGAAAATGCTGTGACCGGACTCAATCTGGTGATTGAACCTGGCCAGAAGGTCGCCCTGGTCGGAGCCAGTGGAGCGGGTAAGAGCACGATCCTCTCACTGCTACTCCGTTTCTATGATCCTCAGCAGGGCCGCGTCCTGATTGACGGAAATGATCTACGCGACCTGACTCTCGACTCGTTGCGCGAGCAGATCGGAATTGTCACTCAGGAGAGTTTCCTCTTTCACGATTCCATTTATGAGAACATCCGCTTCGGCCGACTTGATGCCACGAAGGAAGAGATCGAGCAGGCTGCCCGGCTTGCGTATGCCCACGACTTCATCATGGCCCAGCCCCACGGCTACGAGACCGTGGTCGGTGACAAGGGATGTCTTCTCTCCGGCGGCCAGCAGCAGCGCTTAGCAATTGCTCGCGCCCTCCTAAAGGGCGCCCCTGTTCTCTTGCTCGATGAGGCGACTTCGGCGCTTGATTCCGAATCGGAAAAGATGATTCAGTCGGCCCTAGAGAGTCTCTCAGAAGGTCGCACGGTGATTGCGATCGCTCATCGACTCTCGACAGTACTCGGCAGTGACATGATCGTCGTCATGGATCAGGGGCGTATCGTGGCGACCGGCACCCATGCCGAGTTATTGAACTCCTCTGAGCTTTATTCCAATCTCTATCGTCTTCAGTTCACCCACGCCTGACGGGCTTACGGATTAACGGGCTGACGGCACTCTAATTTCTTAAGCATGAAAATCCAACGCGCTCTACTCTCCGTCTCCGATAAGACGGGACTCATCGACTTCGCCCGAGGCCTGCACGAGCAGGGGGTCGAACTCCTCTCCACGGGTGGTACCGCCAAGGCGATCGCCGCCGCGGGTATCCCAGTCCGAGAGATCTCCGACTACACCGGCTTCCCCGAGATGATGGATGGCCGCGTGAAGACCCTCATCCCGAAAGTCCACGGCGGGCTACTCTTCCTGCGCGACGATGCCAAGCACCAGGCACAGGCTTCGGAGCATGGCATTCTGCCGATCGACCTTGTCTGCGTGAATCTCTACCCCTTTGAGGAGACGGTCGCCAAGAAGGGAGTGACGCTGGAGGAGGCCATCGAGCAGATCGATATCGGTGGCCCCTCGATGATTCGTAGCGGGTCGAAGAACCATCGCTCTGTGACCGTCGTCGTCGATCCCGATGACTACCCCCGTGTCCTTGAGGCGATGAAGGCCGGCAATGGCGAAACCACTCCCGAACTCCGGGCTCGCCTAGCGGTGAAGGCCTTCGCCACTACCGGTGCCTACGATCGAGCAATCAGCTCCTACCTGGATAATGAGAGCGCCCCTGGCGAGACGCTCTCCCTGGAGTTCCCTTTGGCCGGGCGTCTTCGTTATGGTGAGAACCCTCATCAGGAGGCGGAGCTCTATGGCAGCTTTTTCGACTATTTCGAAAAGCTCCATGGCAAGGAACTCTCCTTCAACAACATCCTCGATATCACAGCGGCCACCCGACTGATCAGCGAGTTCGAGAAGCCGACCGTCGCCATCCTCAAACACACCAATCCATGCGGCGTCGGTAGTGATGAGAATCTCGCAGAGGCCTGGGAGAAGGCCTTTGCGACGGACCGTTCCGCACCCTTCGGTGGCATCATCATCGTGAACCGCCCGGTTGATGAGGCGCTGGCCCGTGCGATCTCCGAGATCTTTAGCGAGGTGATTATCGCTCCTGAGTTTTCCGTCGATGCCCGCGCCTTGCTGCAGAAAAAGAAGAACCTCCGACTCATGCGTCTGCTCCAGGAAATTCCCGCTACAGATCGCGATATCCGTTCCGTGATCGGCGGCATGCTTGTCCAGGATGCCGATGTCTCCCCGAAAGAGGGCCCTGGAAGCATCGAGCATCATGTCGTCTCCAACCGTCCTCCGACCAAGGATGAAATCGAGGCTATGGAATTCGGCTGGAAGGTCGTCAAGCATGTGAAGAGCAATGCCATCGTCTATGCAGGCAAGGACCGCACCCTCGGTATCGGCGCGGGCCAGATGTCGCGCGTCGATTCCTCACGCATCGCTGTCTGGAAGGCCGGTGAGGCCGGTCTCTCTCTCAAGGGAAGTATTGTCTGCTCCGATGCCTTCTTCCCATTTCCCGACGGCTTGATCGCCGCAGCCGAGGCGGGAGCTACAGCGGCTATTCAGCCGGGCGGTTCCGTCCGGGATCCCGAGGTGATTGCCGCCGCCAACGAGCGTGGTGTCGCGATGGTTTTCACCGGCACCCGCCACTTCCGGCACTAGTCCTCATTTTTTAAGAACCGTGGGAGCTCTACTCGGGGTTAATATCGACCATGTCGCCACCGTGCGACAGGCCCGCTACGCTAAAAACGCTAGCTCTATTAACATCGAACCTGATCCTGTCGAAGCGGCTCTTGCCGCTGAGCGGGGCGGGGCTATTGGAATTACCGCCCATCTGCGTCAGGACCGACGTCATGTCGTCGACCGCGATATCTTCCGCCTTAAGGAAGCGATCGGAACGAAGCTCAATCTTGAGATGGGGAATTCGCCTGAGATCGTGGCGATCGCCCTGAAGGTTCTGCCTGCTGATGTCTGTTTGGTTCCGGAGAATCGTGAGGAAGTGACGACGGAGGGAGGGCTCGACTGCATCAAATATCGGGCCACCTTGGAGCCGACTCTCAAGGCCATGCGCGATGCAGGCATCCGCGTCAGCCTCTTTATTGATCCCGAACCAGATCAGATCGATGCTGCCTCCTCCCTAGGTGCCCCCGTGGTGGAATTCCATACAGGAGCCTATGCCGAGGCATCTGGTGCAGCCCGTGAGGCCGAGCTAGCCCGCCTGATCGAGGCGGCTCGCCTAGCCGTTGAAGCTGGGATCCAGGTCAACGCCGGCCATGGGCTCAACTACACCAATGTGCAGCCGATCCTCACTCTCCCAAAGCTTGTGGAACTGAATATCGGCCACTCGATTGTTTCGCGAGCACTTTTTGTGGGGCTAGAACAAGCGACGCGAGAAATGGTTGCCCTTCTTGTGTAGGCTTGGAGCTTTGGCGGATAGCGTCGTTGGTCTGCGGTCGCAACGCCGAGTGCTGGGAAGCACAGATCCAAGTCATTGGGATGTGACGCGGAAGATTGCCGGAGGCAACCCGCAGGGTGGCTCAGCTTTGCAGGAGCAAAGAGCCATCAATAGCCTGTACGAAGTATAGCCCCGAAAGGGGTGAGGCCGTCGGGAGACGGCGAGGCAATATAACTATGGACTAAACGGCACTTTGCTCCCGCAAAGACGTGGCGCTCTTTGGGTTTGCCCAGGACAACTTCTCCGCGCCTCTTCCCTGAGGCTTGGTCGCTTGACCGTCTTACTCTTCATTGAACTCGGTCGGCACCACGCCACTCTTGCCTACTGAGGCTACTTCGCAGTCCTGTCTCCTCCACCCGGTCAGAGGTTTGTTACGGCTGCGCGAGATTCTGCGGCAAGCCAAACCAACCTTAAAGTCTAAACGCCCTCCGCCTATCAGGCGTTAGGTGTTTAGCGTTCGTTGACCAAATATATTCTATTAATTGTATGTGTTAGGATTAGCTATGCGATCTATGTATCCTTGGTTAATCAGGCTTTGTTTTTTCCACTCGAGTGCCTGATCATATGTCATATTGGCAACGATTGCTGTTTCATTGGTATTTAAAACGTATGATATAGATTCTGTGTATTTGTATGCTTTAACAGGATCGGCGCCTGTTGAGGATTTATCCCCAATTGGTCGTGATTCGGTATAATCTGGCTCCCAGCCAGAACTTACTCCAGAAAGAGTCGAGGCATAGTAAGTGAAGCCATAACCTAACAAGTTTTTCCAAGAGGCTGTTCCACTGACAGTATCGGAGTCGAACACATCTTTGACTGTTGCTAAAACTTTGTACACCTTCCCTTGTTTAACTAGGCCTATGAGAAACCCTCCTGAAGAAGGGGTGCCATCGGCTATCGGGTGATTGTAATAGTAAAACTCCTTGATAGTCACGGATACTCCATTCGACTTGTATTTGTAAGTGTAAGTATCAAAAGTCACGTAAGAGCATCGAGTCAGTCCATCTTGCATTTGTTGCTGCGGGCCACAAAGAGTACTACCTTTTTGTAAATTAGATGAACTAGATTGAACTAAACTCAGGCCTTTGTATGTATCATTATACATCAGGCACTGAGACCAAGCGCTGTGACTGGCCAACATTAAGAGCGCCAAAAGAAGCGAGCAACTGGAGGTTTTGAATTTCATAAGAGAAAAAATATCATTTTGCTTTTACGAGATGCAAGATTTTTTTTTGACGGGAAGGGGCTTGCGTTGTCCTTAAGTCCTATTAGTCAGGAAAATGCAGCAGTTGAGATTTCACTTATCGCCCTGCTTAGTCCATTCTTTCCAATTGAAGCCCGGCTTGGGAGTTCCTATGAGTGGCTCCAATATCTGAGCGCTTTCGGTCTGTTGAGGATGATTGGGTTGATCGGCGATTGCAGCAAGCGTAGGGAGTACCAATTCCTCAGATCGACTCAACAAGTTATTAAAAAGGATCTCTGCCACAGGTGCAGGAAGTTGGTTGGAAACAAGCTTTTGAGTCCAATTGGTTGCTGAGGCGTCATCAGAAAGATTTGCTATATGATGCGCAGCCTCCTCTTGACTTGTAGAATTCACATTTGGAAGAGCTTTAATTAATTGGATGACAACGGCTTGCGGTCCGAGGCTCTCATCCCCCATGATGGTTGCAATTCGATCATCGCCCGAATCACTTTGAGTCGGTAATGGTGGCAATGGAAGTGGAGCTATCCTTTGGGCAATGGAAGTTGTAGGGGCTTCATGATGGGAAGCGCTTTCCGGCCGATTCAGTTGAGATCTCGGAGGAGAGGCATTCTTCCACCAAATACCCCACGCCAACATCACGATGCCGCTGAATAAAATAAACCACCAGATTGTAGAAGAATTCTTTGTTTGCAGCATCATGTTGACAATAGGTGGCGCTTCAATTGCATTAGCGCCTTAGAGAACTTCTCGTGGACACATCATGAAGTTGGTGGCATCAGGTCACGCTGTCAGTGCAGCTCGCTCGTTGTCGAGTCCACCCACCTTTTCCAAGAAGTCATCGTAGGTTCCAAGATAGGAGGTGACCTTGCCGTCATTCACATGGAGGACCTTGGTGGCCAACTTCCGAATGAAGTGGACGTCGTGACTGATGAAGACAAGCGTCCCCTCGTAGGCGCTGAGTGCCATGATGAGCGACTCGACGGTGTGAATGTCGAGATGGGTCGTTGGCTCGTCCATGAGCAGAAGATTCGGGGGATCTACCAGGAACTTAACGAGATTTAGACGGGTCTTTTCGCCGCCGCTCAGGACGGGGGTCTTCTTGAAGATATCATCCTTGCGAAAGAGGAAGGAGCCGAGGATGCCGCGGGCGTCATTCTCTGAGAGTTCCCCGTTGGAAGCCCTGACCTCTTCCAGGATCGACTTGTTCGGATCAAGGGTGGCGGCTCTGTGCTGGCTGAAGTAGCCGATCTTCGCATTGGGTCCCTCGATCCGCTTTCCTTTCTGGAACTCGAGTGCACCGGCCAAGATCTTGAGCAAGGTCGATTTGCCGGCACCATTGGGTCCAACCAGGACGGTGCGCTCCATTCGCTCAATCGTGAGGTCGAGGCCCGAGTAGACCTTCCTCTCGCCCTGGGAGGTGGGATAGGCCATGTGGATCTCCTCGAGGATGACGGCTCGTTGGCCGCCTCTCGGGGGCTGTGGGATTTGGAAACGGAACGGCTTGCGGGGAGGAAGTGGCTTCTCAATCAGCTCGAGGCGCTCGATCTGCTTGAGCTTGCTCATGGCCTGGGAGGCCTTGGAGGCGACCTGTCGGAAGCGGTCATAGAACTCGCGCAGGTCGGTGATCTCCTTCTGCTGGTTCTTGTAGGCCGCATTCTGCCGCTCGTAACGGGAGTCTCGCTCCTCAAGGAATGCGCTGTAGTTCCCGGAGTAGGAGTGCAGGCGGCACTCGGCGATCTCATACACGGTCTGGATGATCTCATCCATGAATTGCCTGTCGTGGGAGATCAAGAGTACGGCGCCAGGATAGGTCTTCAGGTAATTCTGGAGCCAGAGCAGTGAGACAAGGTCGAGATGGTTGGTCGGCTCATCAAGCAAAAGCAAGTCAGGCTCCATGACCAGAAGGCGTGCCAGATGGGCGCGCATGACCCAACCGCCACTCAGTTCCTTAGCCTTCCGCTCGAAGTCCTCCTGCTTGTAGCCCAGACCCCCGAGGATCTTCTTGGCCTTAGCCTCGACCTTTGGGTCGCTGAGGGCAGCGTGCTTGGAAGAGGCCTCGCTGTACTCCGGGGTATCGACAGTGCCGGCCTCCTCAAGTTCCTTGAGGCGTTTTTCCAGAGCCGGAATCTCTCCGGCCCGGCCCGTGGCGACATCGAGGACTGTCTCTTCACCTGTGGCTTCACCCTCCTGGGCAAGATGGCCGATCATGGTCCACTCGTCCCGCTCGATTGTACCTGAATCAGCCTCATCTTTTTTTAGAAGCAGGGAGAAGAGGGTCGATTTTCCTGCTCCATTCGGGCCGACCAGTGCAACGCGCTCGCCGTAGTTGACCTGCATGTCGGCCTCCTCGAAGAGGGTGCGGCCGCCGATGGTTTTTTTGAGTTTTTTGATCGTGAGCATGGAATTAGGTAATCGGGAATGGGTGATGGGTAATTGGGATTCTAATTTGGAAAAGATGTGGAATGGTTTTGGGACCTTATAGCCAAAAAGTCTGCAGTCTAACCCCCTAAAAAGCTTCAACCTCACGCAGCGATTCGAGCACTGCTGAGGTCACCATCTGGATAGTGATCTCTTTCATGCAGCGGAAGTCGATTGGGCATTCTCTGAGATAACAGGGGCTGCATTCGACCTTGCGTCTGATTATCCGGTGAGGCGGTTTGGTGATGCTGCCGAGATGGCTGGGGCCGGTGAGGGCCGGTTCGGTCGAGCCAAAGATAGCGACGACCGGTACTCCCAGCAGATCAGCCAGATGCATGGTGCCGGTGTCATTCGTCAGGAGTAGAGTGCAGGCCTTCAGTTCCGTAATGAGTTCCGGGAGTGTGGTTTTACCGCAGAGGTTCTCTACCTTTCCGGGGAAGTTGAGTGAGAGGATCTCCCCGAGATCAGCTTCCTTGGCTGTGCCGACGATAACCCAGGTGAGGTCGTGATCTTTGGAGATCTCCTCCATGACGGATCGGTAGCGCTCGATGGGCCAACGCTTGGCAGGGCCGTATTCCGCTCCGGGACAGAGAGAGACGCGCACTGGGCCATTTGGAGAGGTACGGGGTGTGATCGCTAGTGATTCCGGACCTCCTAGGTGGCGGACGCTGGCTATCAACTCCTCGGTCTGATGGAGTGTCGGGTGAAGCTGGCGGTTGAGAGGGAAGGTCTGGTTCAGCAGGCGCTTGCCCCTATGGATCTCCCTGCCGACCCGGCGAGGGATGCCTGCCAGCCAGACCTCCAGGGCGCTGCGTAGGGAATTCGGCAGCAGGATCGCCACATCGAAGGAGCCGGCTGATTTGATCAGCTTGGCAACCTGCCAGGGGGAGGCTTTCAGCGGGATGGAGAGGATCGCATCGACTTCGGGAATCTCCTTCCAGAGAGGCATGAGTTTCTCAGGGGAGAGGATCGTGAGCCGGAGATCGGGGCGTCCCTCCTTGATTGCGCGGATCGCAGGAACCGCCATGCAGGCGTCGCCGAGCCAGTTTGGTGAGCGGAGCAGAATATTAAAGGGTTGAAGATCAGAAGATTCGATCTCAGGAGGCAGATAGATTCCGCGCTTCACTCCGCGGAGCAGGAAGTTCGGGTGGGGGGTTTTCCAGCGGTTGTGTACCCAGAACCAGTCGGAGGGGGAACGCCGGATCTCCTTCTCGAGGAGCGTATTGAGTTTCATCGTGACCTCCTCGACGGTGAGTCCCTCGGTCGGGATCGGATCGCTGGTATGGAGAACCCATCGGGCTAAGCCCACGGTTCGGACCGTGGCCTGAACAAGCAGGGAGTCGGTGCGCTGAGCGAGGCTTGCCGCCAGCGGGGAGGTGGATGCGAGCTTACCGAAGAGAGGCATCCAGATTCCAGCATTCCCCGCATGCTGATCGGTCAGGACGCCGACAGCACCTCCCTCCTTGAGCATGCTCACGGCAGACTGCATCTCCTTCTTTCGGTCGAAGGTAACAACCCCGCGGCTGCGGCGATCACCGTTGACCAGATCATCCATTAGGGGGTTGCGGAGCGCCTGATAAATACAACCCGCCGGGCGGGGTTTAATGGATTCCCCGATCTGGGCGCTGATCTCCCAGTTGCCAGAGTGGCTGAGAGCGATCACCGTGCCTTGCTGACCGGCTTTTTTCCCGATGACCCAGTCGATCCAATTTTCTTCCTTCTCCATGCTGAGTCTAGAGCGGAGCTGCTTCATGCTCATGGCCGGAATCTTGATAGAGCAGACGATATTGGCCCCGAGATTGAGAAAATGAGTCAGGGTGATCCGCGAGGCTTCCCGGTCGGTCAGCGAGGGACCGAAAGCGATCTGGAGATTCTGTTTGGAGAGACGGCGGTAGCGGGGCAGAATCATCCACACCAAAAGCCCGATTGCCTGTCCCAGGACGAAACAGATCGTGATGGGGAGCAATCGGATAAGGGTGACAACCGATAAGGCGAGCAGATACAGAAGACGATCCATGATCAAAATCGAAGGTGACAACACTAACGAGGCCGCTGCAGCTTCGGAAGGCAAATCCCCCGTTAGCGGGGCGATCTTCCTTCCCGGAGCGATGATAGGCATCTTGGGCGGCGGCCAGCTGGGCCGGATGTCCGCCATGGCGGCTAAGAGTCTCGGGTACCGCGTGGCGGTCTTGGATGAAGTTGCTGATGGTCCTGCCTGTTCCTGCGCGGACCTCTCCATCACTGCATCTTTCGACGATCTCGATGCGCTCACCCGCTTTGCCGATGCTGTCGATGTCGTGACAGTCGAGTTCGAGAATATCCCTATCGGTGCGCTGGAGTTTCTGGAGACGCGCGTTCCGGTAAGGCCTTCCGCCTCGGTCGTGCGTACCTGCCAGGACCGCGTGCTGGAGAAGGAGTTCTTGCAGAACAACGGGTTTCCCGTGGCTCCCTTTCGGGTCATCAACTCTGCGGAGGAGCTTGCCTCAGCCCTTTCA
>Ga0209084_1002037_pt1 | contig 16189 bp, 26 predicted proteins | sample C_130820_MF_Meta_FD_187309 | JGI IMG/M metagenome (GOLD analysis project Ga0209084, IMG submission 187309) | Freshwater microbial communities from Lake Croche, Canada to study carbon cycling - C_130820_MF_MetaG (SPAdes) (version 2) | ecosystem: Environmental > Aquatic > Freshwater > Lake... | reverse complement strand
TGCGTTGATGCTGACATGATTTCAGGATTGCGGATTTCAGCGAGTATTCGCCCCATCGTGGTCGTTGGATCGTCCCACCATAGCAGTCGCTTTTCATGGTAGGTCATAGTCCCGCCGATTGGCTTCGATGGTTTCGGTAGTTGTTTTTGGAGTCGTCCGGTTATCATAATTTCAAAAGGCTAACAAGTGGATGCTGGCAACGGCGGGGAGTTGCCTGTTTGGTTTATTCGGAGTCCAGCGCCCGCCGCGCCAGATCCTTGTCGTTGTGCGAAAATCCTTTCGGGTGTCCATTGGGCAGCAGTCCCCTGAGATACCTCATGGAGCCGCTGGAACACCTGCAACTTTCCGGCGTGATGAGTGACCTGCCGTCGTCGGTCACATCGAAAGACCATGGCTTATCATGGAGATTGAGCCTTGAGACGCAGGCCAGCGCATGTTGTGGCAAAACCTCACTCAGCGCATCCACCAACGCACAACAAGTCGTCTCATCCAACGGCGGCAACGTCTCGCTCATGATTCAGGCTCCTTTCCGCCGTGGATGGACTCATCGTTCGGCGAATCCAGTTCTTGCGGCTGGCGTAGTTTTCCGGTTTCCCGCAGATGCATGCGAACGTCGTCCCATTCTTTCCAGTTCTTCGGTTTTCCGTCATCCGTGCGCCCGTATTTCCATTCGACTCGCCCGACATCCCAAAGCATTTCCTCCCATGCAAAACGGGACAATCGCCGAACAAGTCGCTGCACCCAACAGATGCCGCTCAACGCTTTTAGTGGATTCGTGATTTTCATAGCGGCATCTGTGGGTGAGATTGTGCGTTCGGCAGATGAATTTTGAACCCATCAGTGATCGGAACGGGCATCCAGCAGACAGCCCAAGCAATGGTCTCGACCCGCTTGTTGCGCCCGTCAATATAGGCGATTAGGTTGCCGTCGCCGTCGTGCTCAATATCCAAGAGCGTCATGGAGTATCGGTTCCATGCGACCCACCATCCAAGCGCGTCAGGTGGAGTCGAGCGCCAGCCGAACAAGTCATGCGAGGCAACCTCCATAACGTTTTCTGGTGGATTCTGGCTCATGCGTTCGGGTTAGTTGTCCATTTTCCAACCGTGCGGAGAAATGCCTCTGCGCGTTGGCGAGCAGTTGCGGTCAACATTATTCTCCAACTTCTGCCGCAAACATAAGTTAGTTGCTCATGCCAAAAGATTTCATGCTTTGGAAAAAGAATCTTCTCCGCTTCGTGCATCGCGTTGAGGTCATTGAGGTAGTCTTTGACTACATAACTCCCCCAGCAATTTCCATTATTGTCTATTCCTAATGAGGCAATACATGAATCTCCCCACATTTTAACATTTATGCACCCAACTGCTTCTGCAATGGCGATTCTTTGTTCTTCTGGTTTCATGACTTATTGTATCAGAGTTTCTTACTTCTTGATCTTAATCTTACTCACATCAACGCCAAACTTAGATGCAATCTCTTCCAATGTCAATTCAATTGTTGGTGCTGTTAGAGCATTGAATTCTACTTCAGTTAGACGCTGCCCATCGACATACCATAATTTACCTCCATTAGCATATTCAATTGCTGGTCCATCAAGCCGATGGCGTTGCCCATCAACAAACCATTCTTTATCTCCCCACGCACCTTCAAATGCTGGTCCATCAAGCCGATGAAGAATGGTCAGCGCTCGGTCTTTGTAGTAAATCTTATTACCGTATTGATTAATGTGAATGTATTGTTCGTTCATATGTTTATATTATCTGAGTTTCTTACTTCTTGATCTTAATCTTGCTCGCATCAACGCCAAACTTAGCTGCAATCTCTTCAAGAGTCAACTCCATTGTTGGTGCGGTAAGAGCATTGAATTCTACTTCAGTTAGACATTTGCCATCAACATACCACGCTTTACCTCCCTCAGCATGTTCATATGCTGGTCCATCAAGCCGATGAAGTTGCCCATCAACATACCACGCTTTATGTCCATTAGCACTTTCAACCGCTGGTCCATCAAGCCGATGAAGTTGCCCATCAACATACCACGCTTTATGTCCATTAGTGTATTCAATTGCCGGTCCATCTAGGCGGTGAAAGATATTCATCGCTCGGTCTTTGTAGTAAATCTTATTACCGTATTGATTAATGTGAATGTATTGTTCTTTCATATGTTTCTTACTTCTTGATCTTAATCTTACTCACATCAACGCCAAACTTAGATGCAATCTCTTCCAATGTCAATTCAAGCGTTGGTGCAGTTAGAGCATTAAACTGTTCTTCAGTTAGACATTTGCCATCAACATACCACGCTTTACTTCCATCGGCACCTTCATATGCTGGTCCATCAAGCCGATGGCGTTGCCCATCAACATACCACGCTTTACTTCCAGTAGCACATTCAATTGCAGGTCCATCAAGGCGGTGAAGCTGCCCATTAACATACCATACTTTACCTCCATCAGTGTATTCAACCGCTGGTCTTCCACCAAGCCGATGAGCGATGGTCATCTCTCGGTCTTTGTAGTAACGCTTATCTCCGTATTCGTTAATGTGAATGTATTGTTCGTTCATATGTTTATATTATCTGAGTTCCTTTAGTTCAATGCTTGCACCATACCAGCAATTACAGCCCATCGCTCTTTTGGGGTCAATCTCCACAATCTCAAGTTCAATCACTTCATCATCTCTTTCGATATAGAAACTCACTGAGTCATCCAGTTTGGGATGTGATCCCATTTGACTGGCAATAGATTGGAGTTGAGTGATGAATTCGGTTAATTTCATGGATACATTTTACTGTGTTTATCGGCGTTGCCAATATTTTTCATTTGTATGTTTTTACTCTTCAGTTACGTTGGCGTATTCATAGGTAGTATTGTAACCATTTGGATATGTCTTAGAAATACGATTGTTACTTTCATCGTATTTAAAGGTAAAGGTAGACTTGATACTATCTGTCGCAGAAATAATATTGTGACTTTCATCATATTCGTAGGTAACATTGTCACCATCTGGATACGTCGTAGATTTACGATTATTCTTTTCATCGTATTCGTAGGTAATCTTGCGACTATCTGGATACGTCGCTGAAATACGATTGCTTCTTTCGTCGTATTCATAGGTAATCTTGCGACTATCTATATACGACGAAAGAAACAATTGACGATTATTCTTTTCGTCGTATTTATAGGTAATCTTGCGACCAGCTGAATACGTCTCAGAAATACGATTATTATTTTCGTCGTATTCATAGGTAATATTGCAACCAGTTGGATATGTCTTAGAAATAAGATTGTTCCTCTCATCATATTCATAGGTAGATTTACTACTACCTGAATACGTCTTAGAAATAAAATTGCCTCTTTCATCGTATTCAATCTTAGGAAAACGAGACTTCATATCATCTGTATATTCCTCAAAAGGAATTACACGAATTACACGAAACTTATCAGTAACACTCTTATTTTCCTTATCAAGCACAGTTCCAAGAACTTCGATTTCAAGAAGAACGAAATCTTCAGTTGGTAGGTAATATTCTAATACATCTACCATCTTTTGACAGAAATGTAATCCACGCTTACAAATTTCCAACTTATCAGATGTATAAGTTTTACCAACTTTATACTCTTGATTAAGACATTTAAAATTATAAGTAGCTTTGTAAGCGATCATGCTTGTAGTCTGGTGCAGTGTTTTAAATGATAAGTGTTTTATTCCTCGGTGATCACCGCAGGCGCATAAGTAATCTTGACACCATTTGAATATGTCGTAGAGATTTTATTATTCCTATCATCGTATTCAAAGGTATACTTTTTACCCTCTGGATATGATGTCGTAGAGATTTTATTATTCCTATCATCGTATTCAAAGGTATAATTTTTACCATGTGAAGATGTCTCAGAAATCATGTTATTCCTATCATCGTATTCAAAGGTATACCTTTTACCGTGTGAATATGTCTCAGAAATCATGTTATTCCTATCATCGTATTCATAGATACACTTGGTACCACTTGGATACGTCATAGATTTACGATTATTTTTTTCATCATATTCATAGGTATACTTGTTACCATCTGGATGCATCTCAGAAATAAGATTACTCTTTTCATCGTATTCACAGGTGGTAAATCGATATTTCACACTATCAGTATATTCCTCAAAAGGAATCACACGTAGAACCTTGAACTTATTCGTAACGGATTTATCTCCATTCGTTTGAATCTTGCCGAGAACTTCAATTTCAAGAAGAACGAAATCTTTTGATGGGTTGTGATATTCTAATACATTTTCCATCTTTTGACAGAAATATAAACCGTGTTTACAAATTCCCAACTTATCAGATGTATAAGTCTTACCAACTTTATACTCTTGATTACGACATTTGAAATTATAAGTAGCTTTGTATGCGATCATATTATTATGTTATTTTTGTAAATTAGGGCAGTGTTGTAAACTTGATCTCCCGTATAAGTCCGGGAGCACGACCTCAATGATGGTCGAGAGTTGATCGTTTCTTAGTCGACATGATTGTTACAATTTCATCAATATCAAAGAATGCGGTACCATTATGTTTAATTGCATTTTCAATACCACAATCCAGAATCTTGCCGAAATCATCTCGGTCAGGGTTGATCTGCTTTAAATTTCCATGTGAATGACCACACAGACACGAGTATCCCTTTGATTGTTCAGGGTATATCAGTGGGCTCATGTGAGTGCAAAAGAACCTATCATGATCAATATCAAGAAGAAATGATTCTCCAACCATGTTTACATTTGGAGCGATACGAAGCGGATAAATTTCACACTTCTCAAACCCACTAGGTAGAGTCGCCTGATAAGCTTGATAAACACCTGAGTTATGATTACCCCAAACCATCAGGGTTTCGCAAGGAATTCGATTGAGGAAATCAATGATTGGACCTGATCCGATACTAAGACCAACATCACCAAGACAGATTAGAAGATTGTTTGAATCAAGTTGAGCGAATTGCTCATCTATCCAATCATTGTGTTCTTTTGCAGTATCGAAACCGCGAGGACCATAAAGGAAATCCCTATCGTGTCCATAGTGAGTATCACTACACACTTTAATGCTTGAGTAATCTTTACGTGACTTTTTAATCTTTAGCATATTAGTTAATTATTTTTTCTAGTTCGTAATGCAATACAGCGCTTTCGAATGTATCTGTAAATTTACGGTTATCTAGTAGACTAAATGCTGCGCTGCGACGCCAATCCGAATACTTGGTTGTAATATCAAGAGCTTGATCTCTTCTGGTCTCGTGATACGAGAGTTTATTTACATGCTTTTTGAGTTCGTCGAGTTTCTTCAGATAGACATTGTACGCTTCAATGATTTTGGAAATGTCATCCTTGATTTTCTCTGCGATTTCAAAGTCAAACATTGTTTCAACGTAGTCGTAGAAGTCTTGGTATGTAGTGAATCGAGATGACGCAATGAACATATCCATCACATTTTTGATAGTCCTAATACCAGTAGTAATCTTATGTAACTGGCAGTACTCAGAAGCTTTGATCTTCTTCAGAGTTTGACCATCTGGCGAATACAATACAACACCTTCCTTACCACGCCAAGCGTCAACATCCAGGATGCAGTCTTCAACAGTTGTATACTCAAACTTCTCAGGACGATTTACATCAATAATTTGAGCATACTGATCAAGATCTTCATTACGCCAATACAACCCAGTTTCATTATCAACAACTCCAATAAGAGTTAGCGTTGGTTCATTATGCTCTCTCAGAACGATGATATTAGTAGGTGTAGTCCATTCGTACAAGTACGAATAACTATGATTCATTTTATCTTCGTTAAATACTGATGGATACTTACTCTTTAGAACTTTAAGTTCGCCGCCGTTAGACAATTGAGATGCATCAACGGTACCACGCGTACGAATAATTGGAGTATTTTTGTAAACAGAAACGATCAAGAGGGAACCATCTATTTTGTGTCGCGCCTCAATTTTCCAAGACTTATCCCATGGCTGGAATGCTGGTTGCTCGCCGAAGTTAGTAAACTTACCGAAGCCTTGCGAGATAACGAAGTTATCATCCTTACGGACGATGCAGCTACGAAAACGAGAATTTTCGTTAGACCACTTAGTAGACATGTCTTTTGGAGTAATGAGCCAGCACTTGTCACCGGCTATCACGCAATCAATAAAGTTGAATTCAATTGGAGATGGCAGTTTCATTACTAGTATAGTATCGTAGTGTTCCCTAGAAAAGCAACAGGCTCGTTTTGATGCTGTTAGCTTGTGCTTGCTTAACAGTCTCAGGTACATTATGCACATCGGTATTACCGTGGCGATTTTCGAGAACCAAAGAGATAAACGTAGCGTTTTGCTGTTTTGCAGCTTTTTCATAGAAGCCAAAATCACGCTTTTTGGTGTTGGTATTTGCAACCACAATTCCAAGAATTTCCTTGTCATTGAGGTGATCCATGAACTTCTGTTGACATTCCGAATGAGCTGCGTCAAGCTTAGACGCATCAAAATTATAGTTTCCTTGATCATCAATAAAGTAGTCATCAGCACACACAGTCACCCAACCTGGCATTGAGGTAAGAATATTTGCAAAAGTAGACTTACCAGCGCCAGAGACGGCTCGGAGAACTACGACAGTTTTGTTTTTCATATTTTAATTTGAATTGTATCTGGCCAATATGTCATTGTAACTTGACCGTTCTTATTGAGATTGCCTAGTGTAACATGAAGACCCCTGTAATTAGGACCATCTTTAATTTTAAGCTCAGCTTTAATTCGTGTAATATCTTCTGAAAAAACTTCAAGGTAATACATTGTGAATCCTTTTGTCTGACCACCTCTAATTAAGTTGTTACTATAAGAGAATGGTATCTGAACTCCGTGAAACTTTTTTGCTGCAAGAATGTAATTGATATTATGGTACAGCTTGCTATTGGCAATCGTAATATGACTACCGTAAGCTGGAGCGTGTAGCTTAAGCCATTTTTCTTTTGCTAAAAACCATTTATAATACGCAACAAAATCATCCGAGATATCTACAACGATGCGCTCGCTGTTTTGATCTACGTTAATTCTGCCAATAGCTGAAAGCATCACACTATAGTTTAACGAACCAAATATTGTATACTACAACAATAGATAATATTACTATAAATATAACTTCAATAATGCTCATGCAAAGATATTGATACTACATTCACCAAAACTTTACCACAAAATGGTAAATTACGTAGATAATCCATGCAGAGAGGGCGAGTGAACCAGCCATGGTGAGTAACCAAAGGGCTGTGAGTATAAATCCAATTTTGTTTTTCATATTATGTTTTTAAATTAAGTTTGTAAGAAACAATTTGACATCTTCAGCAAAGCTGTCATCTATAAAGTCTACACCGTAATAATCATGAATTTTCAAATAATTCGTTTTGTATGTGTCGTTGATACCGATGAATTGTATCTTACCTTCATTCTGACGAGGAGGTAGATTATCAATCAACACATTATTTGGATTAGCATACTCATGCGGAGTAGTTGTACTGTAACCATCGCTGATGGTATCGTCATATGCTGTATTAACCCAAACTCTTGCTGCGGCCTGATCTTCTCGAGCAAAGATATCAGCGTTATTAAATCCCCAACCTGCTAAAGCGTTAACTTGTTCTGCGTAGTCTCGTGTAGCAGTAGTGAGAATATGTACGTTTTCCTTACCGACAAGATTACGACTAAATTTAATTAATTCGTTGCTGACAGGTCTGACGATTGTGTAGTACATATGATCATCAAATACAAGCTGTATATGCTCTTGATTTGGTCTAGACATTAGAGTGTGAATCAATGTCTCATCGATGTCCCAAAAGATCTTATTAATCATATATTAATTATATTGAAGTTCCGTTAGAGTAAAGTTGATTTAAGACTTCTTTGATGTTTTTCGCTCCACATTGGTTTGCGCTGTGGATGTAGCAGGTTGGAGTTTTGATCCTACCAGCCTCGTTCCACTTGTCAATCAAATATTCAGCACAGTGTTTACCAGTCGGTATTTTTAATTTATCATATTCAATCAGACCAATCAAATTTGTTACATCATGGTAGTGATTTATGTGTTCGACGTGTAAGTCATGATCAAAGCTAATCACATCAGGAATTCCATTTTTTTCAAGATAATCAACAAATTGTTCATAAGTTCGAACAATATCCCAATTACCATTAGGTATACCTGATATATTCTCAAGTGATCTACCTGTGATAATTTGTTTTTTGTCATCGCGGCGAGGATAAATCCAAGCATCTTTCGGTAAACGTAAATCATCTAAAAATAAATACATTTGATTTAGTGGTTTATATTCTGGTACAAAATTTACCAACTCTTGAGCAGTTTTCTTTGCAAAGATTAGATCATGATTGATACGACCCTGCTTACTCAGAACACCGCTCTTAATTTGATCTCCTGTAATGTCGTTAATAGCCATCTTTTAACTGAGTTGTTATAAACTTCGTATAACTATCTTCAGGATCAGAGCTACAATTAAACACGAAATCAAATACAAGGTCGTTATCATCAATTTTTGTTGTTGTTAGTGTTTTATTGTACAAGCAGTCAATCTCCGATTGGATTAGACTAATTTTATCTCGGAGCTGGCTTAGTGTTTGTATTTGTTCGTCGGTTAACTTTTTCATTTTCACATTGTTGTCTTATTTAGCTACATTCTTTGAGAAGTTTTTAACAGCAGACCTGGCGCCATTCGGAATAAAGTACTTCTTATTTTCTTTCCAAGAGCTAGCTGAGAGAATTTCAATCTCACCTCCTACTTTACCTGAATATACCATTCTACCCTTAGGTCGAGGTACATCAGGACCTGTAAAAGCACAAGACTTACAATTTTTCAAACCAAGCTCAGCACGAGCAGATTCAACTGTATTACCACACCCACAAAACATATTCATACTTTATTTTATAAGAGTTCCATAAACGAACCATTACTCAAACTCAATTTAACGGTAATATTGTTTACTAGCATACCACGACATAATCTCGTAATGAAAATCTTTTTCTGTTAGATTACCTTCTACGTTGATTAAATGAACTGGATCTACTCCACCACTCTCTTCAAAGACGAAAATCTTTGAAGATTCACTATCATATTCGAATGAATATATTCCTACTTTATTACTATACATGTTATTCTTTGTTTGTTTCTAAAAATTTAAGCAAATACCCTGCAAACTGGAGTTTAATGAGCGGTTCAACATCAATTAATGGTCCGACTGTTCCATTACTAATGTAATGTATGCGTAAATCTAGAAGTACAGGGCGTTCTGATTGGAAAAAATAATCTAAGTCTACAAGAACACCCTCGTCTTCAGAATGTGTGTCAATTAGCCTAATAACGTGTTTCATTTAACTAGCATGCTCAGTGCAGTATTAGACAGCGTCGGAATAGTCAATGTTCGAGCAAGTTTCTCAGGAGTAAACTTTTTTGAAGATTCGTACTCTGTAACGGCGTTCAAAGCATCCCAACGAGTAGAGCCGTTATTGCCGATGCCCTTGATAAAGCGATTAAAAATGTCTTCGTGCTTGTTCAACATCTTAGTTGAGATGTCACCTTTTACTGAGGGTAAAATCTTCTCAATAAGATGACGCATTTGATCCTCTGTAAACACTTCATTCTGAAGTTTTTCGACGACTGACTTGAATGAATTAATGACAGCAATGTTTGTCTTAAACTTGTGAACAATATCATTCACATTATCATCGAAAGTGAATGAGTGACGAACACCTCGAGATTTCTTTACATCAGCCTCACGCTGGACAATGTGGAGCTGATTGTCGCAAACAATCCGTCGAGTTGACGGGACGATTTTGTTTGAATTCATGCCCGAATTATCAATGACAGTGTAGAACATGCCGTCGATAATATCACCATTAATATTGAGCTGATTATTGAGCTGCGACTGAATAACCACTCGCTTTCCGTTACCAGCAACGGTGTAGCCAACATGAGAGATTCCACCAACCTGATTAGTTGCTGTATTCAACACATCAAGCATTTCATCCATTTGAATTGGTCGATACGACCCTCTGCAAACTCCGATATGATCGCGAGTATCTTGACGCATAAGAGAGTAAAGATTTTTGATCTCAGTTCCACGCGAATCAAACAGCGGCTCTTTTGCAATACTAAAAGTTGGAACCTCGTCAAGATTGCTGATATTTGTAAAGAATGGCATAATTTAGTTTTTGTTTTGTTTCAGTTTGTGTTCACCGTAATTATACGCGAGTTCCTTAAACGAATTTAATTTCATTTCAATGATTTTTGATTCAAGTTTTTTGTAGCTTTTGTAGATTCTGTTGACTTCTGTCGCAAGTTTTTCAAATTTACGAGCATCCTTTTCTTCTGGCGACGAGTGATATTCGCTAAAGCTACCATACTTAAATGAAAGTTTGAAGGGTAAGTTTTCTACTTGGAGAATATGTCTTAATTCGTGTAACAGATCACTTATTACATACTTCTGTGTTGCGCTATTTGGTAGATATAGTTGTATTAAATTTAAACCAACATAAAATGCTGAATATTCACCTTTACTCTTATGAACTTTTATCTTCAATGTTCGCTTAGTTTTAATAAATCGACTAAAGATAAACGATAATAGTTCAAAATCTAAACCTGTTTTTTCTATGACAGCTTTAGAAGGTAAAAGCGTTATCATAATTAACCAAGGTAAGATATAACAGTCTCTTTTAAACCATCCTCAAATTTGCGTTGATTATTTAGCGATGTTAGGTCATTAAATATAGTGCTCATTGCATATTTAAAATCGTGCCCTTGACGATCCTTAACAAATTCAATGTAACTATCTTGTTTATATTCAGGGTAACGTTCTTCAACTATTTTTATAAGACTATCAATTATCTCTAAGTTTGAAATTGTTTTTGTACCGTAAATATTATACAATTTTTGACTACACGGGTGATGCAGCGCTTCTATTAAGGCTTTCGCATGATCTTTAACGAAAATCCATTCTCTAATATTTGTACCGTTACCATAAACAGGAATCTTTTTGCCGTATTTAAGAGCATTCAGAACGGTAGGAATAAGCTTCTCATTAAACTGTCTTGGACCGTAATTATTACAACACCTTGTAACGGTAATATCTAGATCGTAAGTTGTTGTATATGAAAGTGCTAATAGATCTGAACTAGCCTTTGATGCTGCGTAAGGTGAACGAGGATTAATTGAAGTTAGCTCTGTAAATGGCGGATCATTTAGATCTAGGTGACCATATACTTCATCTGTAGATACGTGAACCATTCTAGAATCAGGAGTGTACCTTCTAAGACATTCTAGAATATTTGCTGTACCTTTTATATTTGAATCAACAAAACTGATAGGGTCAGATATTGATCTATCAACATGTGATTCAGCCGCGCAATGTATAATATAGTCTGGTCTATGTGCTTGCCAAATTTTAAATATATATTCATTATTAATATCAATGTAATAATTGGCGATTCGCTCACTCTGTTGAACGTTATCGATATTACTGCCTATACCTAATTTATCTATATTTACAACTTTTGTATCATTTTGTTGTAATATTTGATCAATTATATGCGATCCAATAAAACCACAACCACCTGTAACTAAATAAGTTTTCATAATCCTACTTTTTTATTTGTTCGTTGCTCAATAGCTCTCACTAAGTTAGCACACTCAAGTAAATCATCATGAGTACCACAGTCAAACCAGAAGCCATCTAGCTCTTGAACTGATACTCCTTCTGTTTCACTTAGTTTAGATATTACATCGACAATTTCAAGCTCATTTCTCGCTGATTTTTGTAAATTCTTTGCAATATTAACAGCATTATTTGAAAATACATACAATCCAATTACTGCAGTATCACTTACAAATTCTTGCGGCTTCTCAACGATTGTCTTTAACTTACCATCCTCAACAACAGCGACACCGTATGCTTGAGGATTTTTTACTTTGTAAGTAAAAATAGTATTAGGTTGAGCACTTAATGTAAACGGCGTGATAATGACGTTATCCCCAAGGATAAGCGTGATGTCATCTTTTCCTATAAAATTCTCACCAATTATAAATGCCTCAGGTATACCCCCGGGTTCCGGTTGGACTCTAAACTGTAAATTAATTCCCTCATCTTCGAGATGCTTTAATTGATCTTGGAAGAGTTTGTATTGAAGAAGATCGGATACAATAATTAGAATATCCTTGATACCCATATCCACAAGAGTCTTTAGTGGATAATAAATCATAGGTTTATTGTAGACACAGTGTAGTTGTTTTGATACTGCATGTGTAGAAGGGTATAAACGCGTACCCTTGCCGCCGGCGAGAACTATACCTTTACTCATATTATATTTTAATATAACTCAATGCTTTTGCAATAGCTTCTTTTTCTGATAACAATTTAAAATCTGGAAAAAGGTCTTGTAATTTTTCTGTTGATAAAACGCAATTAGATCTTGGTGCTAAAAGATTAAGCTCTTTCGTATCGACAAACTTCCAATTTAGATTAGTTCTACCTGCTCTAGTAAGTAAACCAACTACTTCTGTAGTAGTTAGTGCTTCTGGATTTACAAAATTAACTATTCCAGTCCAGCGGTGATTCTGCTCAATAAAATATTGAATAAATCTACACAGATCTGGTATGTATGTTTTGGAATTTCTGAAATCTATGAGGTTGTCGTACTTTAGTATCTTTGAGAGATATGAACGATCTACAAACTCATTACAAAACGGCATACGAATGCGTACAATACAACCATAGGGATCCATAGTTTCATACGCATGTTTACTTTTACTATAGAATGATGAATCATTAAATAATCCAAAATTAGGTGTATCTGATTCGGTAAATTCTTTATTGTAACCAGAGTACACACAGCCCGAAGAGATGTGTATATATCTAATACATAAATGCTTACAAAGTTGACTAATCTTTAGTGGTAATGTTACATTTAAATGCCAGCATTCTTCTTTACGAATCTCACATTCATCAACGTTAGGTTTGCCAGTAAATCCAAAACAATTAACGATATGTGTAATGTCGTTGTTGAGCACGTATCTATTCAACACGTGCATATCACTATAATCCAGAGTATATCTTGAATGTATAATATACTCTACATCATCACTAGAGTTAACATAATTAAATAGATTCCTACCAACATAACCGTTGCCAAGGATTAAGACTTTCTTCATAAATTAATTATATCAGTACGCAACTAATAAATCAACTTACTTTTCGAAGTATTCTTCAATGTACTCGAGTATATCACCACTTGTGGCAATATCATTAGAAGATATAAACTCAACTAACGAATTAACAAAATCATTACCTATTTCTGAGAGTTGACCATCTTCTACTTCATCTAACAAATCACGTAGTTCATAAGCAACGTTCGTTATTTTGTCTATCTTTTCGTTAACTTTTCTAAGTAAATTACCCTTATTCATTTACGTGTATTTATATGTGATTATGTTAAATTTACTTATTTTTAATCTTTTTTTACTTATTATTTTTATAATGGTTAAGTAAGTTAACAACATCACTTTTAAGGTAATTTACAGGCTTAGGTGTCCAATGACCATCTTTCAAATAAAAAATAATAAGATTACTGCATATTTTACCTGATATAATCTCATACATATATGCATAAAGTGATAACTGTAAAGCATAAGAGTTAAACTCACAGTGTGCAAGATGACTTATTGGATCCTTTAAATAGTCGTTAAAGTCAGTTCTATATCTAAACTTTTTATTCGTTTTGAAGTCTCCTACGGTAAAGCTCTTATCATTCTCAAATATAAGGTCAGCAGTGCCTGCAATTTCGTATTCGTGTGTATACAATAACTGCTCTGATAAGACTGTCTTGTATTTAATTACATGATCAGTAACAATAGTATCGTAACTTGCGTAAAACTCATGAGAGCCATATTCACCAATAATACCACTCTTGACATAATCTTCCATAATTTTATGGATCTTAGTACCTTTATCCGTAGCTTTTTTTGTCTCAGCTTTCCACATTTCAAGAATAAACTCTATCGTAACACCCTCTCTTTTTGCAATTCTTTCAGCGTGAAAATTTGAGTCAAACTCATGAGTATAATCGCCTAATACAGTCGTAGCAGATCTATATTTTTTATTATTATCAGTATTTGTATAAGTATGTAACTCCTCGTTAAAGACAATCATATTGAGATATTATTATATAAATTAATATAAGCCAATAAATAAAGGTATGGGTATAAAAATTTCAGGATTACCAGCATTATCTACTATTTCAGGTAGTGAAAAATTAGCTTTTGTACAGCAAGGGCAGACAAGAGTAGGATCTGTGAGTTCTCTAAATAGCTACTTATCTAGTAGCTTATCTGGTATTTTTGCAGTAAAAAACGCTAACAATAATTTTACCACAGGACAGACAATTTCAGGTCCATTGACAGCAAAATCTGTAACATTATCAGGAAGTAATTTGGTATTAAAAACACTGGGATTATCGTCTATAGGAATAACAAATACCACATCATCTACCATCACAAATTCATTTATTGTAGGGTCAAACGCCGGTAATGGTGCTGGATCAACATATGATGTTATTTTTATAGGTAGCAATGCAGGCGTTGGTGCTACAGGTGCTAGTTATTCTAATTTCTTAGGGAATGGTACTGGTTATAATGCTACAGATGCTAGTTTTTCTAATTTCTTAGGTAGTAATGCTGGTAGTGGTGCTACAAATGCTGGTAGTTCTAATTTCTTAGGGGGCGGTGCTGGTTATTATGCTACAAATGCTTATAATTCTAATTTCTTAGGTAATAATGCTGGTATTGGTGCTGAATATGCTAATAATTCTAATTTTTTAGGGAGTGGCGCTGGTTTTTATGCTACAGATGCTAGTAATTCTAATTTCTTAGGGAGTGGTGCTGGTATTGGTGCTACAAATGCTAGTGGTTCTAATTTCTTAGGGTATTCTGCTGGTAATGGTGCTACAAATGCTGGTAATTCTAATTTCTTAGGAGCTTATGCTGGTAATAGTGCTACAAATGCTAGTGATTCTAATTTCTTTGGGCCTAATGCTGGTAATGGTGCTACAGGTGCTAGTAGTTCTAATTTCTTAGGGTCAAATGCTGGTAATGGTGCTACAGGTGCTAGTTATTCTAATTTTTTAGGAAATGTTGCTGGATTTGGTGCTACAGATGCTAGTAATTCTAATTTCTTCGGGGATGGTGCTGGTAATGGTGCTACAAATGCTAATGATTCTAATTTTTTAGGTTATGAGGCTGGATTTGGTGCTACAAATGCTAATGATTCTAATTTCTTAGGGCATTATGCTGGTAGTGGCGCTACAGATGCTAGTAGTTCTAATTTCTTAGGGGCTGGTGCTGGTCAGAGTGCTACAAATGCTAATGATTCTAATTTCTTAGGAGCTGGTGCTGGATTAAACGCTACAAATGCTAATAATTCTAATTTCTTAGGATATTATGCTGGTCAGAGTGCTACAGGTGCTAGTTATTCTAATTTCTTAGGTTATGAGGCTGGTTATAATGCTATTAGTGCTAATAATTCTAATTTCTTAGGGTCTTATGCTGGTTATAATGCTATTAGTGCTAATAATTCTAATTTCTTAGGGTCTTATGCTGGTTTTAATGCTATTAGTGCTAATAATTCTAATTTCTTAGGGTATAATGCTGGTTATAATGCTACAGGTGCTTATAATTCTAATTTCTTAGGGTATAATGCTGGTTATAATGCTATTAGTGCTAATAATTCTAATTTCTTTGGGGTTAGTGCTGGTTATGGTGCTATAAATGCTAGTGGTTCTAATTTCTTAGGGAATGCTGCTGGTTTGAGTGCTACAAATGCTAGTAATTCTAATTTCTTAGGTAATAATGCTGGTTATAATGCTATTAGTGCTAATAATTCTACCTTTATTGGTGTCAGTGCAGGGTATTATTCAAATTCATCTAATTCAATCTTTATTGGAGCTAATTCAGGAGCAAATGCAACCGGAAAATATAACATATTATTCGGATCTAATACATCATTATCAGCAGCCTCCCTTTCTGGTTGTTTAGCAATAGGTTATGGAGCGCAAGCAACACAAAACAATACAATTGCATTGGGATCTACAACCGCTCCATACTTAACATCAGG
>Ga0209084_1002030_pt1 | contig 16202 bp, 25 predicted proteins | sample C_130820_MF_Meta_FD_187309 | JGI IMG/M metagenome (GOLD analysis project Ga0209084, IMG submission 187309) | Freshwater microbial communities from Lake Croche, Canada to study carbon cycling - C_130820_MF_MetaG (SPAdes) (version 2) | ecosystem: Environmental > Aquatic > Freshwater > Lake... | reverse complement strand
CGTGGGAAAGGGAAATTTATACCATGTTGTTGGTAAATTACCTCAAAGAGGAAAACCAACGTTTGCAAGAGCAACAACAAACACAACAAGGATAAACATGAGTACTGGTAAAAAAGAAGATTGGATGAATTCAAAATGGCGTCCCTGCATGGGCTGGTTATACATGGCAGTATGTGCATTTGATTTCATACTGGCTCCCATACTGTGGAGCGTGCTGCAGGCCATATCCGCAGGATCAGTAAACACGCAATGGCAACCATTGACACTGCAGGGTGCTGGATTATTCCATCTGGCCATGGGTGCTGTGCTGGGCATTGCTGCCTATGGTCGCACTCAGGAAAAACTAGGCGGCGCAGCTGGATTTGGAGCTGGCGCAGGAACTACCTATGTACCACCAGGTCAGCAAAATACCGTAAACATTGGTGCACCAGCTGCTGATGAACCCATGCCCAATCGTGCAGCATTGGATGAATAATGGCTAAAGTCAGCGGAAAAGTTAATCTATCAGATCTGTTAAAATCCAGTTCCAATCTGGAGAACCTGCAGACTGCTCCGGCCACACTAAATCGTGACCCGGCCGCTGGCCCTACTGATACTCAGCGCACTCTGCAGGAGTTAAGCAAGAGTCTGGAAAGCATTGGCAATACCCTGGTCAAGGGCAACAAGGAACCAGGAAGTCGAACTCAGGCCGAATCCGTAACCATCAGCACCAGTACTAAAATCTTCGAAGAGTTTGTTAAACAGACTCGTAAACGCGAAGACCTGCTCAAGGATGCCACCAAGGAACAAAAGAATATTTTCAAACGATTAGAAAATGTTATTATAAAGTTGCAGACTGCGGGTAGCAAAGACACCGCGGCTCTGAAGAAAAGCATTGATGCCTTGATTCGCAAACTGGGTCAGACACCTAAAACCGAGGCCAGAGAAAAGATCAAACAGGCCATGGGACCAGAATATCGGGCACCGGCCTATGCAGCTGCGGCCAGTCCCATGGGCTATGACATGTACAAGGGCAGCGGCACCGAAGGTGCCATTGGTGAAAATGGTGCAGGTGTTGAAGGCCAAGAAGGTTCTGGTTTGTTAGGCGCGGCTGAGGGAATGCTAGGCGATATACTGGGTTTTACCGCACTCAAACATCTGATCAACAAAATTAGTCCGGGCGCTGGTGGTATTAAAGCTAAACCAATGACACCATTTGGTCAGACCGGAGTCAATAAAGCTGGTCGCAGACCTGGTGAAATATTCAAAGAAGGTAATCGATACAAACAGGTAACTAAAACTGGTGGTGAACAATACATTAAAAAACCTAGTGCACTTAAACGAGCATTTTCAGCTACCAAAGTAGGTGCTGCTAAAGCTTTGTCTAAAACAGTCAAGGCTGTCCCCTATATTGGTGGTGCGCTTGCAGTTGCTGACGAATATGGTGAAAGTGGCGACTTTACCAAGGCATCACTCAAGGGAGGATTTGCTACTGCCGGCGCTGCAATTGGTGGTCTGAGTGGACTGGGTGTCGCCAGTATACCACTGAGTATTGCTGGTGGGTATCTGGGAGGTAAGGTAGGTGAATTTGCCGATGAATATGTTCCGGAGCAGACTCGTGCAGCCATTAACACCAGATTTGAAAGCATCAAAGATTCCATATTTAAAAGTAATCCTAACAAGGGAGTACTAGCACCCAAAGGATCAGCTGACAGTGCTGCTAAAACGCAACAGATACAACAGCTGAGTGCAGAGAATAAAATGGCCAACATAAATTCTGGTCAGACCCAGGCGCCTGTGGTCATCAATAATCAACAGGCTGCGGCACCAGCTCAACCAGCAAACATCATGCTCAGCCGTGGTGATACTCGTCCTACAGAATCAGCGCTGACTCGCTGGAACTTCCAGAACTATCAGGCATAAAAAAAGAGGAGCGTTTTAAGCTCCTCCAAAAAACTCCTTCTTTAAGGGAGTTGTTTAATCTTCTGCTGCCAGATTAGCAAAGTAGCTAATGCTGTCATCATCTTCTGCTGGTGCTGCTGCTGGTTTAGCTGCTGCTGATGCCGCAGGTTTAACCGGTGCATCCAGATCAACACTTTCTGCATGACGTACAGCAGCTGGAACACCGCTTAGTACATCACTTAGCTTCTTCTTGAGATCGTCATAGCTCTTGAAATGACGAGCATCCAAAAAGTCAACCAGACTGTGTTGTTGATTCCAAGTAGCTTCAATGGAAGCATCGTCAGCCGCCAAAGGACTAGATGCTTCAAATTCTGATTTGTCATAATTGCGGTAACCTTCCACATTACGAATCTTCAGTTTGAAGTTAGCTCCCTTCCAAAAATCAAACGGATTGACTGGCTCCTCGCCTGGAAACTCTGGCTGCATGGTATCTTTGATCTTGTCAAAAATCTTTTTACCAAATTTAAATAACTTAACTTTGCCTTCGTTAGCAGGATTGCTTGGATCCTGAATGACCAGGATATTAACTATGTAGCTCAGACGACGCTTCTGATCACGCGCAATATTCTTATTGGCTTCGGTTCCAGAATTCCATAATTCGTTGTTTAATTCAGAAACTGGATCAGGCTTACCGATAGTGGTCAGTGAATTCTCAATGTACCATTTACCTGTTGGGCCTTTGAAACCATGACTCCAGACGCGAGCCCAGGGCATTTCTTCGCCTTTGGGTGCTGCCAGGAATCGGATTACTGCATAACCATTGCCGGCTTTGTCTACTGTGGGTTGCCAAAAACGGTCATCATCACGACTGTCCTGGCCTTGGGGATTGGCAATCTTTTCAACCTCTTTCATCAGGCTGTCAAAACCACCACGATTATTTCTTAGATCAGATAAACTATTAAATGCCATGTGTATTACTCCTTCGTATTTGCGTTGTATAAATTGTATTTACTTCGTTTTGTACTACCATAATATAAACTACTCATCAACATCATCATTATATAATTATATATCGTCAGTGTCAATATCTCGTCCGGGTTTTTTACGACTTTTTTTTTCTACCTGAACAAACGGCCACAGGCTTACTCGCTCAGCCAACTGCTGCTGATTGGTAGCAACTCGAACTATGACCTTTTGCATGTCCTGTATGCCCTGAGTCAGATGCTGTATGGTGGCACTGAGGTCCAGAACTGCTTCTTCCAGTTGTCGTATGCGTTCTTTATTGATCATTTCTTCGGTTGATTCAATTGCCATGTTGTATATATGTCCTGAAATTTATCTGTGTTGATGCGTAAAAAAGGTCGATATTTACGAATCATTCTGCTCACTGGCGTCCAGCTAGGATCGGAGTCTAGCTGAATGTCAGCAGCAAATCCAGTTATACGGTCCAGTATGACCAGAGTTTCTGGTGTGATGCTGTTCCTTAGAAACGCTTTGAGTATATAAGGATGACTGCCAGAATCATGTTTAAAGATATCAGTAACACCATCATCTGTTGCTTCCTCGCTTAATCGATTCAGGTCCTGTTCAAATACATAACTAAGACTCTGGTTTCGGCGTTGCCAGGACATGTATTTTTTAGCTGCTTCAACATCAAATACACCACCCCAGCGACTGCCATCTATGAAATTAGCCACCATGAAGTTGCAGACTGCTTCATCAGTGTCATATACTTTAATCAGTCTGCGAAATGCAAACTCTTTACCCATGCCATCAAAGCTTTTGCGACTGGCCCGGATGCGGCCACGCATTTTAACTACATCATAATCATCGGTCTGGAAGTGAGCTTTGAGGGCCAGGTACATCTTATAGGCCTCAAACTCTGTCATTAGATAGGTAACCTTCCTGTGGGTTTCATTAGTTTGGCATCCTGAGCCTCAATGCGAATGCGTTCTTTTAGTACTCGGTTAATCAGCGGCGCCACAGTCTCAATGTCTATGTCACGTTGCTGACAATAGTTAATGATGATGTCCATGCGTGGCGTATGATTTTTAGCATATTCACTTTCAACCCAGGCACTAAAATCATTGGCAGATGCGAATTCACGACTTATCATAAAAGCATTGGTCAGTGTAACTTCGCCCAGCTCTGAGACTAAACGGTGGTCTTTGACAACTCCGTCGGGTCCAGTAAGCTTGATGCCAGTGACGTCGTTGCCTGCGGCTACTCGGTCCTTGATCATGCCGGAACCTGTACTGGTGTAATGCCCTGAGCTGGTGCCGCAGCTGGTGCTGGCTCATGGTTCTGCATCTGCTGTGTATACTTGGCAACTGCGCCCAGATCACAAACATATTCATAAGTACCAACGTGAACTGTGCGAGTCCATGGAGCCAGGAATACCTGACCACCTAGTTCTCTCCAGCGTTTACAGAAGGTAAAGTCTTCGCTGGTATAGGCACGGGTAACTGGATCAATGCTGACATCAAAGTAGGCATGAGCTGTACGATGTGGATCTGTGACACGAGTCATGGTCTTTGGATCCATGGTTTCTGAACCACCGCTGATGATCTGAATGTCTGGCATACCTGCTGCCATTTTTTCAAATACTTCACGCTTGACCAGCATCATGCCAGTAGCAATGCTTTCTACTTCGACTGGTTGATTGATGTCAAAACTCATGGTGTCACCAATGGGTCTGAATGTGCTTTCAGCAACAACTGCATTGATATGAGGACCAGGGATATCTGGACAACCCTTGACTACATTTTTAACTACATCCCAGTTAATTTTCTTTTTAGCATATTGCCCACCAATGATGTCTTTGTCAGCCTGAAGCATACGGAATACATCGTTGGCATCAAAGCCCAGATCGGCATCAATGAATAGTAAATGAGTAGCATCGCTTCTGAGGAAGCCTTCGACCAGGATATTACGAGCCTTGGTGATTAAGCTTTCATTGGCCGCGATCTCAAACATGCTGGGAACACCATTCTGACCCAGATGAGTCAGGGTGTTGATTAAACTAATAATGTACATGTAGTTGGCATTACCACCAAACATAGGAGTAGCAATGAATACCTTGGGTGGTTTTGGTGGTGTATTTTTATTGATAAACAGGGGGTTATTCTGGAACAATTGCTGCTGCAATTTGCTCATTTCTTTCTTTTTAGGTGGGGCATTTAGTTTCATGTACTACTTCTCCGATCAATCAGTTAATGTTAAAGTCATTTTTCAGGCACTACCATAGTATATATCTGTATTATAAAGGTTTTATTTTCAAGAGTCAATAGAATTAATAGCGGTTTTGTGGAGACCGCCAACTCCTATATTAGCCTAGTACTTTGGCAATGATTTTCACGATCAATAATGCTACAACAATGTTGCTGATCAAATTAATGTCAAGTGTTGGTAATGTAAATTTAGGCATTTTAAGCTCCTAGTTTAGGTAAAATGGTCATTTTAGAGACGACCCCAACTCTATTTTCTAAATGGTACTGGAATGTCAGTGTTGTGTTCACGACTATGAAGCGCATAGGCCAGGCAAATGTTATCAGTGTCGGCAGCATAGGTGCAACGCACACTCAGGGGATCTATGCCCTTGGTCATGGCTTCATTGATGTTCTTGCTCATGAGTGTGTTTTCGTTGATCTTGTAGTTCCAAAATGCCAGGATAACTACCAGTATTAAAACAGCTATGCCACCAAAGATTAAATTAGATTGTCTATAGTTCATTATGTGTCCTTGCGATTATAAAATTTATGACGACCAATCTGAGTCAGATAAACCATGTTACGCCAACCTGGATTAACATAGTCTGCGTGATAGAATAGGGCGCCTCGGCTTGGATCTTTGATGTGTTCGCGATTGGCATACACATACACGGCCAGGGCTCGGACTCGCATATACACATCGCGATTGATGTTGTTGATGGTCTTGTATTCACATACCCAACTAAACTGACAGGTGCTGGCAATTTTTTGTTTGACTACACCACAGATGGTGGGTGCAAAGTTTCCGCTTTCCTGACGATTGATGGTCACCATGGCCACGGCAATCTGGCCGGCCTGCGGTTCCCATCCTGATTCAAAATACATGTTCTGGGCCAGGCAATCTACCTGCTGGCGGGCGGATCGATTTAGATCCTCATATGTTACTTTTAGTGGACGCTCCTGAGCGCTGGTGGTTTTTATTTCTGGTACTACGAATGCTGCTAGTATTGCTAATACAATTATAGGTATGATTTTAAACATTGTATCTCCTTTAGTTTAAGAGCAAGAGGAAACCTCTTGCTCCGGGCTATGCGGCGTTTTGTGTTACAGTAGATTTTTTAGTTGTAATTGTTGGTTTAGTTTCGATATTACTAACAAAGCCGTTTAGTTCCTGAGCCTTACTAATAATTTCTTTTTCTGATGGATATACCGGAAAGCCTGGATGGTCTGGAATTGATCCGCCATTGAGTTTTGCTACCTCAACCTTGACGTTCCAATCTTGACTGATGGATTCACGCTTACCAAAATAATCTTCGGTGAGCATGTCTTTCGCCATTTTTAAAAGTTCAAGGCGAATCTCGAACGGTGTCATATTTGACATAATTTACTGCTCCTGTGTTGTGTGTGAAATGATAGGTTTAAAGAGTCTATCCCTCTTGTGTAATTATATTTATATATCTAAGGATTTCTAGAATCATGTGGTACATCAAATACAAAGGTTATGCGAGTCTGATTGCCAGTGTTGACTGCGCCATGATCTAATTTATTATTGAACCAAAAAAATGTTCCAGGTTCAATGGTTATGCTTTCTGCCGTACCGTCCGCATCCCAGACCGTATACACATATGTGCCCTGTATGCTGACATGATATCGATCTTTGTTCAGGTAATAGCTACCAAAATCACAATGCCGTTTGGTCTCACCGCCTACGGGCAAGGTTAAAAAAGCACAGCGTCTAACAGTTGGCACCTTTAATTCATCTCGCAGCAGTTCCAGTATGGCCGTGTGTCGTTTAAAGGCCGGTGTAGGTATACTTATGTCGGTGTCGCCTACATACTGACCTTCGTGTTCTATGCCACCCATGACCAGTTGCAGTGCATCACTCTGAGTATAAAACTGATTGGGATCCTGCTGAGCCGCACCTTCTAGTTTGCGTTGCAGACCCCAGTCACTGGAAAATTCTCTTAGCTGATCTTTGATCAACTTTAAATCCAGACCAGTACGAATGATCCTTATATTACGCATTATATAGGAATTGTTCTGATAAAGTCAATGGCTTCTTTTAATGCCTGATCCGCAGGTCTAAATTCTGATATGGCCTGCATCTTGTCAGTATTAAGCACACAGTTGCTGCGTGGTGCTATGGCCTTGCTGGCCCATTCTTCGGTGGTATAAAATGGTTTATTAATGCCAGCAATTTCTGTGATCTGTCGGGTAGTGACGCCACCGGGATTGACTGCATTATAGATGCCTGGCAATGGACGATCTTCTATGAATCGAACCACAGCTCGGGCCAGGTCGGGTAAATAGGTAATGCTGTTTTCAAAGTTGACCAGACGGTCATAGTTCCAGAGCTTCATGAGCAGATTCTTGTCCAGATTGTCTGGACCAAAGGGCATGCGAAGTCGGAGCAGATAGGATTTTTTATCATAGCCATATTCTGTCCAGAGCTTCTGAAACTCTGCCTTGGTGGCTGAATAAAAACTTCCATTGTTCCAGTTAAAATTTGGGGTGTCTGATTCAGTCCAGCCGTTGTCTTTATATCCAGTATACACACAACCACTGGTCAGGTGCAGTATCTGACATCCAAATGTTCGTTCTAGATGAAGAGGGAAGTTAATGTTGCCCTGAACAGTATCTGCCTTGCGTAATTCGCAGGCATCTACATTGGGCACGCCAGTGAATCCGGCAGCATTGATGATAAAGTCTGCATCAAAAGGAATATATTTATTGTGGTTGGTCCAGATATAATGTATGCTCTGAGCGTCTAGCTCAGCAGCTATGTAACGACCAACATATCCATGACCAATCAATACTATTTTTTTCATCACAACTCCAATTAATAAAAAAGGGGACCTACGCCCCCTTTTAATGTACCTGAATAATTACTTATTCATTACGTACATTGTAACTTCAAAACCAAAGCGCATTTCTGTAGCTGCTGGTGTTGTCCACATAATAGTTCTCCTTTACGTTTATAAAATACCACATTTATAAACTCATGTCATCAGAGAGTAGTAATCTTTTTCTCGACTGCTACAAGGTCTAATTTGAGGCTTATATTACATCATGAACAATTTCTTATTCATAACACTATTATATATGAACTGAGCCTAAGTTGTCTAGGGGGATTAGACTTAAATCAGGCTAATGATCTTCATTAATCTTCTGAATCAAATATCCAGACTATGTTATCTTCGCTGACAACATAATGCGGAACATCATCTACGGTTACAGGATTGGCTTTATTCCAATCACAGAATACAACATCGTCTGGTTTAACCATGGTGACTTCGCTACCCACGGCCATGACCTGTGCTCGATCTACATTGCCATCAAAATCATTCTGTAAGATTATACCTGATTCTGTTGTGGATTTCTTTTTAAGTCTGACTACTAGTACGTTCTTTTTTAGTGGTTTAATCAAAATCGCTCTCTTCCCATTTGTATTTAATTGCTGGTTCTGGTTTGTATTTTTTTCTAACTTCGCCCGTGGATGGGTCTAATTCGTATTCGGGCAGATTGGGTATGAGATCTTCTTCGGGTGGTGCTCCATAACCCACACTGCGATCCCATTCTCTCTGTGTTATGCTATTCGCCATGATGGAAGTATCCTCCAATTATGTATTTGTCATTGCTGATGGGCGTCAGTCCTGCATGCAGGAAATGCAGGGTGGTTGTGAACATGAGCAATCTGCCGGCGCGTGGTGCTATCTTGAGGGGTTTATCTATGTCATAGAATTCGGTCTCCCCACCTTCGGTGACATCATTCAAGTACCAAAAATAGGCAACAAATCGTTTACAGCTGTTCAGGTCCCAGGCATCTACGTGTGGTGCAATCTGTTCATCAGTTCCGGCTCGATATCGTTTCATGCGAAGCTCTTCCCAGGTATGTTCGGGATTAACATGTCGTTCAGTTAAATGACAATCCTTCCAGAATTGCTGACGGTAATACATGATGCTGGCATATAGTGGATCTAAGAAGTCCCATTTGGCCTGTATGACATTGATCTCGGTGAAATTCTGTATGCCCTGATTTAACACCAACTGATGCTGAGGTTCTGATTCGAACCGATCTATGATCTGCTGACACAGCTCTGGCGCCAGGGCATTGTCGTAGACTTTTATGTAATCGCTTAGGTTCATGTTATAATTATATATGCTTTCAGATTAAATGTCAATGAGTTTTTTCGTATAGGTCTCGATACTTTAGCAGACCTGGCACCCAGGGATTTCGTTTCTCTATGAACACCTGTGGATGCGAATCTTCTACGGCTACCAAAACCACCAGCTGTGGGACTGGTATGCCGGTCAGTTCTTCGTACATGATGGCATAGGCACTGCACTGCATGAAATAGTTATGAATCCAATCATGCTGCTTGGGCTTACTGGCTGTCTTAAAGTCAATGATGCTGAGCCGGCCTTCGTATTCGGCTATGCAATCAACAGTTCCGGCCAGTCTTAGATGATGACTGAACAGACGAGTTTCCAAACAATGTATGTTGCTTATGGCTGACAGTACGGGTTTAAAAGTATTAAACAGTTCCTGCGTAAATATGTTTGCACCAAAATCTATGCTTTCATTCTTTAGATAGCTTTCCGTATAGCTATGCAGTCTAGTTCCACGACTGGCAGCTCGGGTACTGATTTTATTGGCCTCGGCTTCGCCAATGCGAGCACGCCAGGCTTCTATGGCTTCGCGTCCATGCTCACTTAGTATGGTGGTGACACTGGGGTATCGTTGACCATCTGGTGTAGCATAGACTCGGGTGCCATTTTCATTGATCTGTTGCAGACCAGGGACAGGTTTATAACTGCCCCCGAATCCAACATGATTAAAATTAAGCGCTGAGGACAACTAGATTGTTTTCAAAGTGATGTTTGCGTTCATCTAAACCCAGGGTGCCACCATTGATGACCTTGGTCATGCCAACAACGTCGTTGCTGTCGCAGTAGTTGTTTAGGTTATGAGTCTTCCAGAACCAGCAGGCACTTTCTATGGCACCAGTTAGGTTTTCGCAATAGGTAACTGCTTCGTCCAGACTCTTGCCAACGCTGGCCGCAAATTTTGTATAGTTGTCTTTGCCAGTTAACTGTATGGCACCACGACCACGGAATTTATATCCTTCGCCAGATGCTTCTGGACCATTGCCCATGCGATCCGCATAGATTTTATTGGCAATCTTTTCTGGGTTACGGTTATAAGGGTTGGCACTTTCCAGTGTAGGAAATCGTTTAGGGAATACTTTATGAAGACCATCGGCACTATAGTTAAGATTTTCTTTTAGCACAGTAAAGTCTGCACTCTCATGACCACACTGAGCCAGGAATCCAGCTACGCGTTCTACAGTTGTGATGTCGTATTTTGGAAATACCTGTTCAAATACAGCAAATAATTCAGCTGTATTTTTATTTTTTGGCAGACATTTTGCCAGTTTAGCTGCGTTAAAATCAAAATCAAAGGACATAGCCTAACTCCTTGAGGTATAAGTTTGAATAATGGTTGATTAAATGTGGTGTAGCATTATGTCGATCCCATTGATGTATGACACTGGGGATCTTACCATAGACACTGACACGACCATCATCTAGTATTTTAAGATCAGTTGGTGGAACCAGACACAAAGTTCCTACGCCTGTGGCATTGGGCAACTTGGTATGAGGTAATAGATCCTTATGGAATATGTAATTGTATGGACCTTGCTCATCGGGTATTCCGCCTACTTCCATCATCTTTTTAATGTCACGTTGGTTCATGAGTGAGACTATGTATTGAATCATCATCTCTTGTGAACCTAAAGTAGTGCCTGAACATAAGATGCGATTAGCTTCTAGTTCCTTGGCAACTGCTTCGCCATAGTTGGTGGTCAGTACATATTTATTAAATCTTTCGCCCAGGTTAAAGCGAGGATCTTCTTCATTGACAAATAAATCTACCTGTCCGGGTTTGGGTTCGATTTCAGCAAAGATGTCACCCTGGAACGCAACGTCGCGTACATCCGAATGAAATACTCGATCATATTCTCCACGAGCCTCGAGCAGTATGTCCAGGTACTTAAAATAACGAGTATTATGAATAGCACTAGGAACGAAGTATCCAGCAGTATAGAATCTAACATCAACGCCACTCTCCAATAGGTAATTAAGTTTATCCTGAACAATATCTGGTTCAACCAGCAGAATCAAATCTGCAGTCTCAGCCATGTAACGTTTCCAGCTTTCTACAAATACTGCTATGAGGTCTACCTTGTAGCCCCAGGCTGTACCAATAATTAAATTTTTAGTCATATACTACTACTCCTGTGGGTGCAATGGTTCCCATGAGATGTGTATGTTCAAGTTCAACTGGGTTGGTCTCTGAGAAATGTTTAAATAAAAGATGCTCAATGTCTATGTAATGTTTGGTGGTGATCTCCATGCAATCATCAATCATGCTATCAAATCTTTCAGTTACATCGTCTATCTGGTCTGGTGTAAAACTCCAGAGTCGGCTAGCATAACCATGACCTGTGCCAACGTTCTTTTGGGCATCTGGCATCCAGCTGACATCACGCTGACGGAATACATATTTACCAGCAACTGCATCGGTTTCATAGACTTCGGTTTCAAATAATGGACTTAGCTGATAGCGACCAGATATTTTAAAGATGCGATCTGTGTCACGCACAGGCTGCATGGTGTCATTATTTTTAATGGCATCTAATACTGCTCTCATCAGTGTAAGCTCTGCTACACTTTTTGTCAATCCCGTTGTGCCGCCCATTTCGGTTTTAACTGGTATGTTGTTGAAGAATTCCTTATGCAGGTGCGCAATCTGATCATTTTCCTGCAGGTTCATGTTGACCTGACAGCGAGCCTTGAGTTGACTCCAACGCAGATTTAATTCTCCCTCAGTATCCTGTATGGCTCGACCACCATCTACCAGTACCAGTATGGCATCTGGATATATGGCCTGTATGCTGTTGATAGTTTCATGAGTCTGCAGTATGCGAAGTTCTGGCGAATATACACCGACATTGGTGTTGATGGCACTGGTTATGATGAATGTAGGTTTCATATTAGTAATTCCGTTCCTCGGAAGTTTGGATAAAGTAATTGTTGTCTGATCAATTCAGTTGCTCGTACATCGTCAGTCACAGGTGTAAATAAGCAACGAGCCAGGTATCGACTACCACCACTGGGGCAATCTGTTGGCAACTTGCTGAAGTTCAGGAAGGTGCGTCTTGAATCGCCCAGGTTGGCTCGATTCTGGCAGTAGCTAAATGGCCCAGAATTTTTACCAATGATCAACTCACTCCACTGACTCAGATAACTGATCTGATTGATGTCAGATTCTAACCCAGCATTAATGTCTCGGGTATAGTATATATTAGCCGCAGTTAGGCTGCTGGGGCTGGTGCAGACAAAGTTAATGTCTGGGAATTCTGCGGCCAGCTGACCAATGCTGTGGGTAAAATCACTCATGCCACTCTGACCTGAGTTGGCACTGCCATTGCACACCAGTACCAGGCGCTGATCTTTATGGTCTCGCAACCAGCTATCTGCTCCGCTTACATCAAAGCAGCTGTAATCAATTTCAGGTAAATAGTAATCAGGATCTTCAGTCCAGTCCAGTTTAAAATACGCAAAGTATTCCTGCCAGATTGCATGCAGACGCTGAAAGTTAATATGCTCACCATGAGGGAATTTGGTGCCTTGCCAGCAACCTACCCAGGTGTTTATGTATACAGTTTCTTTATCAGTGCTTTCGGCAACTCGAGTCATGCGATCCATGAGAGGAATTTCATTCAGACCCAGGTGTGGTATGCCCAGGTCCCGTATGATGTCTGCATGATTGTTGTGTGCATAGCTAAATTCAATGTCAGGCATCTGTTCCATCATGTCACGAACATAGCCCTTGCCTACAAAGCAATCGCCATTGTGGAACTGGTTAAAGAATATGATGTGTTTCATACCAGATCAGCTTTGGTGATGATCTTGAACTCTGGACAGGGAACCACCAGGGCTCCACCATCTAGTAGAAATTGTCTTTCGCGTTCAATGAACTCATCGATAAAGTGCCAGGGCAGCACAAACAGGTAATCGGGTCGGGCTGCTCGCATTTCATCTTCGCTGATGATTGGAATTTCTGAACCTATGGTCTTTTTACCAAACTTATAGGGACTGCGTTCTGCAATGGCCACGATGTCCTTGGTGGTTAGGTTGAATAACTGTAGCAGTGTATTGCCCTTGGTTGATGCACCATAGCCATACACGGTTTTGCCAGCTTCACGAGCAGTGTTCATGAAGTCATAGACATCGGTCTTGAGTTTGTTGATGCGCATACCAAAGTTACCCCAGACATCTGAATCTGCTATGTCTGCTCGGGTTTCCATGGTCAGGATGGCATCGGTTCTGTACATGCAGACCTGACGCAACTGTTCGGTTCCAAATATCTTTGGATCACAACCCTGCTTGACCAGATAGACTCGCATGCTGCCACCATTGACATCATTCAGATCAGCATCGATCACTGCAAATCCATGCTGCTGGAACAGGTATGCCAGACTGCCTAGACTGTAATAGTATACATGCTCATGACAGATGTTATCAAAAGCCATCTGACTTAACATCAGAGGTGTATAGCTCATTTGTAAGATTAGCACGCCATTGTCATCTAATACAGCATGCAGATCTTCAATAAAGGGATTTGGATCGTCTAGATCATAGAACATGGCCACACAGGTAATGACCTTGGCTTTTTTATCTGTGGCTTTATCATAGGCCGCTTTGCTAAAGTAATCCTGAATCACCGTAGCATGTTTGCTGCTTTCGGCATGAAATGTATCATCACAGGGATCTATGCCTACCTTGGTAAATGTATCTGGAACCTGACGCAGTAATGTGCCATCATTGCAGGCTATGTCCAACCAGACATCACCAGGTTTGGTCTTGACTCGTTCAGTAACTTCGGTTACAATTTTACCCAATTCCCGTGTCATGGTGGCATTAGTACCACTTCGATACCAATACCGACCCCACATGGCTTCGGGTGGAGCAACCTGGCCCAGTCTTACGGCTCCGATCTTTTTATCTAACCAAAGATCCAGACTGTATTTTTTACGATCCGTGCTGTGTTCGTCGGCATTTAAAAAGTCACTGACATAATGTTCGCCTAGACTAAGTACTGGTTTTTCATTACTCATTGTTGTCTCCATATAATTTTTCTTCGATGATTTCACTGCCAAATTGTTCATTGATCTGTTTTTTAATCTCAGCTCGCTTATCGTTTGTCAGGGGTATATTCAAAGCTGCAGTATAGTATAAATCGCCACGGTCATCTTGTTTGATGCAGTTGCGAATGATGTCTTCTAGTTCCCAGATCTTTTCATTTACTTCCTTCAATTCTATATGAAAGTTATCCAGGTGTCGATCCTGAAGCGGAAAATAAATTAAACTTAGTTCCTCATACTCTACTCGGATATTATGACGCTTTTCGGTATCTTTGACTCGCTCCATTTTTATTTCTAAAATGGTAATCTTGTCTATGAGCTCTCCTAGGCTTATGGGCGCTAGTATTTTCATGCGGTGTCCTTTTCAAATTGAGCTAATTTTAAATCTGATTTAACCATGTCTTTGACCAGACTCAGGAAGCTGATTTCTGGATGCCAGTTTAGTTTGGTCCTGGCTTTGCTACAATCACCTAATAATAATTCAACCTCGGCTGGGCGATAAAAATCTGAACTAATGGCTACTAAAAGCTGACCTGTTGCTTTATCATGACCCCGTTCATCTATGCCAGTTCCGGTCCAGACTATGTCAAAGCCCAACTCAGCCGCAGCCAATTCACAAAAGGTACGAACTGTCTGAGTCTGTTCGGTACTGATGACAAAGTCTTCGGGTTCATCCAACTGCATCATGGCATGCATGGCTCGAACATAATCCTGAGCATGCCCCCAGTCTCGTTTAGCATCTATGTTGCCCAGCACAACTGGTGACTTGGTGCTGCCAACTGCCAGACGAGCTAGCTGACGGGTAATTTTTCGGGTAACAAAGTTTTCACCTCGGCGTGGACTTTCGTGATTGAACAGGATACCTGAACAGGCAAAGATGCCATAGCTTTCACGATAGTTGGTGGTGATCCAGTGCGCAAATAACTTGCTGCAACCATAGGGACTGCGAGGATAGAATGGAGTATTTTCGGTCTGTGGAGTTTCTCGTACCTTGCCAAACAGCTCTGAAGTGCTGGCCTGGTAATAGCGAATCTTTTTAGTTAATCCGAGGCTTCGAATAGTATCAAGTATACGTAGAGCGCCGAGAGCATCAACATCAGCAGTGTACTCGGGTAATTCAAAACTAACAGCAACATGAGACTGGGCAGCAAGATTGTAGATTTCGTCTGGCTGTACTTGATTAATGATATTACGAATATTAGTTGAATCAGTAAGATCTGCATAGTGTAGGTGGACATAGCTTTCGATATTTTTTAGATTGGGGTGACTTATATAGGATGAATTTCTGCGGATCAAACCGTGAACTTCATAATTTAATGTAAGTAAGTATTCGGCGAGATAGCTGCCATCCTGACCGCTAATGCCTGTTATAAGGGCTTTCTTCATGACAACCTTTCATCAGTTTAATAATGTACTAGTATATATCTAGAATTTTATATTGAGATTTGAACCAGGATTATTGCTGTGAATTTTTTGTAGTACCTCTTTGAATCCGTCGTCGGTTCTACGGATACCTAGCCTGACAGCATCACCAATTGGAGGCGCACCAACAATTGTCTTTTCGACATGACCCTCAAGGCCACAGGCCGGACAGGGTTGAGTTGTAGGTAGGTGCAGTTCCGCGACTTTCAACACTTTTTCAAATTCATGACTGCAATTATTGCAGCGATAATCGTATAGGGGCATATTATTATTTATCTCTTGGCATAGTTTAAGAAGGCGTCTCGAGCCAGATTCTTGGCTTTGCTTTCGCACTGTATGTCCCAGATATCCCTAAAACTCTGAGCCCAGTTATTGACTGCGTTGTTCCAATAAAAGTCACTATGCGCTCTGAGCTTGCTTTTCTTATATCCAGCATCTAATAAAGATTGCATGTCTGGTCTGACATTAGGGTCATGAT
>Ga0209084_1002029_pt1 | contig 16204 bp, 16 predicted proteins | sample C_130820_MF_Meta_FD_187309 | JGI IMG/M metagenome (GOLD analysis project Ga0209084, IMG submission 187309) | Freshwater microbial communities from Lake Croche, Canada to study carbon cycling - C_130820_MF_MetaG (SPAdes) (version 2) | ecosystem: Environmental > Aquatic > Freshwater > Lake... | reverse complement strand
TTCATCTACTTTCTTATTACCTTCGGATACAAACTTCTTGTAATCTGCCATCAATTGTTGTTCCATTGTGGCCTTGGGCATATTGCCATCCATTCTATCACCTTGACCAGGTTGATTTTGTTGGACACCATATTGATTTGCATCAAATTCGTTCTTATCGTTAGGATCGGCAGGAGTGTTGTCATACTCGTCAACTTCTTCTGGACCTTCTTCGCCGCTGTCGTCATCACCTGTTTCAGGGTGTAATTTATCAATTACTGAACGCATTGTAGTTGTAGCATCTTGGCCGCCCATTGGCTCCAATGTCTGTGGTGCAGGTTCACCCATTTCTGGTTCACTGTGCTGACTCATGCCTGCTAGGGACATAATGTCTTTTAGCAAGTTTCCTAATTCTTCGCCGCTGCCTGCTGTCATGTTAATGCTGGCAGGAGTATGGGGGGCACCCATTCCACCCATCATGCCCATTTCTTCTGGCATCATTCCGCACTCTTCAACCTGTTGACTTTCTTTGACTACATTAGGATTAGTGCTGTCAAGATCAGCAAGACGTTTCATTAAATTAATCATTTGCATATTATTTTCCTTTACCACTTATAGGGCTAACTGTACCTTGGTCTGCGTCAGTGTTAAACTTGGCAGCGGTTTCCATTGGAATTTCTTCACCGCGGTCACGTCTTTGTAATTTAAGAATATCGTTTAATTCTTTTACAAAACCGGTATTGTATTTGTCACCGTAAAAATCTTCAAATTTAGCATTAGGAGATTCTTTATAATTAGGATCTGCTAATAATGCGCCTTCTCTTTTTGGTTCGTCGTATTGATATTCTTCAGTTGGCTCAAATGGGCTACGGACCACTAGATGAGTTTTTCCAACGCCTAATTCAGCGGCTAAGTATTCAGTTAGCTCATATTGTGTTGTTGGGTAATCTAATACAACTTCATAGATATTAACTTCACAATTTTTAACCTGTGGAAAATCTAAAGGAAGTGCTTGAATAGGAGTCTTAGATTTTTTAAATCCTGTGAGATTATTACCTATAGTAAAACGACCCAACAAGCGTTTCATTGTATCTTCTTGCTCAGTAGTCATATCTCCGGCAACTTTAATGCGGAAATCGTACTTTTTACTAGATTCGGTTAGATGTTCTTTGAATGATTTCATAATATATTATTTACCTAAATCTTTTAATTTTTGTAGGATGCTATTGCGGTCTGTTACAATATATCCCTCACCTTCTACGGTGCCGCCAGCACCTTCACCGTGCTTTTTATCAATAGCTAGCTTCTTAATTTGAAGATCAATCATCTTTAATTTCTTGTCTATTTTAGCTGATTTAGCAGTAATTGCCGCATTCATCATGTTTGCGGCAACTTCAAACATTCTAGCACCGTACCGTGCTTCAACATTCATCCCTAGGTCCATTAAGTCATCGTAGGCTTGTTCTGCTTTGGCAGCGAGTGCATCAAACTCAGCATCGCTGATATCACCAAGACCTTTTACTTTAGGTAAAGCTGAAGATATTTTATCAAATTCTTCTAATTTATTTTGTAGATCTATAGTAGCAACTGGTTTTGCGTCAACCTGTTCGGGTGGTACTACTGGCTCAGCTGATTCTACATTTAACAGTTCTTCTAGTTTCTTTGTCATATTTTTACTTATTCCGTTTTTTGGGATTGTGGAAAATATCACCTTCGTTGACTATTCTAAATTTTATACCCTGCTGTTGACACCACTTTGCCGCCGCACTCCACTTAGCTTGATTCTTAACAAATTGTGCTTGATTGTAGGGATTTTTTCCAACTTTTTCTATTAACTGCTGATTGGCTGGTTTTATTTCTACAACTTCTACATGTTTTTTCATATTTTTATCAACATACGAAATTAAGAAATCAGGAACATAAATTGTTTGCTTACCTGTGAGAGGATCGCGATATGGAATTTTTAAACTTTCGCTGGCCCATTGTTGTATGCTAGGATTATTATCACAAAATGTCATAAATGTAAATTCCCAGGAACTCCTATATCTAGGCATTCCCTGTCCAATATATTTTTCGGGATTTTTTATCTTGTAAACACCCTGACTGAACTTTAAACTCATGCAAGTATATTTCTTTTAATTTCTGGATTAGTTTGAAATTTTTGTGCGTAGCCTAGACTGCTGGTTTTAAATCTATTGTAGTTTAAAATTTCAGATACTAGTCCCGATAGCTGTATATCATCAAGTCCCTTAAGAGTATCTAGAATCTGCATAGGATTATAACCATCCTGTTTAGCCTGTCGCATGATTGTTACAGTAATTGATTCTGCGGCAACATCTCCAAACCCACGACTAGTAAAATATCCGGTCATTGCAGCCAGTACAGATGAGTTCAATTCTAATGGAGATGATGTCAATGAATCAAATGCTTGAACTGTGCTGTTTTGTGCAGACACTACAGGTATGTTAGAATAACTTGTTTGCATTATCCACCTCTTGGAAATATAATTGCGGCAGGATTGGCTCTAATTTGTCCATTGACTCCTGTATTAAAACCTTTGAATATGTTTATTCCTATGCCGCCTGGCAATGTAAATATGCCTAATTGATTTTCAGTGTTTGGAGGCTCATAATATTTGCCCGGAGCAGTTTTAGTTACTGCGCCCAATACACCATTGGCAATGTTATAAGTTTCTGCTTTGGTTCTTACTATACCGTTAGTGTTTACATAATTTTTAGCCATTAACATGGCAATGTCTAAGAACATATTTGAAGTGCTACCACTGCCTCCAACTTTACCATATGCTCTCGCGGCCTGTCTATTATCAAAACCATTGTTAACTTTTGTAGGTACACCTTTACCAAATACTCTATTGGAACCAGGTTTATCAAAGCCCGTTTCTTGTTGTACGTATGCCGGACTGTTCTTAGGATTACCAGCAACCTGTAGTGGACTAGGTGTCTTGTCATAATACAATGAGGTGAATCCTACCGGGTCACTACCAGGAATAATTTGTCCATAATCATACAACACATTTTCGTAGGATAGTGTCATACGATTTTGCATGATCTTACTGCCCTCTGCTTGGTTCATTGAATCATGCGCCCATTCTGTGATCTTAGGATTAACCAGTGTTACCTGTGTAAAGTTTTGCTGATGTAAACTATAAATTTCTATAGATGAGAAAAAAGAATCTTTGATGTTATTGTTGTATATGCCGTACTGATAATCTGTTTCACCATACTTGGTATCTCCAAACGATTTAGGAACACCAGTTGTACCATATGTGCTGTCTGCAAAATAATTTTTGTAATAGTTAACCCACAATTTATTAATAATGTTAAAATTATCATCATGAAACTCAACACTCACAGGAGTGTAAGTAAGTTTAGTAGGTACCACTGTTTTTCTATTATATTGATTTAATGTTTCTGTAGCAATAGTAAATTTAGGTAGGTCAACTTTTTTAACTAATAACCCTACATCTAATACTCCCTCATTTTTCCATGCTTGGTCTATGATTGCACTAGGATTAATATTAAAAACTACGTAATAAAGAAATCCAACTTTAGGCGAATATGCATAGTGGTCATCTACATACAGTCTGCTAGCATGTTGATAGTCTCGTAGGTTAGGATGCCCGTTAAGATGTCCTGTTGAGGAAAGAAAGTTATTGAAAGCATTACTCATAATAATATTTAGTCAAATAAAAAGCTCAGGTTTTAAGCTGAGCTTTTTATAGGGTAATTTAAATATTAACCTGTTGCTAGGCCTTGTGCGCCTGCCGGTCTTACAACACGACCTACATCTAGACCAATACCGCTTGCCGCTCCGCCTGGAGCATCTAGTTGGATTGCATTATCGTAAGTAATAGTCAATGCAATATCCATTGGATTTGTTGCATCGTTGTAATCACCACCTTGATAGGTGGCTTGTTTGATAAAGCATCCTAAAAATTCAAAACTTTCTAGTGTTACTGGTTCAAAAGCGCCATTACCACCGTCAAGCATTTCAACTCTCATTCTAAACTTATAATCAATGCCGCTTGCCGCGCCTGATTGTTCAAAGAAGTCAAATTGTTTCTGTAGTTGTTCTCCAACTTTTCTACTTACAACTCCGGATGCATCGTCACGGATAGTTAACTTAGCATCTGCAAAATTGTGCTTACCTAATAGTTTAACTGTGCTGTTGTACACTGGTAATTTAATTTCTTCAAAACTAACTTCAGGACGACTTACGTTCATGACCTGCTTGGTTAATTCCGTTGAAGGAGTTCCTGCGACACCAAAACTATCTAATGTAACGCGAAAGCGATACTTTAGTTTTGGCATCAACAGTCCCTGAGTGCTAGCCGCTTGACTGCCACTCAATGGTACTGTGAATCTTGATAAACTTGCGATTGGCATATAAATGCTCCTTATTCTTTGTATTTACCTATTATAGTCCGGCAGCAATTTCACCAGTATTTTTCAATCTTAGTGGAATATAAATGTACTCAATTGATTTTACTGGTTCAATAGCAATATCAACATACAATTCGTTGCGGTCAATTCTTGAAGGAGTATTGTTAGTTTCATCACACACAATGACATAATCATATAGTGCTCGTTGACCAACTAACTCTAACATTAGGCTGTCTGCGGCCGCTTTGATTTCACGGCGTGTTTGTGCATCATTAGGTTCAAACAAGTATGGTCTTGCTAGAACGTCTAGTTGTTTACGTAGATAACATACCAAACGAGCCACGTTAATTCTATCTAATGAACTTGCGTTTTTAGCTCTTGTACGTTGTCCATATGCTAATACACCTACTCCAGTTAATGTAGCAATTGGGTTAATAGCTACTGCTGGGTCTTGTAGTACATCGCGCAAGGACTGGTGTAATGCAGTTGCTTTAAATTCACCTTCGCCAGTAATGTAACCTACAGAAGTAACGTTATCAACACCACCACGACGTGTACCGGCTGGCGCAAACCATGGATAGCTCTTAGCATCGCTGTTAATAATTGTACGGATCATCATATGACTTGGAGGAACAACAATATTGTTACCTGTATTGTCAGTTGTATAACCACTTGGATAGTACATAGCCATGTACTCGTCGTGGCTAGTAGCACCTACCTCGCCGTTGTCTAGGGCAGTGTTAGTGTTTTTACCCCACTCGCTTAGAGTAGTACCTGTTGGTGTTAAACGGAATGGTGTATCACCAATGACAAATGCTGTGATACCACGATCGTTGTTTAGACCAATCATATTTTGTATAGCTTCAGGATAACCCGGAGTAGCAAGTAAGTTAAATCCTAATGTATCGGTGTCTCGAATTGCGCTGTTTGTATCAATTAATGATTTTAGTGCCTCAACTACCTGTACACGCTGACCTGCACGACCAAACTGTGGTCCACCATCGGCTGCTACAGCATTTTGGCTAACCCAACGATCCATCCAATAGCCTGTCATTGCTTGGCTCAAGTATCTTGGGTTATTAACATTGGTATTAATGTATCCCATAACATATTTCTTAATATTGAAGCCACTACGACGAGTATTCCATAATCTCATGCCTTTTGGATATTGAGCAGGATCGGGTGCATCCGGATCTAAGTAGTTGCTGGACAACAATGCAGGAATAGTACTAGCAGTCTTAGCTGAGCCACTAGTTGCCCAACGTGCATCTGCAAATAACCATCCATTTGGTGTTGACTGGTCTGTGACGTCTTGTTTGATCCACTTGTTACCGTTGAATACATAGATATCTCTTCCATACATTTCAATATCACTGGTATCAATCCAGATATCTCCAAGAACTAATGCGCCGCCGACGCTGTTGCCAGTGTTCTTATCGGGCTCAGTTGCACTAATAATTGGGCCATTGGCATCTGTGCCTGCATACACTGATCGGTATCCTACCCAGGTTGTTCCGTTATGGATCATAATATCAACTTGATCAATATTGCTGTTGTACCACAATTCTCCGTCCATTGGATCTGTATACGGTGCAGTTGGTCTAGCTTCGTATGACAGCGACTTCCAGTTAGTTGCAATCCAATTAAACGCAGTGGTTCCAAATGCGTAATCATTAGTTGGTGACGAATACAAATTAACAGTTCCTGATTTTGTTGTATTATTGTATGTTGAAAAGAATCCACTTAACGGTGTCCCTGTACCATCATACAATTCAAAGGCGCCACCTGCATTATGAGTGATTGTTAGAATAGAATCAGCATCACTCCAAGTAGCAGAAATAAATGACAGAGCCGCGCTGGCAATACCTGCACTAACTAGAGCTCCAACTTTTTGTCCAGGCTGTACAGTGTATAAGTTAACAGTTTGAGCACTGCCCCAGGTATTAGTAGTTGTGTTAGTTTCTCTAATAATAAACGTAGAAGTTGTGCCTGTGCTTGCAGTTGCACCATTAAACGCACTGGTAATAGTTGTTACGCCAGCACTATTCTTTCTCCATAACTTAAAGTTAACTGTGTCTACACCAGTGTGGTTATAGTTGGACTCTATGAATAAACTACCAACTGGTATATTTTTGCCGCCGCGTGTGTTGTCTAATGTATAGTTGGCTGTTTTGATACTATCGTAAATAGGTGCGGCAACTTTAGTCCAGCTTTGGCTAGTACCGCTGTATAATTTAACAGACCAATCTGCTCCGCTTGACGGAGTTGTGTTAGTAACCCAAACACTGCCAGTAGCAGTGCTTGCATTCCATGTGTCAGGGTATGTATAGTGCGGACTAATCTGAGCCTGTTTAGCGCCGTCAAAGTTGTCGGCTACTGCTACCCATGCATTTGAATTATTTTTGTAATATAGCGTGTTTGCATTGCTGTTGGTTACAACCATGCAGTAGTCACCTTTTAGTCCAACAGTAACACTAGGGGCAACTCCATTAAAACTGGCTGAAGTAGATGCGTCATCTAGAACAATTGGTGTTTTTACAGAAAATGCCAATGTACTTGAATTCCATTCTTTAATTCCAAAAACTGTGTTAGCAGTATCGACCCAATAGGTTCCGGCTGCTGGGCCACCTAATGGTGCTGTGCCAAGAGGCACTAATCTAGATGTATCTATGTCTGCACGAACAATGTATGCACGTGAGCTTACACCCAATGCACTGTATGCGGCTTGCAGACCATATTCGTTTAATTCGTTACCGTGTAATGAATTTCCACTGGAGTCAGTGTAAAATAACGGTGTTCCGAACGTATCAGTTAGATCTCGCTGACTAGTAATCAACCATACCTTACCGGCGTTGGCTGCTGTGGTACCTAACGCTGTGGTACCGCTTGGGTTTGTTTTATCTTCTTTAGTTGTTACAAATATCATTGGCACCGTACCTGGTGCAGACGGAGTATAAAAACTTTCGTCGATAACGTTTACTTGTACGCCTGGTGATTGCAATGTTGCCATTCTACTGTCTCCTATGTGGATTACTTTGAGTTATTTACCACAATGCTGATAAAAACTCCTGATTAAATACAGTATAAAAGGGCACTAAAAGGGCGGGTATGAGAAATTTATGTAAAGTTTGTGGCCAACGACCAGTAGCAATTAATTACTATAAGGAAGGTAAGGCATTCTACAGATCAAAATGCGATCATTGTGCTAACAATCGCAGTGAAGGAAAACCGCTATGGGCAATTTCTGGGTATAAGAAAAAACTTAGTTGTGATAAGTGTAATTACTCTTCAAAATATCAAGAGCAATTTAACGTATATTATGTGGATGGAGATCCTACAAATTGTAGATACACAAACTTAAAATCCGTATGTGCTAATTGCCAGCGCATACTTCACAAACTTAAACTACCTTGGAAGCAAGGAGATTTAAAGCCTGATTTTTAAACTAGATCAAGAACTATTTTTGTAGTCATTGACAATTCTTTGCCAGGTAACAAATTTTTAATTTCTGCAAACAAAGCATCAATAGTAGAATCATTGCTTACTACATGATCGATGTTGCCGCCTACCCAAGCAGTTTCACTGGCATGAATTCCTTGTTCTTTTAACCAATCAAGAGCGGCTGCACTACCTTTGTTTGCTTGAATAGCAATGTCATACCAATGAGGATTAACCCCCCGTTGTACTCTAACTACGATTCCGCCAGCATTATGAATTGCTTGAATTTCGTTAGGAAAACGTACATCTGAAATAACAATATTGTCAGTAGTTTTACGCATTTTATTTTCTACTGAAGCAATCCAAATGTCATCATGGAAACCATGTCGGCATACTTCAGTACCCCAATATTGTAGTATCCAACGAGGAGTAAGATTAGGCATGTTTAGTCGTTCTGCCCACCAAGGATCAACTTGTTCTCGCCAAGCACGAGCTTCTGCGGTACGGCCTTCGAGTAATGTGCGGTCCCAACCAAATACTGCGGCTACCGCATCTTTAAGGGTATTTGCAAAACTGTCTCGTCGAAATTCGTGAAAATTAACTAGATAATCTGCGGCAGTATCTTTACCACTTCCAATGAATCCAACAAAACCTATAATCATAGTATCCCCTTAGCTGATACTATAATTTACTATAATTAGGTATAATTGTCAATAATTTTTTTAACCGATAACAAAGGTTAGTGGAGTTCCACCGTCTTTGTAGTTTATCAAATCTTGCTCTAATATTTCCATTTCTGCTTTGCCTTCACCCTTTAACGCGGTACCGTTTAGGCTTGTTCCACCCTGCGGACTGGCAATTTGATTAAATTTTTCGCGAGCCTCACCTAGCATCATCTTGCATGTGGCTAGAGCATAATCTTTAATCCATTGATTAGCAAATGGGTCTTGAATTAAGTTGAAGTCTGGTCTGTAGTTGTACAACCAAATGAGGACTTCTTCTTCGCTTCTAGGTCTCTGCATCAGGGTTAACTTTTTAGTTGTTTTGTTGAACGTAAAGTTAATGTCACTGCCGAACATTTTGCCCACTTGTTTCTGGTAACTGGCAAAGGCATAATATGTGGCCAAGCCGCCCATGTTAGACGAAGTTAATAAGTATGTGTTTGAATAAGCAAGGTTAAATGGTTCAAATAAAGTACCTCCCCCTCCGCCACCTGATCGTGAACCAATACTACGTCTAAAAATTTGACGGACTGCCATTACTTCTTGAGGAAGAACATAGTCATTTGTATCAATTTCTAACATAAGAAATCCATAACTTTCTTCTACAGCATTACTACTTCGTTGACGAAACTTGTTTAAAGCCCTGTCAATTGCAGTATTATAGTGTGCAGGATCTAGTTCTACATCAATCATGCCATCACCTAGCATGAGTTTGCAGTAATCTACTACTTTTTGGCGTTCGTTTTCGTTTTCAGTCATACTGATATTTATCAATAAATAGTAGACTATGCCACGCTTATCTCTTTACCGTCCTGAAAAAGGCAACGATTTTAAATTTCTAGATCGCACAATCAACGAGCAGTTTCAGGTTGGCGGAACAGATGTATTCTTACACAAATACTTAGGTGCTGTTGATCCTGCCACAGGTGAAAGCAGCCCCACTAAACCTATTAATGTCAGTGAAGCTGGAGCATTGGGCATACAAGATGTGCTGTTGATGGAAAACCGAGATCGTCATTATGATCCTGACGTGTATGTAATACGTGGAATTTACACTCTACAAGACCTCGATTTTAACCTAAGTCAGTTTGGCCTGTTTTTGCAAAATGATAACATTATGGTTACATTCCACTTACGTGGATCATTTGATGCGTTAGGTAGAAAAATCATGGCAGGTGATGTCATTGAATTACCGCATCAGAAAGATGAGTATGCGCTAGATGAAAGTATCGTAGCATTAAAAAGATTTTATGTGGTCAGCGAAGTTACTAGACCCGCAAGCGGATATAGTGCAACATGGTACCCGCATTTACTACGTGCTAAATGCCAGCCTCTAGTAGATACACAAGAATTTAAAGAAATATTGGATCAAGACAGCGGTGCTGATGATGGTAGTACCCTACGAGATTTACTATCTTCATATCAAAAGAGCATTGATATCAATGATCAAATCATTGCACAGGCCAGAGAGGATGCGGCAAAAAGTGGCTACGAAACAACCCAGTTTTATGTTATCCCTAGAGATGATAAAAATTTAGTCACGGTTGAAGATATTACTAACAGTGGTATTGATGCTAGTTCAACTACAACCAATGCTAGTGCTGTTCTTGCTAGTCCTACTAAGAATTACTATGTGGGATATCTAACAGGTGATGGTATACCACCTGATGGTGCTCCATATAGTTTTGGTATAGCGTTCCCTAGCAGTGCAGTTCCTGGGCAGTTCTTCCTAAGAACAGATTATCTGCCTAATAGATTGTTTAGATATGATGGCGATCATTGGATTAAATTTGAGGACAATGTAAGAATGACCACAAGCACACTAGGTGAAACTCAGACCAATGATCCATTACTGGTAAGAAGAAAACTAAAATCAAGTTTTGTTAATAATACCAATACCGCAACCATTGGTGGTGAAGTTATTAAAGAGAAACAGGCATTGAGTCAAGCACTAAAACCAAGGGCAGATAACTAAGATGGATTATTTTTATGATGGGCAAGTACGCAGATACTTGACACAATTTATTCAGATCATGAGCAATTTTGCTTATAAGACTGCACAAGGCCAATTGGTTAGGGTTCCAGTTAGATACGGGGATATGACTAGGCAAGTAGGCCAGATTCTTAGAAAGAACAGTGAAAACACTATACCTAGTGCGCCATTTATTGCCTGCTATATCAAAGACATGCAGTATGATTTAACAAGATTACAAGACCCTACATTTATCAGCAAGATAAACATTAGAGAACGAGCCTTTGATGAAACATCACAGGAATATTTAAATGTTCAGGGAAACAACTATACAGTCGAACGCATAATGCCCAGTCCATATAAGGTAACGTTTGCCGCAGATATATGGACTTCTAGTACTGAACAAAAGTTACAGGTATGGGAACAATTGGTAGTATTCTTTAATCCTAGTTTTGAAATACAAACCACAGACAACTACATTGATTGGACCAGTTTATCTACTATAACATTAGAAAATCAAACGTGGAGCAGTAGGGCTATACCTCAAGGTGTGAATGATGATATTGATATTATGACCATGACCTTTACTGCACCTATATGGATTACTCCGCCTGCTAAGGTTAAAAAATTAGGAATCATTACTAAAATTCTTTCTAACGTATTTTCCGAAGGTGCTCAAGGTACCATTAGTTCATTGTATGATACTTTAGGCGCGGCGTCGGTATTTGAAAATGTTAAGCCCGATGCCACAGTAACAGTTACTCCCGGAAATTATGATTTGCTGGTGCTTAATAATACAGCAAGATTAATTGTAGCCAACGGACAAGGCGACGGAATTAATTTAGCCGACCCAACAAACACTGCCGCTTGGACTAAACTATTAGATTTATATCCAGGTAGATTTAGAGCAAGCCTAAGTCAACTAAGATTTACACAACCATCAGGTAATGAAGTTATTGCTTATATTAGTTTAAATCCCAGTGATGAATTTTCTATGATGCTAAACATAGATCAAGACACAGTGCCCGGCAATACCATTGTTGCAGGAAGAGGCACAGTTGATGCTGTGATAAATCCTGAAACCTATAATCCTATTAACATTGTTGCAGGCACACGTTACTTGATATTAGAAGATATTAATATTACTGAGATGTTTACTGATCCCACATATGATGGTCCTGATGCTTGGAAGAATGCCAACGGCAGTGATTTTCAGGCACATGCCAACGATATCATACAGTGGAATGGTACAGCATGGAGCATTGTATTCAATTCTGCATCTACCACAACTACAACATACATAACTAATTCATATACAGGAACACAATATAAATGGTCTGAAGGCTCGTGGAGCAAAAGCTATGAAGGTGTGTATGAAGCAAAGTTATGGCGTCTAGTACTCTAAATCAAATCGTGTGCAGTGGTGGGTTATTTCTGGCCAAAGATACTCAACGATTTTTATTTTTATTAAGAACACAAGGTAAAACTGCGGGTACGTGGGGACTAGTCGGCGGTCGCAAAGAACCCAGTGATATCACTGCCTATGATGCACTTACTAGAGAAATTCAAGAAGAAGTAGGCAAAACTCCTACAATTAAAAAAATTATTCCTCTTGAACTATTTGTCAGTAATGATCAAAAGTTTCAGTACAATACATACGTACTGTTAATTGATCGAGAATTTGTCCCTACTCTTAACGAAGAACATTCGGGATATGCGTGGTGTGACTACGAAAATCATCCTAAGCCATTGCACATGGGCGTTAGGAATTCATTTACAAATAAAATTATTAAAGCTAAACTAGAATTGCTGTTAGATTTAATCTAACAAGTCTACGTTAAAAGCATAGGTGCCAAGATGGTGTAGGTCTTGACTTAGTGCAGTGTCAATTTTAATGGTGTATCCAGCCGCACCAATTTTTTGGCATAGATACATATCTTCACCTAGGAAGTCATTGGACTGAGGACTCCATTGGAAATCAAACCAAGGCTTGCTGAGTTCTTCAAAGATACTGGTCTTTGTCAGCATACAGCCCATGCCCACACCTTCAACAGGTACTAGGTCGTCCTGTACATCAAATGATAAAGGATTTTCCCAGTCACCTATGGTTTCATAGGCCACACCTTTGTAGGGCTTTTGTCTACGAACATAGTTTGCGGCCACAACTGGTTCATTGTGATTTAACATCCTCACTGCTGTGGTTGCAGGAAAAACTACATCGCTGTCTAACCATAGTGCATATTCTGCACCCAGTTCCACTGCGGCTGTGGCTAATTTTTCTCGTTGAGTGAGCAGAATTGTGCTGGCATCCATGAACACATGAGTATCAATGTTATTCATGGTATTAAACTTGACCATTTCAACTAGGGCCAAGGCGTGAGCAGAATGCAGTGTATCTCTACACGGAATTAAAACTGCTAACTTACCTTTTTTACTTGACCAACTGCTTGATGAGAATACTGATTGTTTTTTCATGTACCTGCTACGTCTTTACTCAATGTTTCGCCTTTGATAACTAAACCTTGGATTGCGTTTAGTAAATCTTGTGTGCGCTTAGAACATAGTATAAAGTCATTAGGGCTGAGTTTGCAAGAGGTATTCATGGTTGCGAAGCTCAATTTTCCTTCTGTAAGAATCTCAATGGCACAGGTACGTGAATGAGCTTCGATAAAGGAATCTTTGGATTCGTCATCAGTTTGATTGGCAAGGTCTAGACATTCAGCTTCGTCTAAGTCTTCCAACAATTCTAAAAGATAACCAAGTTCTTGTTTTTCTTCAGCTGATTTTGCTTTTTCCAAGTCTTGGATTCTAGTTAAAAATGCAGTCAATGTCTTAACATTAGAAGTCCTATCGTGATAAACGATTGAATCTAATTCCCATTTGCTGGGACAATTGCTGAGTTTTGATAGTACGCTGTTAATTTGTTTAGTTTTCATATTATGAGTAAGGTCCTACTTTTCCACCAAATGTTGCTGAGAATTGTATAGAAGTACCAACTGTCTTTAAAATTCCATATGTAGCATTATTACCTAGCACAGCACTTAGTTTAATATTTGTACCACCGGCTGGTGCATTACCAGCCGCACCCGGAGTTTGGTTAGTAAAGACTCGATTAACTTGTCCAAATGATATTGCTGATCCTGTTGCGGGTAATGTTGCCATAAGTTTTCTCTAGCGGCCTCCTATTTATTGGCCAGGTTGTGTAGGGCCTGTGAGATCTGATTAATTTGCTGTTGTTGGTCTTTAACAGCTTCGATTAACAAGGCTACAAGCTTCTCATATTTAACCACTTTGGTTCCATCTTCTCTTGTGGCAACAATTTCTGGTAATACTGCTTCAACTTCTTGTGCTATAACTCCAATATCGTGTTTACGTACAAAGTAGCCGTCTTCGCCGCCACGTGCTCGTATGTGTTCATCAGTCCAGTCAAATCTAACACCCCTAATCTGTTCTACTATACTTATAGGATTGCTGATAACATGGATATTTTCTTTAAGTCTGCGGTCTGAACTGTAGTAGGCTGTGATTTCGTTAGTAGCACGTATTTCACCAGTCGTACCACTCGGTGCTGTACCAATTCCTAAGCTAACGGCCTGTAACCCATTAGCATTTAATATCATTGGATTAGTCATTGTGACAGTACTGCCTATTGCAACAGTTTGACTAGCACCTACATACCATTGGTGCGAGTTTCCAGCTTGTGTGTATGCGGCTCTAGTTAATGCTAATCCTGATGAGCTAAAAAATGCTCCTGTGCCCGCAGTGCTTGGGTATACTCCGTAACTTAATACTGGTCCGCCACTACTATATTCTGTGCCTAATACAGTGATTGCCCCAGTTCCGTATTGTCCCTGCATTAAAATAGAACCGTTGGTACTGGAAGCATTTCCAGCTACAATACTTCCGCTAACGTTTAATCTGTTAGTAAAACCAGTGTTTAATTGTGATGATCCACCAGTTAAGAATAATGCAGAGCTGTTGTGAAACATCCAAGTAGTTGCTTGATCTCCCCATGCTTGACTAGCGGTGTTAGGATCACGATCCCACCATGTTCTAGTATCTGTCATTGGGGTAGTAAAACTTGAATCTACCCAAATACCGTCGTGAATGTTTTGAGTTGTCCAGTCTGTGCCAGCTGATCTTCTACGTCGCCATTCACTGCAATAAATGTTATTACCAGTACCGCCACTTGCCTGTGTTGTAATTATCTTTTGAAAACTGTTAATAGTTCCAGATAATGTTGATAATACTTTTACGTTTAACGGAGATGATCCGTCTTGGCTACCAATACCAACAAAACCAGTTGCAGGATTAATACTAAAACTGCTAGTAGTATATACTGACATAGCGGTTGCAGAGGCATTATTAGCATTGACAAATGTTGGATAATAACTTGTGTTAGCAGTTTGTGCCACTGTTTTAATATTATCAGCATTGGTTGCACTGGCACTGGCCAATGTGCTTGGACTTACCCAAGTAGGACTTGCATCGCCATTGCTTTGTAAAACTTGACCACTTGTTCCAACTGCTGTTCCGCTTGCCCCAAAACTTATGCCACCGTTGACAGTAATACGCAAACGCTCATTCATGGTTGACGTAGTTGAGCTACCATCACGATTGGCAAAAATGATATTCATCGCACCATTGCCTGAGTTTTTTACACCAATCTTTGCGCCAATGTTTGAACCTATTTCCTGGAATGCAATTGATGGTTCGGCCCATGCAGATCCTGATAATGCAGTTAATTTGAGTAAATCATCACCTCCTGCCCAGGTTGGCCCAGCACCAGAATAAACTTTTCCTATATCTAATCTTACTGCGGGTGAACTCGTCCCAATACCAAAATTGCCGCTGTTATCCAGAGTCACTGCGGTGGTGAAAGTAGTGGCTGAGTTGGCTGTACCTGACGGTGCTATGTACCATTGATGCTGGCCGTTCAGTTGTTGATAATATGAGGCATAATTGGTATTAATATATGTCCAATTACCAGATGTATTAACATATGCATTTGATGCCATACCCGCTGTATTATTCTCAGATCTTCCAAAAATACTTGAACCGTTTGCTCCAAATTGCAAGGCTTTGAATGTTGAATACCAAGTGTTAGGTGTAAATCCAAGTCCAAAGTTACCGTTATTATCAATACGAGCACGTTCTGTGGCAGCAGTTATATCATAAAATCTTAACACTCCAGCCGAACCAGCACTAGTGGTAAAGTTTTGAATTAGATATTCATAAGATCCAGTTTTTAATGTTAATCCAGCGTGAGTAGTTACAAGTGTGCCAGTGGTGTAAACCCTTGCTTTTACATCAACCGACGATTGAATATCTAATCTTTCTCCAGGTGAATTGGTACCAATACCAAAATTTCCGCCTGCACTACTTGCCTGAACATATGAAGCACCATTACCCACAATGTTAAATGCCTGGGTACCGTCAGTGCCGTAGTAGCCTCTGATAAAAGATCCTGTGCCTGCACCACCGCCAATTAATGTAACATCAGAACCACCTTGAGCACCAACTTGTATAATGTTGGACACGTTTAATCTATATGTGGCAGTAGAACTTGGGGCTGCGGCAATACCAACGTTGCCGGTCATTGGGTTGATGTTGAAACTGCTGGTAGTATACACTGACATTGCCGTTGCAGTGGCATTGTTAGCACTGACAAATGTTGGGTAATAAGTTGC
>Ga0209084_1002027_pt1 | contig 16216 bp, 11 predicted proteins | sample C_130820_MF_Meta_FD_187309 | JGI IMG/M metagenome (GOLD analysis project Ga0209084, IMG submission 187309) | Freshwater microbial communities from Lake Croche, Canada to study carbon cycling - C_130820_MF_MetaG (SPAdes) (version 2) | ecosystem: Environmental > Aquatic > Freshwater > Lake... | reverse complement strand
AAAAAATACGAAGAATATTTTAAAAGCGAACAAGAAATATGGAATGAAAATCGCGATAAGGTGGGTTCGTTTATTGATTCGAATAAAAAACGACCCTCAAGCACTTCAAAAGATGATGATGAGAGAAAATTAGGATACTGGTTGTCACGTCAACTGGAATATTATGAAAATCGAAAATACGGAATGAAAATAAAAGAACGGTACGACCAATTTACTGAATTTTTGAAAAAATACGAAGAATATTTTAAAAGCGAACAAGAAATATGGAATGAAAATCGCGATAAGGTGGGTTCGTTTATTGATTCGAATAAAAAACGACCCTCATGCCATTCAAAAGATGATGATGAGAGAAAATTAGGAAACTGGTTGGTAGTTCAACTGAGAAATTATAAAAATCGAAAATACGGAATGAAAATAAAAGAACGGTACGACCAATTTACTGAATTTTTGAAAAAATACGAAGAATATTTTAAAATAAAAAGCGATGATGAATCAAGCTCAACGAATAGTGAAAAATCTAAAAAATCAAAAAAATCAATGAAGTTATCAATTCGAAAAACTAAACGAACCGAGTCATCAATAGAAACTTTCGAACAAAGAAGAATAAGGATAAAGAGCGAAATATCTGTATTACATCAACGATATAAAACATTAACTTCTCAAAATATGAATATTGAATTTAAAGAAAATCCTGAGCTTTGGAATAAGTATCATGAAATATCAGAAGAAAATGAAAAATCATTTCCAGAAGAAGAAATACCCCGTAATCGTATCATACAAGAATTGAATAAGATTAAAACAAAACGACGAAAAATGATAGTAGATATGGGTTGTGGAAAAGGACAGATATCAAAATATTTTGAAACGGATTCAAGGTTCCAATTTATAAATTATGACCATATTTCAACGAACGATAATATAATATCTTGTGATATATCGAATATCCCATTAGAAGACGATTGTGTAGAAATGACTATATTATCACTTGCTATGTGGGGTTCTAATTGTCGTGAATATATTGCGGAGGCAAATCGAATCTTAGAAACAGGTGGTAAGTTGTATATTATAGAACCGACAAAAAGATGGAGTGAAAAAGATATGGTTGGAAATATAATAATAGATAAAGAAGGTTGTAAATTGAAAACACTTTTGGAAGAAAACGGATTTCGAATTATCGAAGAATATATACAAAAATTTTGTTTGTTTGTTTGTATTAAAATATAAAAATATAGATAAAAATTTATTACTATATTATCATATTTACAATATTTTTCATTTTTCAATAGTACAAAGATGAAATATTTAATCATATAAAAAATATTACATCAACAAAAAATTTCGAAACGGATTCAACGTTCTCATTGAACTCGGTGAAAAAGATTTAGAGGTTTTGTGTTTATTTCGTATGATACAAAATGATAGTATATAACTGTGAAACCCTTCATAAAACTCTGATAATTTTACATGAATATATTTAAGCTTGAATGTATATGGTTTGTATAGTATTACAGTAATGACTCTATTACAGTGACAACTCAATAATTCGAAATATCCATTTAAGACGTAATATGTATTCTTTTATAAATTTCAACGGTAAACAACGCTCCGAGTAATTGTGCCAAAACGAATGGAAATACTTCTTCCATTGGTATTTGTCCTAATACTGCTTGTGAAATAGTAACAACTGGATTCAAATAACCTTTACTAAATCTTTGAATAATAAGAAGTATAAGCGCCAAAGATAAACCAATAATCAAAGGATTTTGAGTTGATAATATTATAAATACAAAAATTGCTGAACCAAAAAAGTCACATAAATATTGAATAAACATTGCTAAAATATAAACTATATAAAGGATTTATATTTTGTCTTTAAAATATAAATAAAGTAATATATATGTCTTTTTATATAAATGATCCGAGCTATAATACAACCCTTGAAAATGTAATTAGCTCTTTAGATAATGGTAGTTATAACGATGTTGAAAAATTCAAATTATACGCAATGATAAATGGTTCTTCTACTGATATAGGAACATTATTGAATACCAAAAATAGGTTGAATCAGGATCCTGGAATATTTAAGCCAACTGGTTATAAATTTATGTATAATGGTATATATCTCGATGTATGTCAATCATTAAGTCATTATTCATTTACAGGTGGTAATCCAAAAGTTTCGATATCTTTTGGTTCTTCACTTACTACTTTTAATGTTAGCGCTTTGTCTGCTATTGATAGTGTTAACTATAAAACTTATTATGTAACTGCTGTTAATGGTTCTAGTAAAACAGTCAGTATAAGTGTAAATAATAATAGTTACTATACTTTAAACAATAATAACATTCCAATAAAGATATTATTGGTAGGAGGTGGTGGTTCAGGTGGATTTAGTGGTGGGACGTTAAAAGGACTTGATGGTGGAGGTGGAGGAGGAGGAGGAGGTGAAGTTAGAGTACCGTATATAAATTTTACTACACCTGGTTCATTATCGTTTATTGTACATAAAATAGGAAATGGAGGATTATTTGATACTCTTACTACTAGTCAACAAGAGACAATTGGTGGTATATATTCATATTTGGACGTTAGTTATAATAAGGCTAATAATTCCACCTCCAGAGATATAACCACTTATTATACAGGTGTTAATGGTGGAGATACAGCAATATTGTTTACTAGTGGTGGAAATACTGGTACTACTATAACAGCATACGGAGGAGGATGTGGACTAGATGGTAATTCTCATGGTATTGATAGTGAGAGCGGTTATACTTCAAGTACTGGAGGTAAAGGTGGGTATTCATATGATAGTAACGGTAATCAAATACAAGGTGAACCAGTTACCGTAACACGTGGTGGAACAGGTGGTTCTTATGGTGGAGTAGCAAATTATGAATATTATTATCCTACTAGTACAGATGAAAGTAGGAATAATAATTTTTATCATTTTTATGATAATCGATATTATGGTGCTGGTGCAAGAGGAGGAGATGATAAAGGTTATGCGTTTCAATATTATGGTTCAGGTGGATACGGTCAGGGATATGTTTCAGGCACTTATCCTGGTGCTGGATATAATGGAATAGTTGCTATTTCTATTCCAACAATATATCTTTGATAAATACCAAAATTCATAAATAACTTATTTTTTGATAGTATATAAAAAACTTATAATTATTATATTCGGATTTTTGTTATTCTATAATGGCATTGAAATTATCGTATGACATTAGAAGCATTGGACGATAAATTATTAGTATGAATTGGTTATAATATAAACTCCCATAATTTTGTATCATATAAAGTATGTTATATTACCACACGATGGTTTCATCATCATGTTCAAATGGTTGACAATAAATATTTTTTCATCTGAAATAGTCATTGAAACTTTTCCCCATTTCCATTCAACTGCTTCTTTTTCATTTGGTATTTCAATCATTTTTATGTATTTACATTTCATGCAAATGAATCCAGTGATACAATCGTTCATTTTATAGTTTACCGGATTTATAAATGAACCATATCTCAAAATACAATCATATTTTTGAGTTTTTAATTGTTTGAATAGTTCGCTTGTGGTTGAAACATAATATCTACCCGTCATTTTTACAATAAAATCATCATCGTTTATATTATGATGATTTATACAGTCTAAAATATCTTGAAGTTCTTTTACACCTTTATTATTTGTAATGATATTGTTGTTATTGTTTGTATGAAAAACTTCAACGGAGTCGGGTAATAATAAAATCAAATCATCTAAAAATGTTTTTTTATTGAACCCGTTATTTTCAATAATAATAACTTTATAATTTGTTATCTCGTTTTGAATGATAGCATTTATTAGTTGGGTTATTCCTGAAATATATTCTAATTTTCTCGTCATTGATAAACTATCAGAAATAGATGTTGTAACAAGAAAATAATTCATTTTATTTACTATATTATTATTGTATTATGAGTAAATAGACGAATATTTGTTGTTTTTTATGATAATATAAATATAATTTTGTATATTATTATAGTAATGATTAATTTTGGAAAATATAAAAATAAAACATACGATTATGTGTATAAAAATGATATAAAATATTGTAATTGGATTTTAACACAACGAACAACACATACAGGAATGAATAATTTTATAAATTTTTTGAAACTTAATAATATAAAAATTCCTAAAGATGATATTAATTGTTCTCAACTATCATTATATTATAACAATAATAGTGAATTTTTAAACTTAATTGAAAATTTAATTATAGAAGATAATAAATTAAATTTTAAAATAGTGGATAAATTATTACTACCTGTTGATATTAATGGCATTTATATTGATTATTTAATAAGATATAAAATATGTCTTGAATTGAATAAAGAATTTAATGATAATCGCTGCAATAGTTTTATATCTGGTTTTCATCCAAATTTTAATAAAATGGATATTGATAAATTGCCATTGAAAATTAAAAGCAAAATTAACGATAATGAAAGTATTGATGATGTTAATTATGATTTATATTTTATATTGAAAGAAATAGTAAAACAAAGTTATATTAGTATGAAAAATTTTACTGCGACAAATAATGATATATTAAATGTATCATTATGCCATCCTTTATTTTTTGGCGAAGTGAATAAAGTATGTGAATACTTTGATTATTTTGTTCATGATAATGGCAATGATAATTTTGAAAATTTGCAAAATTATATTAAAAGTAAAGTTAATGGAAAAAAAAAAAATGTCTTTTGTAATCCAACATTAGGTAATCGTGATTTAAAAATTGGTGCGGATGCTGATATAATTATAGATAAAGAATTGATTGATATAAAATGTAGTAAATATAATGTGGGTGATAATATCAAAGATTTTATCCAATTAATTATTTATATTTGTTTGTATTTTCATAAAACAGGTATAAAATGCAATAAAATAACTATATTTAACCCTGTTTTATCATACGAAAAATACATAGATTTATCAAGTTGGAATAATTTTGAAAAAATTATAACAATATTGAAAAACAGAATTATGTAATCAAATTTAAATAGCTTAAAAATATTATATTTTACATATTCAAGTATTTGATATATAGATGAATATTCGAATAATTTTATTGTATTTTTCATTATTCATAAATAAAAAAGAACGAAAAAACAATTTATCTTATGTTATAAAATCATTTACACAGAAAAAAATTGACCAATGTGTCCAAAAAATTACTCAAAATATAGAAACTTTAGTTTCACATTCGGATAATTCTACCACAACAATAATACCACTTTATGATACATATTGTGACGAATTTATTCTTCAAATAATAAAAAATGTTATAGAATTTTAACATTATCGATGAATTATTCGAAAGAATTGAAAAGACGACACATATTTTCTGCTTCGAGGTTTTTTTCTTGTGGTAAAAACAATTGATTGAATATATTATCATCACGAATACGTATGGTGTATTCTTGTTGAATATTTCCGCGACCAATACGTCCAATTGCTTGAATAATTTTTTGTTGTGTCATTTCTTTCAAGTCTTTTCCCAAGAATCCGTGACACATTTGATAGTTCATACCATATATAAAATCACAATTTGCTATAATAAGATATAAACGTTCTTCGATTGCTAAACGTTTCATAATTTCCATATATTTTCCATTAACTTGGTTAGAAAAAACACCTATACCCAATAATAACAATAATTTCATTTGAGTTGTTACATCTAAACTCATAACTTCTTCAGCAGAACATTGATCGATATTTGGAACAAATGCGTTTTCTATTAATTTTTCAGCGTCCCACCATATCATTTGATGTTGGTGTGTATTTGGAACATATTGTGGTTCGAGTGTTACACTGTGTATTGCGGATTTTAATGATTCTAATGAATCTATCATACGTTTCACTTCTGGTGTAAAATTGTCTTTTTCCATTTTACGTTCTTTTTCTGCGTCTTTACCAATTTTGTCATTTATCGATTTTGTTATTGTTTCAATTTGTATTTTATTTTTTTCATTTGATGCTATTTTTTCGGCTATTTTTGTAATTACAGATTCGGGTATTTTACTTTGATATATAAGAAATTTACCAATTTTTTCTACATCTTCCGCAAAGTAAATACTAGCACCATCTGTCAAAGTATGCGCATCTATTGTTGTGAGTAATACACCATCACCTGATGATAATGACCCATGTGTATTTGTGACATTATTATGTGAGTATTCTGTTCTTATATCAGTTGATGAGATACTGGTTGTACGAGTTATCGAGTTAGTGTATATGATATCTTTTGATGAGTTCGGGATATCAACACTTTTTATTTTTTTCAAAGATTCGTTTTCTTTTTTTGTATTCCAGTAACTAGATTGGAATGGTTTTATATGTTGGTATATTTCATTCCATTTTTCATTTGGTATTTCTGAAAGAAACTTTAAATAATATAGTTTTATTTCATTCATAGTTATTTCTTCAATTGTTTGAAAATATCCAGAAACTGTCAAGAGGGGATTTATGTCTTTAATCAACGGAATTACTGTTTCGATAAAAATAACTATTTCTTTTAAATTAAAATAACGTAATATAGCACGGTTAGTTTGACAATTATTGACACAAGCTAATAAATCCGTATATTTTTCAAAGAAAAAATGCGGTAGAACACTGTATTTATCTTTATTTATTAAAGAAATAGTTTTTTTACAATCGTAACTGTTGATAGTATGTATTTCTGTGTTGTCAAACTTCATATTAAAATCTTCTATAACGTTTAATAATTCGGTTTCAGTAGGAAGAGTAGCACAAGAAAGAATAATATTTGATATACTATTATTTTTCCATATTTCGTGTATTGTTTTATGTAACGGAGAATCTGACACATCTAAAGATATAGTTGGTTCATCCCAATATAGTATACAATTTTTTTCATTATTGAAAGAAAGCATATAATACATCGCTACCAAATAAGAAGATAAATCACATATCATTATTTCAACCTTTTCACCATTTGAATTGTTGACTTTATATATTCCACCTGATATGCGATTTATTTCATAATCTTTTGCTGAAAAATAATGTAGCCGTATATCGTCGGCGGTTTCACAGCCAAAAGCAAATGCCACTTTTTTCTCAATAGAAATAGCATTTTTAGCGAATGCCAACCCAACTAAACGTGAAGCACAGATATAAATAATTTTATATTTATTAGAAAGACCTAGTGGAGAAAGGGTTTTGCCAGTTCCAGTCGGTGCCGTATAAAACACTAAACGTGAAGGCAAATTCGTTATATCATCATTTTTATTGAAAAGACTAAATAACTGTTTTTGATGTTCAAATAAAGTTTTATTTTCATATTTCAAAATACACGAATTATTTTCTATATAGTCGTATGAATTATGAAAAATATCACATATGATAACTTCCAATGAACCAATATATTCAATATAATAATTTATTACATGTGATACGAATTTTATTACCCATTGGTTTGCTATAATTGTATTATGGATTTTCTTTAGTTGAATAAGGTTATATATATATAAGTTTACGGGAGTTTTTGTTGTATTTATATTTTTATTTTTTTTAGTATTTTCTGTTTTAGTTTTTTTATGAAATAAAAAAAAATGTTTACAAAAATCTAACAATACAAATTCATATATATTTTTTTTGTGTTTTTCTATATTAGCATCTAAATTTGAAAGACGTATAGAATCCATTTTTTTTATTTGTTTTGTTTTTGAAAAATTTGTATTTACAAATTCGGTTAATGTCGGAGATAAAGAACAATTAAAAATCATTTCATCAATTAAAGGTTTGAAATATTTCGTATATAAAAATGTTTCAATTTCTGGTGTATGTTCTATTTTCATATATTGTGCTATCGATTGATTGTCATTATATTTTATATTTGTGTTTTGAAAACCATCTTTTATTAGATATAATATTTTTTTCTCTTCCAAGGAAACTGGAATTTCACAATTTTCCCATTCATCTTTTGTTAATTTTGATTGTTGGAAATACATTTCGATTCACTTTATTATTCGAGTTGGTAAAGATATAGTTATATAAAATATATGTTTATACTTTTACTTGACATCTGAATTAGTTTTAGTATAATAATAATATTGTTTTGAATATAAAATTGATTATATTTTCTTTGATTTTTAACTATATATCAAACCTAGATAATGTCATCATCAGTTCTATTACCACTACCTCCACGTAACCCAACTAACTTGGAAAAAACAAAAGAAGCGATGAATTTGAAACAAATCACTCAATTACGTTATAATCAATTCAATAAATCATTAAAAGATACATTTTACAATGATAAAACTTATGGAAAAATCATATATCATGTATTGAAGAATAGATTTTACAAAAATCCTTCTACTGGTTGTTATTATGCTAGTTTCCCAAAATACAATACTTCTTTGGAAAAACGAATTACTATTCATAAAATAAGTAAATATTACAAAATTCCACTTGAAGTTACATATATTATCAACGAGTATATTTTTGAGAAACTTGACACAATATGTTATTCATTATTTCATCTTTCAAATAATATATATTATTTTATTTCAAAGAATGAAAATATAAAAAATAGTAGAACAACGAGAATTACTGAAATAAATTACGATACAACGTATCATGAGAATATTGACGAAGAATTTTGGATATGGAAATACTTAGAATTAGAACTATGTGCTACCAATTGTTCAAAATGTAGTGGATACAAAAAGAGTAATACTACAAATATATCACCGCGTGTTATATGTTATTGTTAGTATAGTGTTTTTCTAGTGTTTTTCTAGTGTTTTTCTAGTGTTTTTCTAGTGTTTTTCTAGTGTTTTTCTAGTGTTTTTCTAGTGTTTTTCTAGTGTTTTTCTAGTGTTTTTCTACTGTTTTTCTAGTGTTAAATCATGAATATAAAGATAATTCAATAAGTTTATAATATTCTTTAAAAAAACTTTTTTTTTAAAAAAATATCCATTTAGTAAAATGGACCAACCAAAAATAATTTCGAATTCGGTATTTTCTTCTAATTCATTGAATGAATTCAACACATTACCTGAAACATCGTCTTCTATTTCGTCATCAATTGAGAAAACACCTATAGAACCATTACTTATACCAGATGAGGGACGTTATGTTATGTTTCCGATCAAACATAATGATGTATGGAATATGTACAAAAAACAGATGGATAGTTTTTGGAGATGTGAGGAAATAAATATGTCAAAAGATTTAACGGAATGGGAGAAAATGAACGAAGACGAAAAATATTTTATAAAAATGGTTCTCGCTTTTTTTGCTGCTAGTGATGGTATTGTTCTTGAAAATTTAGCACAACGATTTATGAATGATATTGAGAATTCCGAAATACGAGCTTTTTATAGTATGCAAATATTCATGGAAAACATCCATTGTGTTTCAGGAGATACACGTATTTTGACAAAGAATGGATATTATAAAATAGATGAATTAGTAAATAAAGAAGTCGAAATATGGAATGGAGAAGAATTTACAACAGTAACAGTAAAATATACTGGTAATAATTCTCTTTATCGGGTTGTTCTTTCAAATGGCGCATATTTAGATTGTACAAGTAAACATAAATGGATTATTATTGAAAATAACAAAGAAATACGTGTTACAACTGACGAACTTATAGCGGGTGTTAGTAAGTTGACTGATTGTATATTTCCATTTATTGACGGAAATAAAGATTATGTGGAAACTGACCCAATAGTACTACCAATCAATTCTAATATTTCGGATAAAGTAAAGTGGTTAAATAATTGTATATCTACACAAGGAAAAATTTTTCAAACATCAACAAATAAATATTTATTATTTCCTTCTTTGAATGTAGAATATCTGAAAGAACTCCAACTATTTTTTACAACGATATCAGTTAAGAGTAATATTTGCTCATCGTATCTAGTGATTGTATTGAATAAATATATTTATAATGTATTTGATAATTTATCAATAAATTTGAATATAGAAGAAATCACAGATATAAAAGAAGAATATGTAACTCATTTCAATGAATGTAACTCATTCGTTCAAGTAGAGTCTGTAACCAAAATAGTCGATGACTCACCCACATATTGTTTCAACGAACCTAAAAAAAATAGTGGCGTTTTCAATGGAATATTAACTGGACAGAGTGAAATGTATAGTATTTTAATAGATACATATAGCAAAAATAATATCGAAAAAGAGCAGCTCTTTAATGCTATCAAACATTTTCCATGTATCAAAAAAAAAGCGGAATGGGCAAAAAAATGGATAAATGATAAAAATGCTAGTTTTTCTACGCGTTTAGTTGCGTTTGCGATTGTAGAAGGAATATTTTTTAGTTCTAGTTTTGCTAGTATTTATTGGATAAAAAAACGCGGAATGTTACACGGATTAACTCTCTCAAATGAATTTATTTCACGTGACGAAGCATTACATGTGGAGTTTGCGGTGCTTCTTTATCATAAACTTATTAATAAATTAGACAAAAATACTTTTTATAAAATAATGACTGAAGCCGTTGAAATTGAAAAAGAATTTATACTAGAAGCAATCCCTTGTCGTTTAATTGGTATGAATTCCGGATTAATGAGTCAATATATTGAATTCGTTTCTAACCGTCTTTGTCTTCAAATGGGTTATGACAAACTATATCCAAATGCTACTAATCCATTTGATTTTATGGAATTAATTTCATTGAATGATAAAGTAAATTTCTTTGAAAAAACTAATACTCAATACGCATTAGCTAATAAAGTTATTGAAGGAGACCCCTTTGATCTTTCCAGTGATTTTTAATTGTTTAGTTTAACTCTGTAATATATAATAGTAATAATATTATATATTATGTTCAATAAACGACCTATTCAAAAAAGTATCGAAAATGAAAGACAAAATACCATCAATGAAGGACAAAATACCAACAATGAAGGACAAAATACCAACAATGAAGGACAAAATACCAACAATGAAGGACAAAATACCAACAATGAAGGACAAAATACCGTTAATGAAGAACAAAATAAAACTAGTATTGATTCAAACGAAGAAATAAAACAAGATAAATCTTTAGAATCGAATATTCAAAATAACAACAATTTATCAAGTGTGAAAGAAATTAATGATAATATAGAAGTTACTATATACATCGATGGAACGGACGATTATTTGGATTTTTATGATGATGAATATTGGAATATAGTTCAACTCAAAAAACCAGATATAGAAATATTATATTCAGATGAAAAAACAAATAACTTACAAAAGGGTGGAGAAAGCGGAGATATTAAATTAGATGAATCACTCACAGGACCATATAAATATATTAACTATGTATTCAAAAATAATCCTATATATCGTTTTTTTCAAAGAAAGGACAAAGAGACGGAGAAAAAAACAAACATAGAAACCGAATTATATTCATATACTGGAACTCAAAAAGAAAAATACCACTATGAACATGATACATTTCCAAGTATTATTGATATCAATCCAACAAAACCAAAATCTCAAACTCCAATTGACCCAAGTTATGAACGAACGAAAGAGGAACTTTTTTATATGAAACCAGTAGATGATTTAACACAACCACCAATAACGAAGTCAGTTACAGAAACAAATGATGATATTGTAGAATTAAAATCAACGAAAACACTTATATTACGTTTTCCATTAAAGAAGTCACCTATTTCTTTAAAAAAAATAATGGAATCACGCAACCCGAATATTGATATTGACATTACAAATTCAAAATTTAACTATAAAGAAATCGAAAGAATACAAACTATTAAACAAAAAAAACAACTTACCGATATATACCTTGAAGAAATATACTATATAAATGGTAAATTACTAATATTCAAAGGAATTTTAAATAAAACTACTATAGACAAAACATCTATAGATTTGAATGATGATATATTAATTTTTGAAAACACACGATTATTTGCGTCTATTTCTTCTACGTGATAATATTGAATTAGCTAGTATATAAATTTCACGTTTAAATTCATAATAATGAATATATCCTGAACTACTTGAAAATTCTAATATATTACGTATAAGTTTTTTTTTTTTATGTGTCTCTAATAACTCTGTATCGAATAAATCGTGTGATTCATGAATTTTATAATAATTCATAAACAACGCGGTATCTGTTATTTGATTCAATGCTGTTTCTTGACTAAACTCTGATAGATTATATAACAGAGCTAAGTTATTCTTACACAACATATGTATTTGGTTAACAGACATGATGTTTAATAAATCATATATACGTTGTTTTGGAAATGGAAAATGTTTTTCATTGATACCATCTCTACGAACCTTTTCTAAGAATGATGGTTTTATGAATGATTTTATATATGATATTACATCGTCGTTTAGCATTGACTTCAACTTATCGACATTCAATAATATTGTTCTTTGACAATAATCTTTTTTCCATTTATTATTTTTTACAACATTATTATCCAAATAACTAGATAAGTTATAATGTGTATCTTTATAAAGATTGACTTCATTTGAATATTTATTTATATTTGATGTCAATTCACATAATAACTGTTTTTGATTATTTACCATTTCTTTTGTTGGATTGGATGAAACAGTATTTTTCATTATTTTATTTTGAATAACCGATATTTGAAATAGAAAATCCGATAAGTTATTTTTTTTTGCTATATTTATGTGTATTTCTTTATTTTTTTCAAACTTATCAACATCTTTCATAAAGTTAAATATTTTTATAGTAATGTCTGCTTTAAAATTAGTGTATGGTTTCATAAACTCTTTGGCAAAATTCTTATTTTCTTCATAAGATAGAGAATCTTTTGAATATTGAGATAACAAATATTTTTTTTTTTTCAACTTATTTTCATTCGATTTTTTTGTTCTGTCACCATTGTTTATAGTTGAAAAGTCAAAAGACATTTTACTGAAATCGCAATCATTTTTTTCTTTTTCGGAATCGACCGATATATTTAAACATACACGATTTTCGTTTATTGAATCTTGAAATTGTGTTAGTTGGTATTCCAAGTAACGGACATATTTTATAATATTTGTTAAGTTTGTTATTTCATTATAAAATAAAGGATCAATAAATGATTGTGGAGTATCTGTTAAATGAAGATATATTATCATTTTTATTTGATTTTTTATATACTGATGGTATTTCATCTTTGGAAATAGTAACAACAACAAGTTCAGTATCTCATTCGCGTTATTATTAATTATTGTTGTCATATTCAATATTTTATATAATATATTTAATATGTTTAATATTATATAAGAACCGTTCAATTTTTTTATACTTATCACCATTAACTGTGAAAATATATAATTATATTTGAATATCAACTTTTGAAGTAAAATTTTTTTTTATGTGGGATATAATTTTCATCTTTTTTTTCATATATCCATTTCATCAGTTCTTCTACAGGAGCATTCATATAATCTATTTTACACTTCTTTAAAGAAATGAATTTTGGTTTTTTCATTTCTTCTGTTTTATGATATACGTAAGTTCCATATTTACTTTGTCGTACACTTGTAAACGGGTCTAATATTCTGAATATTTTTTTATTATCCATATCATTTTCTAAGTTTTTCATTTCTTCTTCGATAAACAATATAGCTTTTTCTTCTGTTAAATGGAATAGACTATCTTTGTATTCTTCTAATGATTTACTATATATATTTGGTTCAACTCCCCATTCTAAATAATGTCCATATTGTCCTGTTTTGATTCTTAATGGTGTTTCTTTGTAATAACCAATATTTGAATCTAAATATTCAACTAAGTCTTCCAATTTGTATAATCCATTTTTCAGAGACTCTATATCTAATTTTATTGATTTTTTTATAGGATAATATTCATATTTTATTGTTTTTTTTGTTGATTTTTTTTTATTCGTTGATTCCGTTGAAAGGTTGTTATTTTCTTTATCAGTTATTATTTTTTTACGGATACATGGTTCATTTTTCACAAAGACAAACTCATTGAATTCATCTATTTGATATTTGAATTTACCTATTTTAGGTAATGAACTAGTCAATTCTTTAATTTCACCATATATTTTTTTTATTATATTTGTCCATTCATTTTCATTTTCATTTTCATTATTCGATATGAGATCTAAAGATTTTTCCATATCTGCGGTATAATCATATCTAAATAAATCCTCAAAATATTTTATTAGAAACTCTATACAAGCAATTCCCAAAGGTTGAATAACTAACTTACCCTTTTCTTTACCAAATGTTTTTACTTCTTTTTTTACTTCTAAAATTGGAAGTTCCGATTCTATAAATTTAATAGTATAATTATCACATTCTAAAGTAATACCTTGAATATCTTCTTTTTTTATATATCCTCTTGATATAAGTATATCGGTAAATAAAGAATAAGTAGAAGGACGACCAATATTCAACTCTTCTAATTTTTTTATAATTCCACTTTCAGTATAATATTTATTTGGTGTTTGTATTGTCATATCTGCTTGTATTTTTTTACAAGTTACTTTTGAATTTTTCTTTAAAGAATTGAAGTATAATAAAATATTAGATTGTATTTCATCTTTTACTGTTGTAAATGCTGTCATCCACCCCCTGAATAACACATTTTCGAATCTTTTTTTAAAAATAAAATTATCAATATGAGTATTTATTATTATTTCAAATGTTCGAAAACTAGCTGGAGGCATACACGCTTTTATTGTATTTTCCCATATAATTTTATATAATGGATCGTCATCAATCATTGGAATATCCATTATGTTTGTAGGGCGTATTGCCTCATGTGGAAAAGACGTACTTTCATTCATTTTATTTTCATATTTATTTGTTATATTTGTATAGTCTTTAGAAATGAAATTGTCACCATATGTTCGTCTTATATATTCAATTGTTTGTTGAATAAACAATGTAGAAATCAATGTTGATTCTGTGCGTATATATGTAATTCGTCCTTTTGTAAAAAGTGCTTGTGCGCGTTCCATTGTATAACGTGGTGAATACGAAAGAATAGAATGTGCTTTAATTATCAGTTGAGATGTATTAAATGGTAGAGGTGGTGATTTATATGTGATATTTTCATTTATTGATTCCCAAAAAAAAACGGGTTTATCGATAAAATATAATATTTCATCTTTGGTAAACTTTGAAGTTTCGATATTTGATGTAGATTTTCTCATCAATTGAAAAGAATAATCGAAAAAATTACCATAAATGTTGTATATATTTGAATTTGATGGTTCGACTAAAACAGTATCTTTATTTTTTTCATATATAAGTTTTAATGCTACCGACTGACAACGACCCGCCGATAGTCCTTCGCCATTTTTGAAAGACGATATATGTTTACTTACGTATGGTGATATCAAAAAGCCAATAGAATAATCTATTACAGTACGTGTCAATGCTGATTTAACCATAGAAATATTTATTTTCGATGTTCTATCAATAGACTGTGTTATAGAAGTCAACATAGTTGAATTAATTTCATTAAATATACATCTATAATATTGTTTCAAATGAAAAAAATGAACTATAGAGAAGGCTATTATTTCACCTTCTCTATCCGCGTCAGTCCCAATAAATATATTTTTATATGGCTCTTTCAATAAAGAACGAAATTCTTTGAAAAAGGTATTTTTCGATATAGGTTTGAAATATTTCATTATTATTTCAATATTTTCATCATCATTGTTTTGTAATGCGTTAATTTGAAGAAAATCGAAATTCTCAAAATGTGCTATATGTCCATTTGTTGCTATAACTTTCCATTTATTATTATTGAATGAATTGGATTTAGATAGTATATTTGAAATAGTTTTTACTTTAGAACGTGATTCTACGATAAAAATATTGAATTCCATATCAAATATTTTTGATAATTTGTAATATCAAATATTTAACCTTTAACCCATAGTTATTTATCACATATATAACAACAATACAAATCGTAATTTACAATGAGAGAAATAAAATTAGAGTTGAATATTATAAATAAATAAATAAAGTTATAATATTTATTGTATTTTGTATAATAAAACGGCGAAACGATAAAAGAGAGATTAATGATATTAAGTGGAATGAAAGAGAGGTGTTGAGTAATGAAAATGAATTTAAAATTGATATGAGAGAAAAGATTGCGTTGTAAGAAAGCATTGCGTATAGAAA
>Ga0209084_1002023_pt1 | contig 16239 bp, 5 predicted proteins | sample C_130820_MF_Meta_FD_187309 | JGI IMG/M metagenome (GOLD analysis project Ga0209084, IMG submission 187309) | Freshwater microbial communities from Lake Croche, Canada to study carbon cycling - C_130820_MF_MetaG (SPAdes) (version 2) | ecosystem: Environmental > Aquatic > Freshwater > Lake | place... | reverse complement strand
TGTACCTGTTGAACCAGTATAACCTATTACGCCTTGTGTACCTGTTGAACCAGTAAATCCAATCACACCCTGTGTACCAGTTGAACCAGTGAAACCAACGTTACCCTGTGTACCAGTTGAACCAGTATAACCTATTACGCCTTGTGTACCTGTTGAACCAGTAAATCCAATCACACCCTGTGTACCAGTTGAACCAGTGAAACCAACGTTACCCTGAGTACCTGTTGAACCAGTGAAACCAACGTTACCCTGTGTACCTGTTGAACCAGTAAATCCAACGTTACCCTGTGTACCTGTTGAACCAGTATAACCTATTACGCCTTGTGTACCTGTTGAACCTGTAAATCCAATATTACCTTGAGTACCGGTTGAACCAGTGAAACCAACGTTACCTTGAGTACCGGTTGAACCTGTAAATCCAACGTTACCCTGTGTACCAGTTGAACCTGTAAATCCAACGTTACCCTGTGTACCAGTTGAACCTGTAAATCCAATCACACCTTGTGTACCTGTTGAACCAGTATAACCTATTACGCCTTGTGTACCTGTTGAACCAGTAAATCCAATCACACCCTGTGTACCAGTTGAACCAGTGAAACCAACGTTACCTTGTGTACCTGTTGAACCAGTAAATCCAATCACACCCTGTGTACCAGTTGAACCAGTGAAACCAACGTTACCCTGTGTACCAGTTGAACCTGTAAATCCAATATTACCTTGTGTACCTGTTGAACCAGTATAACCTATTACGCCTTGTGTACCTGTTGAACCAGTAAATCCAATCACACCCTGTGTACCAGTTGAACCAGTGAAACCAACGTTACCCTGTGTACCAGTTGAACCAGTAAATCCAATATTACCTTGAGTACCAGTTGAACCTGTAAATCCAATATTACCCTGAGTACCAGTTGAACCTGTAAATCCAATATTACCCTGTGTACCAGTTGAACCTGTAAATCCAATATTACCCTGTGTACCAGTTGAACCAGTAAATCCAACGTTACCTTGAGTACCTGTTGAACCAGTAAATCCAATATTACCCTGTGTTCCCTGAGTACCCAATACGCCTTGTGTTCCCTGAGTACCTTGTGTTCCTTGAGTGCCCTGTGTTCCCTGAGTACCTTGCTCACCTTGTGTTCCCTGAGTACCTTGTGTTCCCTGTACACCTTGTGTTCCTTGAGTGCCCTGTGTTCCCTGAGTACCTTGTACTCCCTGAGTACCTAGTACACCTTGTGTTCCTTGTGTTCCCTGAGTACCTAGTACACCTTGTGTTCCTTGTGTTCCCTGAGTACCTTGTGTTCCCTGAACACCTAATACACCTTGACGACCCTGAGTACCTAATGTACCTTGGATGCCTTGATTACCTGTTACACCCTGATTACCAAAGTATCCTTGTACACCTTGTGACCCATCGTTTCCTTGAATGCCCTGTGTTCCTTGATTACCTAATGTACCTTGAGTGCCCTGATTACCTGTTGTTCCTTGAATACCTTGATTACCCGTTATACCTTGGTTTCCACTATTACCTTGAGTACCATTATTACCTTGACTACCGGTTATTCCTTGATTACCGGTGATGCCTTGATTACCAGTAGTGCCTTGTAATCCTAAACTACCTTGAACACCTTGAGTTCCTTGTGTGCCCTGAATACCTTGAACACCTTGAGTTCCTTGTGTGCCCTGAATACCTTGACTACCTGTGTATCCATATCCCACAGAAATATTATTTCTATAGATAACTCCACCAACGTATAAATTACCGCCAATACCCGCTCCACCAACAACGGTCAATGCACCTGTATTAGTGCTTTGTGATTCTGCTGATTCTGTTATAGATGCTTTACTAACAGAGAATGCACCATCGGCACCTCCTGAAATTCTTGTTCCACCAAGATCAATTGTTGAACTACTAACATATAATGTTTTAAATCTTGCTGTAGGACTACCAAGATCATATGTATCTGATCTGCTCGGTAATATGGCACCAACAAAGGTAGATGTATTACCTACGTATAAACTACCACCAATGCCAACACCGCCTTTAATTACCAAGGCTCCTGTAGTGGTAGAAATTGAAGCAGTGGTATTGTTTAGTATTATACTACCAGTTTTAAATGTACCATATTCACCTGCTACAGTACTGGTGGTGTCTTCGACTCCTCGACTAATCCATTCTAGATATCCAGTAGCATCGTCTCTGCCCAAAAAGGCATTTTGATCTTGTGTATCATAGTAGTGGAAACGGAATCCAATATCTTTTTTATCATTAACTAACCATGTATTACCGGGTATATTTGGATAATGTAATTCAATAATATTATCAGTATAAACAGTATTAGTAGTGAACACATATGTGGATGTTCCTAAAAATATTACATTATTTTGAAATATTGCCGGACCTGTAACCAATAATGAAGAGCCAATTCCAACACCGCCTGCTACATATAATGCATTAGATATTACACTACTAGTACTAGCAAGAATACTTGATATTGTTGCAGAATTTCCAACATATAATCCGCCACCTGCTCCAATACCACCAACAACAGTTAATGCACCTGTATTGGTACTAATTGAATCTATGGAATCTGTTATAATTGCTTTACTAACAGAGAATGCACCACCAGCACCTCCTGAAATTGTTGTTCCACCAATATCAATAGTTGAACTGCTAACATACAGTGTTTTAAATCTTGCTGTAGGACTACCAAGATCATATGTATCTGATCTGCTTGGTAATATAGCACCAACAAAAGTGGATGTATTGCCTACATATAAACTACCACCAATACCAACTCCACCTGCAATTATTAATGCTCCTGTAGTGGTAGAAATTGAAGCAGTGGTATTACTGATAGATATTGACTTATCAGTCGAACTTCCTTGATTGGTTATAACTTGTAGTGTTGGTAAATCTTTCCATATTACATCATAATCGTCATTACTTGCCTTGGCTAGAATTTGGTCAGTATTTCCTGCCAATGGAATCATAGGTATCAATGCATTTTCAAGTGTATCAAGCCATAATATCCCAGTATTAACAGGAGAAACAGGACCTACAAATACACCGTCGTCTCCTTGACTACCAGTATAACCAGTAACTCCGTATATACCTTGAGTTCCTTGTCCTCCTTGGGTACCTTGAATGCCTTGAACGCCTTGAGTTCCCTGAACACCCTGAACGCCTTGTGTGCCTTGAGTTCCCTGAACGCCTTGCTCACCTAGTACACCTTGAACTCCCTGAACACCCTGTGTACCCTGATTACCTAAAACACCTTGACGACCTTGAGTACCTTGAATACCTAACACACCTTGTGTACCTTGAGTGCCCTGAGTGCCTAATACACCTTGTGTTCCTTGAGTGCCTAATACACCTTGACGACCCTGAGTACCTAATGTACCTTGGATGCCTTGATTACCTGTTACACCCTGATTACCAAAGTATCCTTGTACACCTTGTGACCCATCGTTTCCTTGAATGCCTTGTGTTCCTTGCATGCCTTGCATGCCTTCCATTCCCTGAAGACCTTGGATACCCTGGATGCCCTGTAGCCCTTGCATACCTTGTATACCAAAGCTTCCTTGAACGCCTTGACTTGCCTGTATACCCTGATTACCTGTTGTTCCTTGAATACCTTGATTACCTATTGTACCTTGAGCACCTGTTGTACCCTGTACACCTTGACTACCTGTATAACCTGCTCCGGTTATACCTTGAACACCAGCACTACCCGTAAATCCAACTGTTCCTGTAGAACCTCGGCTACCTGTATAACCTGCGCTACCTGTATATCCTTTGCTACCTGTATATCCTTTACCACCACCTGTAAGTACTTGTATAACTTCAATGGAAAAACTTGCACTTTGACTTTGTGGTTTATGATCTGTTATTGTAATAGAATACAGAGCAGAAGTTGATGTAGATGTAGGTGTTCCTGATATATTACCTGTTACTGTATCAAAAGATAACCCAACTGGTAGTGTTAGTGGGCTTATGGCATATGTATAAGTTCCAATACCACCGGCTCCTGTTACAGGATGTAGTGTAACAGGATCATTTAAACTTAAAGAAAATAAACTATCCGATGCTACAGCAGTTAACGGATCAGCTAAAACATCATTAACTGTTAATGTAAATGTACCAGAATTAGTTTGTCCAATTGAATCAGTGGCTATAACCGAATATATAGTTGATACTTTAACTTCCGACGGGGTTCCGGAAATTTCTCCAATTGTTGCGTTGTATGATAATCCACTAGGTAACAACTCACTCAAAGCATAAGTAATCTGTCCAAATCCACCAGAAGCAACTACAGGTTTAACAGGATCAATACTTGTATATTTTGTAAATGTTAAATTGGGATAAGGAGAAGTAATAGATACAGGCTGTGGTTGAACATTGAGCAAGAAACTACTACTGCTAATTTGAAATAACGCATCTGTAGCAGTTACCACATAGGTAGCCGTGGTGCTAGTTGTAACTGGAGTACCGCTAATTGCACCTGTATTGATATCAAAAGTTAACCCCGATGGTAATGTTGGACCGATTATATAAGATATATTTCCAAATCCACCAAATGCAGTTACTGGAGTAAATGTTGTAACATTCTGATTAGCGGTTAATGTAAATGATGCACTGGTTGCAGTACTTAATAACGGAGGAGGATTATTTACAGTTATATTGGTTGTTGTACTGGCAGTATTAGAATCACTATCTTTAGCAGTTATTGTATAAACTGTAGTTGTACAGGTAGTAGATGGTGTTCCGTAAATCCTGCCTATAGTCCCATCAAATGACAATCCTATATTAGCGTATATATCTGGAGATATGGTAAAACTTGTACCTCCACTACCACCGGCACTGGTTGCAGGTATAAATGGAGTAATGGCCTTACTTCTTGTTAATACAGAAGCAACAACAACCTGTGTAATTGATAACGGTACATAGGTAATCTTCAATGCATAATTAGTACTGCTGGATTGGCCTATACTATCTGTTGCAGAAATAGTATATACTTTATCTACATATTTTGTGGCATATCCAGACAGAACACCGTTTGTACCAAAAGATAAACCGGTATCTGTATTAACATCTGGATTGATAGAAAAAGTAATAGAACCATATCCGCCACTAGCACTAACTGGTGTTATATTAACATTGGTAACTGATTTATAAAATGTACTACTTGAAACAAGAGATGTTGTAAAAATTGGTGGTGGATCAACAACATTTAAATTAAATGTACTGGTACCACTAACATTTAATGTGTCAGTAATAGTGACTGAATATGTAGCTGTTGTACTTGTGGTTGTAGGTTTACCTGAAATAAATCCAGTCGATGTACTAAAAGACAACCCAGTGGGCAAACTTAAATTTAATGAGTATCCATAAGTTTCTGATCCACCTGTAGCACTAACCGGTTTATATGAAGTAGCATTTACACTACGAATAAAAGTTTTAGACGGTGTATCTGTTTTGACTAATAACGGTTTTGTATTAACAGTTAATAGAAAAGTTCCAGTATTTGATTGTAGTGCTTGATCAACTACTACTACTGTGAATGTAGTAGCAGTTACAAGATATCGTGTAGGAGTTCCTGTAATTGATCCATTAACTGAAGAATATGCAAGTCCAGCAGGTAATGTAGGATTTATACTGTATGTTAAGTTTCCATAACCACCCGAAGCAGTAACTGGAGTAAATGCTGTAACAAGATCATATTGTGTTAATATTTTTTCAGGTATAGCATTTACAACAAGCACCGGTGGAGCATCCACTCTTAATGTAAATACTTTACTAGTTTCTTGTAGTGCCTGATCTGTTATTTTTACTGTATACGGTGTGTCACCAATAACAGATGTTGGTGTTCCGGAAACATATCCAGTACTGGTATTAAATATTAATCCAGTATCTGTTGTTATATTTGGTGTAATAGAAAAAGTATAACTGCCATCTCCGCCACTACCACTTACTGGTCTGAAACTTGTGATAGCAACATTCTTTATTGTTACTTTGCTTGAAACATCAAGTTTACTACTTAATGCCAACGCCAATACTTCTAAACTAAATGTAGAACTAGAAGTTTGTGGAGGTACTGCTTTGTCTGAAACTATTACTGTAAAATTAGTGGCAGCTAATAATGCTGTTGGGTTTCCTGTAATTAATCCATTGCTGATATTAAAAGTTAATCCAATTGATGATAAACTTACAGTACTTGTAATAGCATAAGATAATATTCCATACCCACCATTACCTGTAACAGGAGTAAAAGAATACGATTGTGAATTCTTTGTTAAAGTTGATACAGGTATCGCCAATGTTGAATTCAACGTAGGCAAATCTAAAATAGTAATTGTAATAGATGCGTTGTTACTTGACGCAACCGGTGTATTAGAATCTGTTACCGTAATTACATAAGGTGTAGCTGCTGTTACTACTGTGCCTGTTCCAGAAATATATCCAGTTGTAGTATTAATACTAAGTCCGGTAGGCAACGAGCTGGCTGAATAACGTAATGTTCCATAACCACCGCTGCCATTAACAGGTTTGAATGTTGTAAAAGCTATTGTTCGAGTAAATTGGTAAGTACTTGGAATAACCGCAGTAGCAACCACTGCTGGAGCAATTACGGTTAATGTAATTACATCAGTCTTTGAAGCACCGGCACTATCTGCAACTTTTACGGTATATTGTGTAGCACCACTATATGCAGTCGGTGTTCCAGAAATAACACCAGTTGTTGGATTAATAGATAATCCTGCAGGCAACGATGGAGGTGAAACAATACTATAAGTATATGGAGTGGTTCCACCTGCCGCACTTATTGGTTTAAAACTATCTGCTACACCTTGTGTTAGACTACGTGAACTAATATCTAATGTATAAGATAAATCAGCAGCACCTGGATTTGTTATTATTTTAAATGATGCGGAACCAATTTTTGGAGGACTGCTACCATCAGTAAATGTAACCGTATACGTTTTAGTTCCAACATCTGCGTTTTGTGGAGTTCCTACAATTGTTACAGCAGCATAGTTTTGCCAATCTTTATACTGTGTTGATCCATCAGTCCTTACAGAAGCATAAACATCTGCATCTGTAATTGTTACAAATGAACTTGTTTGCCATGCTGTCTGACCAGTATATCCGCCAAGACTAGCGGCGGCACCACCACTATAATTTGGATCTGCATTATATTCTAATGTTATGGTATTAGCAGCACTATCATATCCTGTACATTTCCATAAACCATTATAGGTTACTTTTGACTGTCCACGTACAGAATAAAACTGTCCAACTACAGGTGCTAGGCCTACATTTGAAGCAATAGTATATGTAACCTGAAACGGTGCTATTGTTGTTTGTGTAGGCTTAACAGTACCTGCAACTATATTAGTTTTAGATGGATACCAATTCATTCCAACAGGAAGAGCAGGACTTATAGAAATTGTAAGTGGACTTGTAGCAGTATTAGCTGCTCCTGTATTGGTACCTGTAATGGTATCATAGTTGGTATATACTGCCGTACCACCCAATGCACTTACTGGTGTAAAAGTTATTGATTGCCCTGCTGTAACTTGTTGTTCTAAAATTTCAGGTTTAGCGGTAACTGTAGGGATACTAGGAACAGTAGTCCACGGATGTGTCGTTTCTGATTTTGGTACAACTGTTCCCCAAAATCCACTTTGCCCAGCAGGTTGTGATAGATACGGTTTTGTATCATCATAGTTAGCGTTTGAGTACTTTCCAGCACCACCACCACCTAATGTAGCAACTTGTACAGCACCTGCATTGGTAACATAAATGTCTTGTCCGCCAAAATATCGGTAGGTACTTGTAGTCGACGGGGTTGGACCAGCTGCTAAATTCGGGTACGGATTAAAATATATTGCCACAGTTTAATATTTACCTTGGTTTTTAACGTGGAGTTAAGTCCAACATGGCATATGTAAGATTACCACTATCTGGATTTAAATAAACAAAACATATGTTTATAGTAAAATTTACATCGTCATAATAATGATCACCTGGTTTTAAATCTGTGATACTTAATGCTGCCCAATACCATACATGATTATTATCAAGAGTAATATATGCATCATATACAGCACCAGTATATCCCACTGGTAATAATGAACTATCTGCCACAGAATCTATAACCGTCCATCCATCGTCGGGATTAAATTCTCCTGCATCTTTCCATAATATTCCAGTATTAAAATCTGCATTGGTATACATCTTTGGTGCAGCAGATTTTTGTTGGTAAGGAATAGTAGCACCATGTGCTTGGGATAATGCAACATCGTCGGCAAAGTATATTGCTCCACCACTAGGTACAATTATAGTTTTATTTGTTAACGTCTGAACACCGGTGAGTGTAACAGCATATAACTCAATAGTACCTGTTGTTAGTATTTCAGCACCAGCTGCAAAACTAGTGGTATTAACATACAATGCACCACCAATGCCAACTCCACCTGTGACAATCAATGCACCTGTATCAGTTGAGGTTGATTCAGTAACGTTATTAACCAAAATAATATTAGTAGTTGAACTACCTCTATCAGTTACACTTTGCAATGTGCTTGTAGTCCAAATAGTAACTTCGCCAGTGCTGGTATTAATTGCTGTATCAGTACCTGCTATAATGGTAGTTTTGGATGCAAAAGTGTTTATAGTTGCACTGGTAATTATTTCAGCACCGGCAATAAAACTAGTTGTGTTTACATATAAAGCACCACCAATACCAACTCCACCTGTAACTATTAAAGCACCTGTATTTGTTGATGTACTAATTGTTAAATTAGATATTAAAAACGAACTTGTTGTTCCAGTACTGCTAGCATTAGAGTTTGATGCATAGTTACCTATTGTAGCAGTGGTGATAATTTCAGAACCAAGTATTGTACTAGTTTGACCAATGTTGACAAAACCACCAACATATAAATCACCACCAATGCCAGCTCCACCGCCAACTACCAACGCACCGGTGTATGTTCCGGTAGACGATGTTGTATTGGCTGTTTTGATTATATCATCAGTTACTACCACAGTAGTAGTGATAGTTGTATATTCAATAGTTAATTTTTGTGCAACTATTTCACCGCTAATATATAAATTACCGCCAATACCTACACCACCGGTGACTATTAATGCTCCAGTGGTTGTTGAGGTTGATGCTGTAGCATTAGTAATTGATATAGCATTGGTAGTCGTAGCACCTCTATTGGTTACACTTTGTAATGTACTAGTTGTCCATATAGTAACTGTACCGGTACTGCTGCTAACTGTTGTGTCGGTACCTGCTGTTAATGTTTGTACACCAAGATTAACTATGGTAAAACTTGTTTGTGTTCCGGTTGATATTAGATCAGTAACACCTATGTAAGTACTACCACTAGCAATTACACTAGTTACTACTCTATTGCCAGAATCATATATAGGGCCTGCATAAACAGATCCACCAATACCAACTCCACCGGCTACTATTAACGCACCTGTATTTGTTGAGTTTGAACTAGTTAATCCATTTACAATAATATTAGTTGCTGTAACGGTTCCAGTAGTTATCAGCCCTTCAACATTAACTGTACTTGATTTTATTATTAACGTACCGTCTACAACTGATAATGCAACACTGCCGGTTCCTGTAGAACCCAATGTTAAAGAACGTGTTGCTAATTTTTCCAAATCACCATTAGATTTTTGTATTAGCATCCCACCGTCTAGAGCAGTAGAAATTAAAGTTCCACCAAGATCAATAGTTTGGCCTTCTAGATATATTTTTCCAATTCTATTAGTAGGTGAGCCTAAATCTTTAGCATATAAGACACCACCTACCCATACATCTCCGCCAATACCAACACCACCACTGACTACTAATGCTCCGGTTGTACTCGATGTTGAATTTGTAGTATTAACAATTGATATGGCATTGGTAGTTGTAGATCCTCTATCGGTAACACTTTGTAATGTACTAGTTGTCCAAATAATAACTTCGCCAGTACTTGTATTAATAGCAGTATCAGTTCCTGCTGTTAGTGTTTGTACACCAAGATTGACTATAGTAAAACTTGTTTGTGTTCCAGTTGAAACTAAATTAGTAATACCTATATAAGTACTGCTATTAGCAATTACACTAGTTACTACTCTATTACCTGAATCATATATAGGTCCAACATGTAATGCACCACCAACATTTAAGTCACCACCAATACCAACTCCACCAGCAACTGTTAACGCACCTGTATCTGTTGAAGTTGAAGTTGTAGTATTATAAGTGTTGATAATATCATCAGTTTGAACTATTGTTGTAGTCACTGTTGTATATTGAATTTCTAATTCTTTAGCAACAATTTTACCACCAACATACAGGTCACCACCGATTCCAACACCACCACCAACTACTAATGCTCCGGTAGTTGTTGAGGTTGACGATGCAGTATTAATTATTGATATAGTATTGGTAGTTGTAGCACCACGATTGGTTACACTTTGTAATGTACTAGTTGTCCATACAGTTATGGTACCGGTGCTACTACTAACTGCTGTATCTGTACCTGCTGTTAATGTTTGAACACCTAAATTAACAATAGTAAAACTTGTTTGTGTTCCTGTGGATATTACATTCTCAACACCAATATAAGTTGATCCACTTGGACTTACCTGTGTTACTACTCGATTACCATTGTCATATATAGATGGTGCGTTTATGTTGCCAGTAACATCTAAATTACTATCTATATAGATGTTGGTTAATGTACTATCTATGGTACTGATAGTTGTACCATCTATAGTCAATTCGCCTAAGTATGTGCTAACTGGAGGTACTATGCTTGGACTTAGGTCAACCCAATTGCCATCATATTTGATGTAGGCACGACCGTCTTCTGAGTTGAACCATACTTGTCCATTTTGTCTATTAGGTGCTGTGCTAGTAGTTGCTATATGTATTACAGACCCATTTATATCCTTAATATCACTATTGATGAATATATCACCACCAACACTAACTCCACCTGCTACTGTTAATGCACTGGTAGTGGCATTGGTAATATTAATAGCGTTACTAGTTGTAGATCCGCGGTTAGTAACGGTTTGTAATGTACTGGTATTATTGATTATTACAACACCTGTAGCAGTTGATATTGAAGTATCTACACCTGCTACTATCTCCAATACACCTGCATTACTAACAGTTACAGTTCCACTATTGTTACGTGATACGGAGATACCAATACCGCTAGTAACATTAGTAAGGGTACTGACCAAATAGTTATTTGTATAAATTGCACCAGTAACATCTAAAATACTATCTATATAGATATTAGTTAAAGTGCTATCAACAGTACTAATTGTAGTACCATCAATGATCAATTCACCTAGATACGTACTAACTGGTGGGACTATGCTTGGACTAAAATCAACCCAATTGCCATCATATTTGATATAAGCACGACCATCATCTGAGTTGAACCATAGTTGACCATTTTGTCTATTAGGTGCTGTGCTGGTGGTTGCTATATGTATTACAGAACCATTTATATCTCTAATATCTTTATTGATGAATATATCGCCACCAACATTGATATCTCCACCAATACCAACACCGCCGGCAACTACCAATGCACCGGTAGTAGTTGAGATTGATGTTGTTGTATTATATGTTTTGATTATGTCATCGGTTACAACAATGGTAGTTGTTACTGTTGTGTATTGAATATCTAATTCGTTAGCAACAATTCTACCAGCAACATATAAGTCACCGCCAATTCCAACTCCACCACTAACAATCAACCCACCTGTGGTAGTAGAAGTTGAATTGGTATTATTGGTAATTCGTATGGTGTTGTTGGTTGTAGCACCACGATTGGTAATGCTCTGCAATGTACTGGTTGTCCATACTGTTATAGTTCCAGTACTACTGCTAACTACTGTATCTGTACCTGCTGTTAATGTTTGAACACCTAAATTAACAATAGTAAAACTTGTTTGTGTTCCTGTAGATATTACATTCTCAACACCAATATAAGTTGATCCATTAGGCTGTACTCGTGTTACTACTCTATTGCCGTTGTCATATATAGATGGTGCGTTTATGTTACCAATAACATCTAAATTACTATCTATATAGATGTTGGTTAGTGTACTATCTATTGTACTGATAGTTGTACCATCAATGATCAATTCGCCTAGATATGTACTAACTGGTGGTACTATAGTCGGACTTAGATCAACCCAATTGCCATCATATTTGATATAAGCACGGCCGTCTTCTGAATTAAACCATAATTGACCATTTTGTCTATTAGGTGCTGTGCTGGTAGTTGCAATAAGAACTAGAGAACCATTTGGTCCAGTGATATCCCCACCAACATATAGATTTCCACCAATGTTAACTCCGCCTGCTACTGTTAATGCTCCAGTAGTGGTATTAGTAATACTAATGGTGTTGCTGGTTGTAGATCCTCTATTGGTAACACTTTGTAATGTACTAATATTCCATATTGTAACATTACCAGTACTGGTGCTTACTGCTGTATCAGTACCTGCTGTTAAAGTAAAATATGTACTAGAATTAACAGATATAGTACCATCTTCACTAATATCAATACCTGTACCAATTTTAACACCACCAAGTGTGCTAGTAGTTGCTGTGTTTAAATTAAATGTAGTACCAGTATTAACAGAAATAGTTCCATTAGGGCTTACGCTAATTCCGGCACCAATTCTAACCCCACCGAGTCTAATCGATGTTGCTGTTGTTAAAACATAACCGCCGCCACCAGATCCTAAGGGAATGCCACCTTCGGTTATGCCATCGGATAATCTAAATTCACCAGTTCGTTCGTCATAGAAAATCGTACCTTCTTGACCGATGAAGGTGTTGATATCTTTGGTTATTACCCTACCTGCTTCTATTTTTCTAATGGTCATCTGGGTCTTGCTCCCTTAGACACCATTAAGGCAGTTGTTTGGTTTCTGGATCTACTTCGTCCTGTGTAAGATCTTTAATAATAGGACTGATTTTACCAACGTCAGCCTTTTGCAGCTCTATTTGCTGCTGTAGTGGAGGTACCATAACTGGATCTTGTTTTGGCACACTTGGATCTATAGGAGCATCCTGCCCCATATCGATCTCGGGCTCGCCGTCGCCGTTGATCCTAATGTTTATGGGAATATTAATTGTAAATTCTCTTGCTCGCATATTAGGCTACTGGTGTAATTGATGCTTTACCGTCGGAAGATCCAGTACGTACAATATGAATATGATCACTACCTTCTAAGGTAAAATGTTCTACTGTTCCTATAGGCATTAGTATGCCTGCACCTGATAAGTTACTGCTAGTTGTAATAGAAATAAGAGCAGGTGCTGTATCAACAGCAACACGCACTTTGCGGACTGGACTTCCGTCTGTATTTGCAACTGTTACTATTACTGATGATGCCGTAGTAGTTACTACTTGAGATGGGCCTGTTTGTTTTGATAGCATGATTATTCCTTATGGCGGGCCTGTGTTGTCCCTGCACATTGTTATTTAGCGTTCTTACTTCTTTAGTGTCTTGACGTATTCTACAAATTTTACCTGTGCTTTGAATAGTTTTTCAGTGTCACTACGGGCATCTGCACCGGTTCCGGGATCAATTATTAACTCAAGACTTAATGATTTTACAAATTCTGGACTATTCAGCAATTTTGTCACAGCACGTTCTACTTCTCTCAATGTAGCAGTGTCTGTGGTGTTATTTGCAATTACCATAAAAAGAGGCTTAGGGGGCAAGTCTATACCAAGTTCCTTAAAAGTAGGTACATTTGGTATCAATTCATTTCTTTTAGGTGAGGTTATTGCCACTATATCAACTCTATTTTCAAATTGAATTATACTGGCAAGATTGACCCATATAGCATCAACATGCCCACCTATGATCTGAGTGACCATTTCTCCACTACCCTTGTAGTAAATGTCAGTCCTTGGAAAACCCAGTTGATTACTAACCAACCAACTATAGTAATGATGGGCAGCACCCATACCATTAACACCTACATTTATAGGCAGTCCTCGATGATTACGCCAAGTGTCTATGTTTTTTAATGGACTGCCCTTACGAACTACCAATACCAATCCGTGTGTGTATCCAATTTGTGCAATATACTTAAAATCGCTGATATCTAAATCATCGTATAATAATGATATATTAGATAATGCCATAGAGTCTGTTATGGCAATAACCACTTCATCTGATCGAGTATTTGCTACATTCTTAAATCCTATATAACCGCCAGCACCTACTCGGGAATCTATAATTATTTTACGTCCTAATTCTTTTTCTAGTGGCTCTTCAAACTTACGACTGATGATATCAGTGAGCCCACCTGCTCCATAGGCCACAACCATTCTAATGGGCTTCTGTTGTGCCTGCACTGATAAACTAACGGCTAATAATAGTATGGCTATTATTCGATTAAACATACGGTTTCCTCATATTTTCCATTCCTTAAAGGTATTTGATCTCTATACTCTGTAATCCTAACACACTCAAATCCTAATCTTTCTCGAAAGATAATTAATAGTTGATCGTGTTGTTCTTGGGTAAGTGGCAGATCTGTGACTAACTTGTATTCTATATCATCCAAACTATGCTGTATGATCTGCCATTGTCGTACTTGAACAACTTTAGCCGCAGCATATTGTCCTGCTGTGGGCCAAAACTTACTACCATCTGCACGTTGGAACAAACCACGCTCACGTCCCAATACACGTTTCAATGTGGGTAAATGTCTGCCACAGGTACAGGGTGTGCCTACTTCAGCATAGTCTCCAATGTCATAGCGTATGACGGGGGCAGCGGCATTGAACAAGTCAGTGACGACCACACGTCCTACTTGGCCGGGCAGACAATCTGTACCATCTTCATTGATGACTTCTACTATGAGATTCTCAGCCATTGTGTGTAACTGGCCGCCTTCTGGACATTGTATAGCAATACAGCCCACTTCACTGCTGCTGTAGTTGTCCTCTATGGTTAATCCTGTTAGTGTTTTAAATCGCTGTCTTGTATCATCGTGTAATGTATCACCTATGTTCTTAAGATGTTCAAGTTCTGTAAGTGTATATCCAGTACGTTCCCACTCTGTGATCATACCTGCTAATACACCAGCATGTACTATTATGATGTTAGGTTGGAACTCAGCAAGATGTTTCATTTGTTGTTGAATATCCATAGACACAGGAATACCTTGTCCTGGGCCGGTACCATATAGCATATGCACAGGTCCTCCCCAGTTGTCTGCTTCTAAGTACTTTCTGTTAGTGGCACGTATGCTGGTTAGTTTGCCTGTATAATTTCTTTTGTACCATTGATGATCTCGTAGAGTATGGGCATTCCAAAACAAGTCACATAACTTTGATTTGTTTATTGTTACGGGTTCGCCAGTACTACCGCTGGTTTCTGACTTACCAATTGGTAGATGTGCAGGTGGTACATTCTTAACGTTAAAGTTGTCGCCTGCTTGCTGTATATCTTTCTTGGCAAAGGGCTTTAGTTTCTTTAGGTTGGTTAAAGTAAGTATGTCTTTAGGATTCAATCCCTGTGCTGCTAATCTTGCAGCAAAATGTGTGCTACGTTGAGAGTGATACTTGACTATGTTAGCCAGTTGTGATTCCTGTATGTTATGTAGTTGTTCAAGTATGAAGTATTGTGATTTATCTAACTCACCAACCAATGCTGCTATTGCTGCTTTCATTTCTTAATCACTATTAACGGAAACAGTTCAGAAATATCATAGGTGCCAACATCTACAAACTCTGCATCGGGCAACAGATCCAATATCTCTTTACGTGTAGGGAACCATGTGCTGGTTGTAACATCATTGTAAGCATCCATACGTGATAGTTGTTCAGCGGTAAATGGTAACTTACTTTTATCTGGAAACAATTCATTAAAGAAATTGTATGTTTTTGCCCAGGGTACAAAAGCACCTTGTTCGTGTGCCAATAACATAGGAACGAATCTACGAAATGCTGTCCAACTTATTGTGGGATTTGCTGCTTGTTCTAATAGGTATTCTCTAGTGATAGGTTGGTCTGGGCGTATGAACATACGGCATATGAACTTGCCATTGGGTGCGAGCCATTCTCGACAACGATCAACCACATTCTGTATTTCTTTGGAATTTACCAACATGTTAAGGCTACCATCACCCAGTATAGCATCAAAGTTATTGTCGGGTAAATCTA
>Ga0209084_1002020_pt1 | contig 16249 bp, 21 predicted proteins | sample C_130820_MF_Meta_FD_187309 | JGI IMG/M metagenome (GOLD analysis project Ga0209084, IMG submission 187309) | Freshwater microbial communities from Lake Croche, Canada to study carbon cycling - C_130820_MF_MetaG (SPAdes) (version 2) | ecosystem: Environmental > Aquatic > Freshwater > Lake... | reverse complement strand
AGCAGCTCTACATGCGCGCGGGGAATTCAGGATTACAAACCTGACTACAACCACAACTACAACAGCCTCCGCTGCTAAAAGTAACCAACTGGACGGCGACGATTCTGTGGTGGTGGTTCATCAAAATCTCGTTTGGCCAAAGCAGTTGGCAGACATAGCAAAGTCCCAAGCCGTTCGGCTTTTGGCAGGTTTGCCACATTCAGCCCAACAGGACCTGATCGACGAATTGGCAGGGCACTTGTCCGTTGCCGGAAGGGTTAAGTCCCCTGTGGCCTACCTCGGTCGCCTGGTGCGGTTGCACCGGCAGACGCCGGGCGGCCTGTTGCTGGAGATGGCAGTAGAAGTGCAGGAACGGCGGGCCGCTCAGGGGGCCAATGCAAAGCGCCAAGCGCTGGCCGGAGTAACCGGTTCATCCGGCACCGCCGTGGCTAGCTCGGCGGCAGTTGTCAACCAGGTGGTGCAACTTTCAGAAGCTGCGCAGGAAGCCAGGAAAAAATTGTTAGAGATGCGCCAGTCTTGGGGGAATCCCCCACTGACTTCAGTTGCTAAAACTAGCCAACTGGAGCAGGAAAAAACAGCGACTACTTCACCCCGGAAATTGACTATTCCTTCGGGTCGGTCCCTATTTCTTTCGGGGCCAAAAAAGCACGAGCAACAACAAAACGGCGATCAAGAGCCCGCCCGGCGTTTTGAAGAAGCCAACAAGGCCACGAATCAATCCAGTGGAAATCGTGTCGGTAGTCATTTTTCAAGGAGTGAATAGTGAGCCCTCATGTTACAGAAATGGTGTTTGCGGAGTTCAGCAACCTCGGTCCGGCGCACTTTGGCTTGCTGCTGCTACTGGTTTTGGTGTGCCTTGCCGTCATTAGGCTGCTTGACGAACACCTTCCAAGCTTGGTCAATCGTTGGTTCAAGCCGGTGCAACAAGCCGTGTTTGATGGTGCCAGTTCAAAAAACATCAAGAAGGCAAAACGTGATTAGCTCATCCTGCACTGACGCCGGCGTGGCAGGCGCCATCGTCATGTTCGTCTATATGGTGACCGCCATGGTCATTGCACTGGCCTTGCATCGCCATGTCATGCCTCAGTTTTCACAGTGGCTAAGACGCAAGTTCAAAAAGTTTTTCCAAAAAGGAGGTCAACAATATGGCAAACCCTGAATTAAAACCCCCTCCCCGCAAAAATGCGCGCTCCAAAAAGCCAGTGGCAGCAGTCACACCGGCAGAGCTTGCCCTTATGAAAAAGCACCAGCTCGACGTGCAGGACGTCCTGCCCTCGCCTCGCAAAATCTCGCCTTTTGCAGATGGCTACGACTTGGAAGCGGAAGGCATGGCTGTGGCCCACCTGTTGGCTGTCGATGAACCCAGCCCGCGCGATCCGCTCTACGCGCGATATGAGGAGTACCTAGACAGGGTTCGTGCCCTAGAAAAAATGCGCCAGTCCCATGCCACCCGCGCCCAAGGCAATAGTGATGTCCCGCTGGAACAAGGCATGAAGCTCAGGCGCATTGGTGCCTTGACCTCCAGGGATGAGGACACGATGACGGTGCATACCTTGGAGGCTTGCAGGCTGTACACCGGCGTTTCCCCAGAGCCAGGCTCCGAAAGTCGTTTCGGTGTACCTGGTGCGCGCCGTGCAGCCAATGCGCTGCGCCAGTTGTTTTTGCTCAGTGGCAACGATAACCCGGTGGCGGACCTTAAGCTCATCGAGACCGATGAACGGCTTGCTGAAATTCGCAAACTCATCGCAGGCCAAGAGAAACTACATGCTGACAAACTGAACGAACGGCGCAACCGGGGCTTGAGCTACAGCATTCTGCAATCCAAAAGCCCCCAGGTTTTTAGCCTGGGTTACCACTCGCCGTATGGCTACGCCGTGGGTGATGTGTGTGTCGGTTTTGACTACTGCGTTCGGGTGATCAAGTCTGCCAGTCGGCGTGACCTGGTGTCCAGGCAGGAGGAGCACGCGGCGCTGCACCGCATGAAGCGCGAAATCCGCTCCATGTTTGAAAACGCCATCACCGCTTCCCGTCTACTCATGAGCCCTGCACTTCTGGGCTTGTGCCGCTCCGACTATCTGCCTCAGTCCTCCGAGGTTTCTAAAAAGCGGGTGGAAGCTGCCAAAGCAATTTTTGGAGTCCTGCCGCAAGAGGTGTTTATCGGTACGAAAACATCGCGCCATTCCTTGCGTAACCAACGCCTCACCAGCAAAGACGTTGAACTGCTGCGCCAAATCAGCGTGCAGGACCTCGGCGACGATGGCGACCAGGCCATCAGCGCGGCCGCTGCCAGCAACTTGATCTAGCCATGGCGCAGTCACCTGACTCTATGACCGATACCAGTGAGGCAGTGCCTTCCAATGGCCATGAACTGCTGGGCTGGGACCAATTTATGGCGCAGTCCCTGAGCCCTGACTTTTTCCTACGCCTGGCTTATGTGTGCGATGGCAAATTCGCGCCCGCAACCGTGCTGTGGGATTTGATCTTGCACGCCCGCAGGCACGGCCTGGATTCCTGGCGCAGTTTCTCTGCGGCGGACTATGTGCGTACCTATTCGGCGGACGTGTCTTCTGAGCGGTCATACCACCGCTCATTCGACGAACTGGAATCCGCTGGCTTTATTGATATTGAACCTGGCGTGCGCAACACCACTCGCAGGTTCAAGTTGCATCCGCAAAACTGGGAAGCCTTGTGCACAGAACTCCGTGAGTTGAATCCTCAACTGCCGGGCTTGGTGAAGGAGACAAATGCAACAAAGGCAACGGAGGGAATCGAACAATGATTTTTGGTGGAGGCCAAGTAGCGTTAGAACGAATGGTTGCCCTGAGCTACGGGCAGTGCGGGATCCGCTTTCGCGGGGCACCGGGTTGGGTTATTGCGGTAAAGGTGTTGCTCACCAACTCCGGTTTTGGGTGCTGCTTTTTTGCTCGCAGGTCGCAGCGCCCCCTGCATATGGCTCTGTCTTCCGTTCGTTCAGCCGCGATACCAACGGGTGTTCGCGACTTGGTCTCCACCGCCTATTTTGCATGAATTGGCGTTTTCGCAGTTTGTCAGGCCGTCGTTGGCAACCGGTTTGTCAACGTTTCATTGGCATTAAAAGCCTTTAAGGGTAAGGGAGTCGAACATGGCTGAGCCAGTCGTAAGGAGTCACGTTGCGGTGCAGCAACTGGGCAAAGAAATCAACGCGGTCGCGCTGGACGGGGCGCACTGCTGCGCCCTGGGTGACATCCATGCATGCTGCTGCCCGCTCGGGAGGCACGAGTAGCTATGACAGTCACCGCACTTAGCGCAACACCGGTGGCTCAGATTCAAGGCCGTGGCAATTTCCGGCTACTGCTGAAACAGACCCAAGCCCAACAACTCAGCCTGCACCAGGAAATGGAGGCGCTGATTGAGCAATCCAAAGTCCGGGGCAGCCCACTGTACTTGCAGCGCCATACCAAGCCCAACGCGACCTGGATGCTGCGGTGGCGATTGGTCGAAGGCGGCAAACACCATCATGTGCTATGGCCCGAAATCCAGCCGCTGCTGGATTCCTTGCCCATGGCGATTCGCAAGTACTGCGAAGAAATCAATCAGCGTGCCACAGAACTCAACACGCTGGACATCATCCTGGAATATACCGCCAAGTGGTGCGGGATATTGCTCGAAGGCGGGTCAGCGCGTAAGGGCAAGAAGCGTATGGGAAAGAAGCCCTCTGGGTTTTACGAAACCTAGTTAACAAAACCTCACTTTGAAGCAAGGAGTATTGACTTATGAGCAATTCATTTTCTGGAACAGGCAATGTCGGGCTGCCCCCCGAGTTGCGCAATGTAAACATCGGCGGGCGTGCCGCGCAGGTGCTGGAGCTGCGGGTGTTCTTTGACGCCTACAAAGAAAACGCAGAGGGTGAACTGGTGCAGGACGATGCAGCGTCATTTTGGAAAAACGTCACCCTGTGGAACAGCAGAGCCGAGCGTGCAGCCAAGCACTTGATTAAGGGCGCCCGTGTGCATGTGGTGGGTCACATCAAGGGCGAGAAGTGGGAGGACAAAGAAACGGGCGAGGAGCGTAGCGGTGAGTTCGTCGTCGCCGACGATGTGTACCTGTCCTTTGCACGTTTGGATAGCGTTACATGGAAATCTAAGCAAAAATCAGGCCAATCTCAGTAAGCGCGAAATCGAGGTGTGATGTGGACGACCTGATGATGCTACTGAAGTCCTTGACGAACGCCAAGACAGCCATGAGCGCACTGGAAATTACCCGCTACTGGCAACCCACCTGGACACTGGACCAGGTGGAAACGATGTTGGCAAGCCTGCTTGCCGGAAAAAAAGTCTGCACTGAGGGCCATGGAAAGGGCCATGGAACGATTCGCTATCGCAGCGCAAGCCCCAGCGCGAGCGACAAGACCGGTAACGGGCTGGGCCACGCCCATGGCGCTGTCCGAGGCCGAGTCAACGTAGCGCAGCAAGGAGGACTCCAACATGGGATTTCTTGACTCTGCACTGCTGCTTATCGGACTTGAAAGACGCACGGATTCAAGGCCGCGAAGTCGCCAGGCCTTGCAAGCGCAGCGGCCTGTACCCCCATCGTCGGCTAAAGCGGCGCGTAGGAGCGAAGTTCCTTCGTATCGCTTTCCAGCGAGCCCTGTGGGGCAGTGGATTGCACCCGCACCAGTGCAGATTGTCAGCCATCCACCACGCCAAGGTTCCCCGAGCCACGAGGACCTAGCCCAACAAATTGCAGTGCTTCAAATTCAACTGTCCGAGTTGGCCCAAAGGGACGCTCAAAAGACAAGCCCAAAGGCAGCCCAAAAGGCAACCCAAAAGGCCACCGCAAACAAGGCGCAGTTTTTTTTGGAGCAAAGCGCATTGGTACGACGAACGCTTGCGTTACGGCGCCAAGAGCGGTTGCGAAACACCACTTCGCAGGGGCACGCCGGTGGCTGATAAAAAAACCCTAGGGCAATGCGTGCATTGCCTACCGCGCAACGGGGTGCCAGCATGCTGACGCCTCAATTCCTTCTGCCCCTGCACCGGGAGTTGGTGGTAGACCTGTTTGCCGGTGGCGGTGGGGCGTCCACCGGCATTGAGCAGGCTATTGGACGGGCCGTGGATATTGCCATCAACCACGACCCAGAAGCCATCGCCTTGCACCAAGCCAATCACCCGCAGACCTCGCACTACGTGAGCAACGTGTTTGAAGTAGACCCGGTGCGGGTGACCGACGGCCGACCGGTGGGGCTCTTGTGGGCGTCACCCGACTGCAAGCACTTCAGCAAGGCCAAGGGGGGGAAGCCTGTCAGCACGAAGATTCGTAGCCTGGCCTGGGCGGTGGTGAAGTGGGCAAAGTTGGTGCGGCCCCGTGTGATCTGTCTAGAAAACGTCGAAGAGTTCCAGACCTGGGGGCCGCTGGGCGCAGACAACAAGCCCTGCCCCAAACGTAAGGGCGAGACCTTTGCCCGCTGGAAGTGCCGCCTGGAGACACTGGGCTACACCGTGGAGCACCGTGAGCTGCGCGCTTGCGACTATGGCGCGCCGACGATTCGCAAGCGGCTTTTCCTTGTTGCGCGGTGCGACGGCCAAGCCATTGTGTGGCCCGAGCCTACCCATGCCGCGCCTGACTCGCTACAACGCAAGGCCAAGAGGCTCAAACCGTGGCGAACGGCGGCTGAGTGCATCGACTGGAGTGTTCATGTACCCAGCATTTTTGAGCGGAAGAAGCCGCTAGCAGATGCAACCTGTAGGCGAATCGCTAAGGGGATCATGCGGTATGTGGTCGAGGCAGCTGAACCATTCATCGTGACGACCACGACCGATCACCCTGGAGCCAAACCATCCGCGCCCTTGCGCACATTGGCAACGGGTGGGCAACACGCTTTATGCGTGCCATCCTTGATTCATACCGGATACGGTCAGCGACCCAATCAGTCGCCACGTGTGTCGGGGCTGGACAAGCCCGCCGGTACTCTGGTGGGTAACGGGAAACACGCGCTGGTATCGGCCTTCTTGGCCAGGCATTGCGCCGGGGCCGTAGCTAGCGTGATGGCCGACCCGGTGGCCACCGGCGGCGTGGACCACCACAGCCTGGTGGCCGCGCACATCACCAAGTTCAACAGTGGCAGCTCTGGTTTTGCGGTTGACACGCCAATGCACACCGTCGTTGCCGGTGGCGAGCAGGCGCGGCCAGGAACTGCAATTACCCAAGGCATCGTAACCGCCAATCTGGTGCACATGGGACACGGTGAGGGCAAGGATGGAGGCAAACGTTTTAGCCATGGTATCCGTGGTGTAAGTGCCCCGCTCAACACCGTGACCGCATCCGGCGCGGCGGCGGGGCTGGTTACTGCCACCATGGTGACCATAGACAACCAGAGCAGCCAGGGCGGGCACAGCCCAACCACAGCGCCGCTGAAAACCACGGTGACCGAAAACCGCCATGCGTTAGTCACCAGCAACCTGATCAAGCTGCGCGGCACCAACGTGGGCAGTGCTACCAACGAGCCCTTGCACACGGTCAGCGCGCAAGGAACCCACCACGCCGAGGTGCGCGCCTTCTTGATCAAGTATTACGGTACCGACCAAGACCCTCGCCTGACAGAGCCCATGCATACCGTCCCTACGAAGGACAGGTTTGGCTTGGTCACAGTCCACGGCCAGGAGTACGCGATTGTGGACATTGGCCTTCGCATGCTTACGCCGCGCGAGCTGTACCGGGCGCAGGGTTTCCCCGAGAGCTACCAGATTGATACGGGCGCCGACGGTAAGCCACTGACAAAGACCGCGCAGGTGCGCATGTGTGGAAATTCTGTCTGCCCGCCGATGGCACGACAGATCGTTGCTGCGAACTACGGTAAGCCTGGCGTGATGAGGGCCGCAGCATGAAAGTTTTGGACTCGTGCTGCGGCAGCAAAATGATGTGGTTTGACCATGACCACAATGACGTGATATTCGGCGATAAGCGTGCCGAGACGATGGAAATCACCGACCGGTCGCATGGCCATGCTGACGGAACACGCATGCTGCTTGTCAATCCCGACGTGCTGATGGATTTCCGCGCAATGCCGTTTGCGGATAGATCGTTCAAGCTCGTTGCATTCGATCCGCCGCACCTGGTGCGCGCAGGTCCTCGATCATGGTTGGCTGCCAAATACGGAAAGCTCAGCAAAGACTGGCGCGATGACCTTCGCCAAGGTTTTGCGGAATGCTTCCGCGTGCTGGATGCTGATGGTGTGCTAGTTTTCAAGTGGAACGAAAACCAGATTAAGTTGCGCGAAGTGCTGGCGTTGACGCCGCAAAAGCCGCTGTTTGGCAACACCAGCGGCAAGAAAGCTGGCACGCACTGGATGGTTTTTATGAAGGATGCAGCGTGATGCAGCAGATTGCCAAAGACAAGTTTCTGGTGCCCTTTGGGAACGAGGTGCCCACGTTCTCGCATTGGGTGGACTTTCTGCGCTCGCCAACTTTTGTTGTTTCGACCTTTTGTCTCGCGCTTCTTTCTCGCGTTTTAGTGTCGATAGTGGGTGACCTGACAAAACACAGTTCGCAAAGCAAAAGCTGGCGTAAGGCCCGCGTGCGAGCACGCAGGCTGGGGCTATATCCGCCAACGGAATATTAAACACAAGGGTATGGGCACATGAAATTGGAGTTGGCGTTAATTCTCAATCCTGAAGTTTTTAGCCATTTCTTTGACTTGGAACCCGTTGGTGGCAGGGAAACGTTGTGACAAAACCCAGAAATGAAAGCTCCATCACTCTAAGTGATCGGGTTGAACTTAGACCCAATTCATTGTTTTGCTTGTCGTACTGGTCCGACGCGGCACAGCGGCAGTTGCACATTGCAATTCATGTGGCGGAATACATATCTCCTGCTTCAAATTCAGAAATTCCATCGGTTTTGGAGCAGAGTTATCTGGATTTTTTCCCGTACTTTAGCAATCAAGAGTTGCGAAAGAATAATATCTGTGCCGGAGACGTATTTGCTTTTGATTTGCGCGAAACGAATGAACCAGCATGTGCGATCTTGTATTTGGGAAGCTTCGGATTACTACCTGGCTCATTTCCAAGTAAGCTCGCAATCAAGGTTGTCGATCACTATATATCAGGCAACGAGCAGTACGTTTACGAAAATATGTGGGGCATGTGGAACACCCCTGTTTTGAATAAACACTACCTACAGTTCAATGACCTGGGAATGAAGTTTGTAGCAAAGTCGTATCGAATGTCTGGATCAAGTTCGGGAACAGTATGAATTCGGTCCATTTTTTTAAGTTTCACCAGATCATCAGGATGCGGTATCTTTCGTCGTCCGGTCGGTGGGGTAAAAGAAGCCCGAAACAGCGTAACCTCTCCTGGCGGGGTAATCCAGAGGTCATTGATTCTTGTGATATTCGCGCTAAACCAAAATCCGAACCAATATTTGCGACTTTGTCCCAGAACCCTTCTGCTGGTTTCTGGCGTGAAATCTCTAATCATAAGCAGCAGTTCTGGGACTTGAATCAACTCCAGGTTGCGATACCCCCACACCCCGTCATTGTCGGCAACTCGAATCAATTCAACGAACTCTTTGGCGTCGAACATAGGTACGTATTTTCCCAATACGGCGAACACCCAACGCCAGCGATGAAGCACCTCTTGGCGCATCCACATCCCACGCTTCGGGTCAGGGTCAGTCGGGCGAAGGCTCCCGTACGGTCTCGCAGCGCTGGCCTTTGTCGGGCAATAGCCTGCATTTGGGAAGTGCGAAAAATGTCCCCAACTGCCATCCGTCTTTCCAGCCACATGCCGCATATTCTGGGTGCATGTCTCGCACCATACGAAAGGTCGATGGTCCTCAATAGACCCCAGCGCCTTTCTGCCATAGCGTTGGAGGTAGGTTTCAGCATCAATTTGCCACCCAGTTTCTGGGTCGATGCCAAGGTTCATGGGGGTTCCCTTCGTAACAGTAGCTTGTTTGGAGTCGAGAACCAACATTTTGCCAAGCGTCTGGAACCCCCACCCCTATAAAAAAGCCTGTCCACAGAGGTGATGTGATGCGCCTGTTCATTTGCGAAAAACCCTCCCAAGCCCGCGAAATTGCGCGCTTTGTCGGTGCCACACAGCGGGGCAACGGGTGCACGACGGGTAATGATGTTGCGGTGACCTGGTGCATTGGGCACTTGCTGGAGCAAGCGGCCCCCGAGTTTTACGACCCGCAGCTCAAGACCTGGAATATCGACCTGTTACCCGTGCTGCCACAGCGCTGGAAAATGGAGGTGAAGTCCGGCACCCGTGAACAGTACCAGGCGGTGGCCAGGATGGTGGCTAAGGCCAGCGAGGTAGTGATTGCCACCGATGCGGACCGGGAGGGGGAAGTCATCGCCCGCGAGGTCCTGACCTTGGCGGGCTACCGGGGCCCGGTGCGGCGCCTCTGGCTCAGCGCCTTTGACGATGTCTCAGTCCGCAAGGCTTTGGCCAAGCTGCTGCCTGGCGAAAAAACACTGCCCATGTATCTCTCCGGCATGGGGCGCTCACGCGCCGACTGGCTGGCGGGAATGAACTTGACCATGGCCCTGACCAAAGCCTTTGGCGCTGGCGGCAAGGACGGCGTGCTCCACTGTGGCCGTGTGCAAACGCCGGTGCTTGCATTGATCGTGCGCCGCGAGCGCGCAATTGCCGGTTTTGTGCCCAAAACGCACTATGTGCTGCAGGCGGTTTTTGAGGTGCGCGGCACCATGGTGCCCATGGCCTGGAAGATGCCCGCGCAGTACGCGGACAAGGATGGCCACTGCGTAGACCAGAAAGCGGTTCAAGCAGTTGCTCAGAAAATTTTGGGCAAGACAGGCCGATTGACCAAGGTGGACACCACCCGTGAGCGGGAACTCGCGCCGCTTCTCTACAGTCTGGGCAGCTTGCAGCGGGAGGCGTCGGCGCGCTACGGAATCAAGGCGCAGGCGGTGCTTGACGCCGCGCAGGCGCTCTACGAAAAGCACAAGGCCACGTCCTACCCCCGGACCGACTGTGAGTACCTGCCACTGTCCATGCATGGCGATGCCCAGAGCATCTTGTCAGCACTTGCCAAGGCCGACCCCCAGCTCGCGCGCACCGTGGCGCTCACTGACCTGGCTAAGCCTGGGCGTGCGTTCAACGACGCCAAGGTGACTGCCCACCATGCCATCATCCCCACGGGCAACCCGTCGGTGCGTATGGCCGATATGAGTAGTATTGAGGCAAGGGTGTACGACCTGGTGCGCAGGCGCTACCTGGCACAGTTTTTAGGTGCGTTTGAGTTCAACAAAACGGTGATCGACCTAGCCTGTGAAGGGGAGCACTTTGGTGCGACCGGCAAAATGCCGCTGGTGCAGGGATGGAAAAGAGCTTACGAGGGCATGGACGCCGAGCGCAAGCCCGCAGCCAAGGATGTGGACGACATGGCGCCGCTGGAGGTGCCCTTGCCCGCCGTCCAGGTGGGTGACCAGGCCATCAACCGCAAAGCACTGGTGCAAACCACCAAGACCAAGCCGCCCAAGCGCTACACCGAAGGGACCTTGCTGGGAGCCATGGAGTCCATCGACAAGGAAATCGACGATCCGCGCCTTAAAAAAGTGATGCAGTCCAAGGAGAAAGCGGGCATCGGCACCGATGCCACGCGCGCGGCCATCATCGAAGGACTTTTCAAGCGCATGTACATCGCCAGTGAGGGCAAGGCACTCAAACCTACCGACAAGGGCAACCACTTAATCGCCCTGATTGAACGGGTCATTCCTGAGATGGCCGACCCGGTACTGACGGCTCTGTGGGAAGACCAGCTCGCAAAGATCGAATCCGGTGAACTTGCCCTGGAAAGGTTCGAAGGCTGGCTGGGCTTGTGGCTCAAAGAACAGGTCCAAAAAATCCGCACACAACCTCGGGTAGCCGTTGGTCAAACACCGCAACCACCTGCAACAGCGCCCAGCACGTACCGACCAGGAACCACCCACGCATTCAATGGCAGCGCAAACCCCGAAAAACAAGCGCAGGAGCCCTTGCGGACTGCAAGTCCATGCCCTACCTGCGGCAGGCCGCTAAAACGCCGTATGGCGGGTTCTAATTCGTTTTGGGGTTGCTCAGGGTATCCGGCGTGCAAAACGACTTTGCCCGACGTCGATGGAGCGCCCGGTCGGCGCGACGAAAGTCCTGCGCCCCAAGCGGCGACAAAGGCCAGCGGTCCGATTTGCAGCGATTGCGGTAAAGCGATGTTGGTGCGCAACGGCGCACGTGGGGAGTTCTGGGGCTGCTCGGGGTATCCGGCTTGCAAGTCCACCAGGGGGCGGTAAGCGTTAGTGGCATTCACGCGCCTACGGTTGCTGTTTTCATGCAAGAACCTTTAACCCATGCTTTTGCACCACGGACAACAGCTTGAGGGCCATTCCGCTTGGACGTTTTGCGCCACTCTCCCACTTCTGGATGGTTGACTCGCTCGTATTCAAGAAACGGGCAAATACAGGCTGGCTTACATGGTTGTGCTCACGAATTTCCTTGATCATTTCCGGGTTTATCACCTCCGGTACGACAAAGCAGGATTCGTCAAAGTTGCGCAATGTCGCTTTGTCAATGGCCCCAACTTTGAACAGGGCGTGTGCGGAAAAATGAATAGCCTCGAAGGCATCACTTTTGAATTTCGGCTTAGCAGTCATGGCAAATCTCCATTAAGTCTTTGTCTCGCAACAGTTGCTCAATCTGTGCGTCTGTCAACCCAGCGTAGCCTTTGGCGAGTGCGCGAAAGCTCAGCAGCTCATCGTCTTCAATGTTCTCCCGGTCTTTCTTGGCGAACAGGTACTCGTACACCCAATGGCGTCCACCTTTTGCAAGGATGATTGAGCGATGCATGTTGTTGTTGAGCCGCTTCTTGAACACGCCACCGCCCAAGTCATCCGCCTGCCCTTGCATAACCTGGCGGATCGCTTCGCATAGCTCGGTGTTTGCAATGTTGGCTTTCCTTGCCGCCTTGGAAAACCAAGCTGTTTTAAAGGTGCGCATTGCCGATAGCTTATCTTCGCTCATGGCAAATAGTAGCACCTGGTGCTATTTTTGGCAAGATTGACCCGCCTGCGGAAATTCGGAAAAAATGAGCCAAGCCCTGATCAGCGCAAAGCCGCCAGGTAAGAAAAAAAGGTGAAAACGGTGCGGGAATGAACCCCGCACCGTTTCGAACCACTCGCAGTGACCTCCTATAAAAGGCCCTTAACCGCCATGGAGGCGTATGTGTCGCCAGCTACGATCACATGGTCGAGGACCCGCACGTCCACCAGACTCAGTGCTGTCTTGATCACTTGCGTGAGACGCTCATCAGATCGGCTGGGCATGGCATCCCCGGAGGGATGGTTGTGGGCCAAGATGACCGACTCAGCGTTAAGTTCGAGCGCTCGCTTCACGACCTCACGGGGATAAACCGATGTCTGTGTCAAGGTGCCCCGAAACATCGCTTCCATCGTGATCAATCGGCAATGGGCGTCTGTAAAGAGCACCCAAAACACTTCATGGTCGATCTCACTGGCCTTAAGCATCAAAAAGGTGCCGATTTCCTCAGGGGAACTAAATACAGGGCCGTTTTTCATGCGCAGGCCAATGATGCCCAAGGCCTTGCGAATGCACGCATCCTCCTCGGGTGTGTACCGGGCGCTGATGCTTGCCGCCCTCCTCTCGCATGCCAGTAGCACCGTGCCCGAGGTTCCGGTACTGAGGCGTGTCGAACGTTTTGCAATTGCATTCATGGTCAATCTCCAGGTTAAAAAAATGGAGACGACCGATTCCCTGTAGGAACGGTACGTCCCCACAGGGTTAAAAAAAGCCCGTCTAACGCGCTAGCGTCAGACGGGTTACTTCACAGTAGAGCGAACCCACCAGCTTGTGGCCGGTGGGAGTCGTCAAAGGGCCTTCTTCAGACCGGTATGGGCTTTACTTCCAATTCCCAAAGTGCGAATCCACCGTTCGTACGGCCGTAAGTCACCCAGCCACCTCGGAACTTGTAGACATCGCACTTCTCGCGCTTGCCGCGCTCAAGCACCGCGTCATATTGCGCCATGGTGATGGGCAACACCGGCCCCGATAGAAGGAGCATGGCATCACTGAACTCATACGGCAACACAAAGCCCCGAACAGGCTCCATGGCGCGCAACAGGCCGTCCACAGTTTTTGGAGCAGGTTTAGGTTGACGTTTAAGGTCGCTCATACCCGCTCCACCAGCTGCTTGGCCAGCGCCACTTCAATGGAATCGCCATCCTGGTTCAGGACGTCAAGACCGGATTCCGGCATGTCGCCAGACGTCGATTGCGAGACCGCAATTTTCTTGCCCATGAGCTTTAGACACTGTTCTTGCGCGGTTCCTTCGTAGCCGAGAAAACACACTCGAACCCGCATCTTTTGCCCAATACGCCAACTGCGCCGTGCCGCCTGCTGCAAGGTGTACACGTTGTAGCCGGTTTGCATGAAAACGATGGTTGGGAACTCCAGCATGTCCAGCCCGGTTTTCACGAGTTCGGGGTTGGTGACGATCACCTCTACCCCTCGCTCAACTTGGTCAGCTACCCAGTCCTCGCGCTTTGAGGCTTCTACCGTGGCACGCAATACCGCCGTCTTGAATCCGGCCTGATCAAGCGCCGCCTTCAGCCTGGCCGCTGTGTCACGGGTTCCGGTGTAGGTCGTATAGACCAGCACGCGTCGCCCCTGGCACCGTTCTTCCCGGCAAAGCTCAATCAGAGCGCGTTCCTTGGGCATCAGCTCGACGTCGCTGTACAGACTCGGAGCGCTGGCCAACATCACCTTGCGGTGCGGGTGGTAGACGTTTTCCGACCGAAAAGCCGTATCCGGCCAGGCCAGCAAGCAGTTCAGCACCACGCCCAACAGGGAGTGGTCTCCGGCCACCAGTGCAGTCTTGAGGATCTGTGTCAGTTTGCAAGCCAACGCGGTGTAAACATCGCGCTGCTGTTCATCCATCACCACCGGCAGGAACTCTTCCTTGTACTCGGGCAAGACGTTGCCGCCTATGTCCTTGAGCTTCAGAAAGACCGTGATCGGCACCACATAGCGCATGATGCCCTTGGGGCCAAAGCCTGGCCCCTTGCTCACGCTAGGGGTTCCCATTTCACCGCGCGCGGTGCGATGGGACTTGAGGTCTCTCGTCTCCTTGTACGTGGTGATTAGAACCCCGTGGTCGCGCATAAATGCGCTTGCAGCGGGGCCGATAGAGCCACGTTCGTTGTACCGGTAGCCGTCTTCCATCATCATGGCCGGGTTCATCCTAAAAAGCAGGTGAAACAGGTCATCCGCGTAGCCGCCCATCAAGGTGCCGGTCAGCAAAATCACTTTCTTGCACTGCGATGCCAGCACGCCCATGGCCTGTCCTTGGGCCGACCCCTCGTTTTTGTACTCATGGCCCTCATCGACGATAAGGGTGCCAAAGTAGCCCGTGGGCAGGTAGCGCTTGATGAACTCGGTTGGCTGGTAGCCGCCCTGTCCAAAGCTGATTTCGTTGTTGCCAAGAAACCGCTCCATGCGCCTGGCTTGCCGGTCGTTGAAGATCAGCTCGCCCTGGTCGTCCATCAGGTTGATGAAGTTATGGAAGTTGTCTTCGAGCATGCTGGCCAACATCGCGTCCCCGAACTTGGCAATCAGGCGCAAGGCCGTTTTTTCACCAATGCTCGGAATCGCTTGCAAGGCATCCATCACCAGGTCACGACGCGATTTGGCGGCTATGCCACCTCGCGTGATCGTCCAGAGCCGGTCACCACAGTGGGCACAGCCCATGCGACGCTTGTCCAAGAACTCCACTGCAAAACTAAGTTGCAGTGGCTTGTTGTCCTCGTCTTGAATCACCTCACCACAGTGGCTGCAAGCCGCAACCCGCATCACCTGTGCCTCGTGTCCGGTGCCAGTGGCCAACAGCCGCTTGGTGAACGCCGGTTTCCAGTTAAACCCCATGCGCATACGAACCCGCCCCAGCACGAAAAACTCCGGGTGAACGGGCTTCTCGCGCATGGCGCGAAACATCAACAGCTTGCGCAGCGTATCCGGGCCGTTAAGCACCCAGACCTTGGCATGTGGCACCGTTTGAATGATTTCTCGCCGCCACTTGTACACCAGGTGGGGTGGCGCGATCACCAAAGTTCGCTCGAAACCGGCCTGGTGCAGTACGGCGGCCGCTGCGAGCCCCATCATGGTTTTGCCAGTGCCCATTTCAGCGTTGAGCACACAAGCCGGTTGCCCGGCCTGTGACTCGTCGCCAATCAGGAGCTGCGCTATGGCGTAAACAGCCTGGCGCTGCGCCTCGAAAGGCTTGCGCATCAAGCCATCAAGCACACTGTCCCAGGCCTTTGGCCGCTGGCCTTGGTAGACCGGCGGATTCTGGTTTTGGACTGCCTGCAACAGGCCGCTTCCAAAATGGCTTATGAAATCAGCCAGTGGTAGCACCTGCTCCAGGACCTCCGCGCCCTGCGGCGTCTCGGGGTTGAGTGATTCAAGCTCCGGGGGCAGCGCGTTCGAGGTCGCTGCTGCGACCGGTGTTTGCAAAGCGTAGTTCATCAAAGTCTCCAAAAAAAGCGAAGACCTGTCCCCGGCGGGAACAGACGTCCCCGCACGGGTTGAAAAAACTGCATGGCTCGTACTGGCCCAGCCACTGGTGCCAGTACGGAGCAATCAGACCATTTCCAGCTGAGCCGGTAGGGCCTGTGGATGAAGTGTCAAATCCCCGTTTTGCACCAAGGTGCAAATACGCGAAGAAAAGTCATCTCCTAGTCGCACGCGGTAGGCCAGAACGTCGCCGAGTGGTTTGGAATACCACGGGTTATGTCCGCCGTCCGTCGTGCCCATTTGGCACACCAGGTCGGCGCCAAAAGACTGCATCACCGTGGTTTGCCAATGTGGCAACAAGGGCACCGCTGCCAGGTGGCAGACCGCCTGCCATAGCCGATGCGCTATGCGAGCGCCCTGCTGTGGGTCGTCAGCTTGCTTAGGCTCAATCACCCAGGCCTGCCCTGCCCCCTTGTCAGGGGCACGGATGGCCGGGTCAAAGATCCACGCATGCGTCAGGTTGCCGTACAGGCACTTCGACAGTCGCCCGGTGAGCTTGTCCAGGTCCTTGGCGTTCCCGATGGTGGCCACGTGGGATTCACCCAGGTGTACGCCGCAGCCCTTGAGCTTGAGTTCACTCAGTCCCTCACTGCCTTTGCCGATTTGGATACGCGCCATCAATTCCTTGATGGCGGTATCGCGACCGTACACACTGATAAACATCAGAATGCCCGCTTGGTTGCGGAC
>Ga0209084_1002019_pt1 | contig 16256 bp, 19 predicted proteins | sample C_130820_MF_Meta_FD_187309 | JGI IMG/M metagenome (GOLD analysis project Ga0209084, IMG submission 187309) | Freshwater microbial communities from Lake Croche, Canada to study carbon cycling - C_130820_MF_MetaG (SPAdes) (version 2) | ecosystem: Environmental > Aquatic > Freshwater > Lake... | reverse complement strand
GGGCAGGGTCTGACGCTTGCTGATATAGATGACCTTGAGGTCGGCAGGGATTGGATCGCTGGAGCGCGGTGGGCTGAAGCAAAGCTCAAAGAGAAGAACACATCATGTTAATAATCTTTTGGATGGTGTGGGCTGATTACAGTTTGTGGCTGGGAATAATATGACTGAAACCGAACGTAAGTTAGACCTACTCTTAGGAGACGCACTTGCTGAAAACGAAAAGTACCGGAAAACAAACGAACACCTTGTCAGCGCAACGGCTGCTGCGTTGGCTGAGAATGCCCTACTCAAAAAGCGACTTACTTATCAAGACGATAGGGAAGGATGGGTTGGTACGCACTCGCCGGAATGTTGGGCGTTTGGTCCGCGCCACTACGAGTGCGCGTTGCGGCACATAAGGGGTTCAAATGACTGACTCAGTCAACAACCCCGAGCACTACACCCAAGGCAACATCGAGTGCATCGAAGCAATCCAGGCTGCGCTCTCACCAGAAGAGTTCCGTGGCTATTGCAAGGGCAACGCGCTCAAGTACATCTGGCGCGAGAAGCACAAAGGCGGCGACGAGTCCTTGGCAAAAGCCGTGTGGTATTTGAACCGCAGATATATGCCATGAAGCCGACCAAAGCCGCCATAGACGCGATCAGGGACGCCTACATGGCCGACGTCTTGACGATCAGAGCGCACATCCTAGCGCTCAATGATCCGCACCTGGAAGATGCCTGGGCCGGGATAGAGACGTTTGCTGCCGTGGCGCTGCGGGTGATGGCGAAGACCAACCCTAGCAAGCTGCGCAGTGAGATGGTGACTGTGGGTATTTCGGCGTTGCTATGAAAATTGCTCCAATATCACTTAAGTTGGCGCAGGAATATGTGCGCGAGCATCACCGGCACAACAAGCCTCCGATTGGCCACAAGTTCAGTGTTGGCCTGTTTGTCGATGACGTTCTTGTGGGCACGGCAACCGCTGGCCGTCCAGTGGCGCGGATGTTGGATGATGGGCTGACGTTAGAGGTGACGCGCACTTGCACCGATGGGACGCGCAACGCCAACTCAAAACTGTACGGCGCTATCTGCCGCGCAGCTACTGCGCTTGGCTATGCGAAGTGCGTGACGTACACACAACACGATGAGTCTGGCGCGTCGTTGCGCGGCGCTGGTTGGGCAGTTGCCGCCCAACTTCCGGCCCGAAAGGGTTGGGATGCGCCAAGTCGGAAACGCTCCGACATAGGGTCGGGTGATGTTGCGCGTATCCGCTGGGAGCGGGTGCTATAAGCGGTCGACCTTGCCGTCGAGCTTGTCAAAGATGCGCCCCAGCAGGTCGCGAATCTCTTTGAGGTCTGACCTGTAATCGTCGCGGGTGACGTAGGTTTTGGGTAGCTCAACCGACAGTCTTGCCAGGTCGCCTCTCAACTCTTTGACCGCCGTCCAGAGTTCTCTGGCGAACCACCCGGTAACGGTACAGACGGCACCAAGGCCGGTGTTGATGAGAGACTGCGAATCCATCAGATCATCCTTGCAAGCAGTGGCACCGCCCCACCGGCACAGGTTGCTAGGGCATCGAAGAATTCTACACCGTGCGTGGGTGTTAGGCCCGCTCTGACGGCTCGCATGTTGGATAGCTTGTCCAGCGCCTCCTTGCCCACTGCGGCCAGCACCACCAGACCGTAGGCAACGTCCGGGCGACGGAAGATGGCTAGGGCGGCTAGGAAGATCAAGCTGCCGTAGAAAAAATGGTTGGCTTTATCTTGCGGGAGCGAGGGCATTCGATTTCCTTGTGTCGTCGCGGCCAATGCCACCAATAATGATGCGGGGTGCAAGACTATTGGTCGGTGGTGTTGGCGTCTTCATGGCAATGCGCGCTTTGGCAAGAACTGTTTCCGGCACCGCGCCGTTCAGCAATTCAGCCGCTACTTCAGCGCCAAGTTTTTTGTCCAGCCCACCCTTGACGCGGTTCATCACAAGCCGCGCCACGTTGTAGACAGTGTTCCAAACGCCAGTCGGCATGGTGCCGGTTGTTTGAGTAACCAGATCAAATGGGCTTTTCGATAACTTTCGACCTTCTGCTGCCAATTGGTCAAACGTTTTTCCGCTAGCGATCTCGGCTTGAATCTTCTCCACCACTGCGCGGAGTTCAGGCAGACCTTTGGTGAGATCGGCAAGATGCTGCTGAGATGCCAGCGCGTTTTTTCCAACAGGCGTCTGTTGTATCAGCCGAGTAATTTCGGCCATTTCTTTGGCGTCGGCAAACACTTTTGCGGCAGTTGTTGGGTCGTACGCCTTGAGCACCCGCATGATGCCGGCCTCGTTGGTCGTCAGATGTTCCAGCATCTTGGCGCCGTCTTTTAGCGCCAGCGTGTCTTGCATGACACCCCGCGCCAGAGCAGACTTGGCCGGCGCGTCCATGCGTCTTAGCGCCATGTCAGCCGTCATCGGGTCGGCCACTACCTTCTGGCGCAGGTCTTTGACGTACTTGAAATTCAAAGTATCTGAGGCAAGCTGCAACGCTTCGTTTTCTTTGGCAAACTGTTCCTTGACCGTTGGCCCGATAGCGGCTTCCCGCGCTTTTTGCGCTTCCGTTGCAGGCGCAAACTCAGCTTCTACTTTGCCGGGGATGGCCTTCGTTGCTTCTTTGACGCTTTCTGCTGCGGTCTTAAGTCCTTGCGCCTGGCTAGCGATACGTTCAACCTCGGCGCCAAGCCCCATGCCGGCTTTGTCGTACACATCGACAATTTCTTTGTGGTCAAACAACCACTTCGCTGCTTTGTCTGCGGACACTTCTGTGCCTGCGCCAGTGACCTTGCTGACATCTCTACGGACCTGATCCAAGATGCCGTTCTTGAGAACTTCCATCGCTGCCGGATCACGGGCAAACGTGCGAACGTATGCTTTTGCTTCTTGGATGGTACTGATGCCAGTGGGCACTATTTGTTCTGGTGACAGTTGGGGCTGTCCCAACCGGTTAGCCCGATCAGTAGTAGAGAGCTTGCCCGTGTAGAACGGTTGCACAACTTCAGTGGTGTGAAGTTGCTTTGCGGCGGTGTACGCATCCACTGCTTCTGCGGGAGCGCCGCGTGCAATGGCTGCGTTCAACTCACCACGAATTGCGTTGATGTTGTTGCGCAGCGCCGTTGCTGCCGTGTCGCTGGGCAGCGCACTTGCCAGTTTTCCATACGCTGCCGACAACGCCCGATTGACCGTGGCGGCGTCTTCCAGCGTCGCCATAGCAGGCGGCGTTACCGTTGGCGTTTTGACGCCAAACATTCCAGCGGCGGGTGCAGACGGGGTAGCAGGTTGAAACACCCGTTGGATGCGGCTCAGTTCGCTTGGCACCGTGTTTGGCGCCAGCACCGACAACAAGTCTTGCCCAAGCGCCTTGGCCTTGTCGACAACACTCTGAATGTTAAACGGTTCAGGCGCAAGTTCAAACGCTTTCTTGTACGCCGGCCCGGTGACCTCAGTTTGGGTCTCCTTTAACAATCTTTCTTTGGTTTGCCCAAGCACCGCGCCCGATTCGCTGGGATCAATGTCGGGCAGGGTCTTGTGCAAGTTGGCGCGTTGCTGCGCCAGACTGGCTTCTGCGGCTTGCTGTTCTGCCGTCAACGCGCCGGTACGAGCGGCTTGTTGTTCTGCAAGTTTTGCAGCAGCGGCTTCTGCTTGCGCAGTCAACGCGGCGGTCTGAGTTGCTTCTTGTCCTTGCAGGCCAGCACGTTCGCCAGCCAAGGCTTGCGACACTGCTTTGCGTGGGGCTGACAAGCCGGCGGTAGCCGTAGGCAATGCTTGCTGTGCCAGCATGTTTACGTCGGTTTGAGCGCCGGCCAACTGATTGGCTTGCCCTGTTTCCGCTACAGCAGCGCGTTCTCTAGCTAGCTTGGGCAACTGTTCTTTGCTTCGGCTTACTATTGCAGCAAGTTCATGCGAGCCCAGATCAACAGCGATCTGTTCGATGGGCACGCCCTGCTTCATCATCTCTGCCATCTGGGCCAGCTTGGCAGGGTCGTTGTTCAACGCGGTTGCGTATGCGCGGGCTTTTATGCTGCTGCCGCCACCGGGAAGGTACGGCTCAAGCACTCGCCATACCGGCGGCGCAACAAGGCCCGCAACTTTGGCGACTGGTGCAAGTGGGTTTGTGTACGTCCCTGCCGTAGACAACGCGCCGCCTGCGGTACGCATGGCGCCCACAACTGGCGCAGCGGCTTCTGCGGCTTTTGCTGCCAGAGTACCTTCGCCCTGAAGAAGCCCGCTCAGCACACCTTTGCCGCCCGCAGTAGCGCCGGCTTTCATCAAACCCCCTGCTCCGGTGAACAACGTCGAGACGTCTGTGGCCACGCCCACCGGATCGTTTTGAAGCGCAGTCAGAAACCCTTGCGCGCTTCCGTACCTGTCCGCGTAAAAGTTTCCCGCTGCCTGGGCCGTTGCGAGTCCGCGTTGCGTCCGCTCCGGGTCAGTCTTCAGCATGTGCTGTTGCATGTCGTTGGGCAACATGCTGAGATAAGCACCCCGCGCCAAGTCCATAACGCCTATGCCAGTCTTTACCGGGCTAGCCACCATGCCCCCAACGCCGGCAGCAAGATGTAACGCGCTGCCGGGAACGTTTGCAACCGCTTTGATGGGGTCGAACTGCAACGATGTGTCGCCCATCGCCGTGCCGCGAGCAGCACGTTCGCCAGACAGATGCGATAGGATTTCGGCTGGCTTGTACCCGGCGTCCAGCGCCGTCTTCATCTTTGGCCCTAAATCCGGCGTGCTGCTAAGGTGCGCGGCTATGGCCGCGTCATCATAGCCCGCTGCCCGCGCTTGCGAGATTTGGTCTTGAATGGTAGCCATTAGCGAAAAATCTCGTCAAGAGAAGGCTTGGCCGTAGGCGTTGCCCCCGCTGCAGGTTCAGGTTTTCCTCGCAACACTGCTCTAGCCGCTCCAGTAGATTCTAAGGCAGCGGTCATTTCCTTATCCATAACCTTAAATACGGTGTTTAACTGGCCGTTAGAATATGACGAATTAACAATTTCTCTTGCGTGATTTTTATCGCTAACGGTTGACACGCCTTTGGGGTTAATAGCTCTTGCGTAACTATTAACTAAAGCGTTTAATGCTGTATTCAACGCAACAATATTTTCGCCGCCGGTTCCTTTGTCTACGGCATTTTGAATGCTATTCAAAGTAGGGTATTGTGACCGATCTACCAAACTTGAATAATCCGACGCAACACGAATCATCTTTTTGGCTTCGCTAGACGCCAAAAGCACGTTTGCCCCTTGCGAGCCCAGTACACGTTCAGCCGTAGTTGCGCCTGCTTGCCCTGCTCTTGCAGTCAACATTTTTGCCGCAGCTTCGGCTCCTGATGAACCGTCGGCGGTTGATATTTGTGCTGCGCGGTCAAGGACTTGTTGTTTCATTTTTGCAGCGGCTTTGCCTGACCCAAGCGAAGGCATAGCCCCGCCTTGCGCAACCAGTTGCCCTGCAAATTCAAGCGTGTCTGGCGTTAGAACCCCGGCAGCGGTTTCTTCTGCTAATTTTCGGGTAAAGTGTTCTTCTGATTGTTTAAGCCGCGCTTCATCGGTTCTTGCGCGTGATGTTGCAGCGGCAGCGGTTTCCAACGCAGCGTCAGTAGATGGCACTGCACCAATTGCTGTGTTGGTTTGACTTCCAGGAACCACATTGCCAAAAGCGTCAATTGTGCTGCCTTGGCTAACGTTGCCCAAATTAACGTTCTGACGGGTGCCTTTCAACGCATCAAAAATATCTTTTCCTGATAGTTGAGCGTGCGCGGCTTGCCACAGTTTAGGGTTTTTTGCAAACTCATCTAAGTTTGTTCGCAGTGCTTCATCGAGCGGTCTCATTTGCGCTGCAAGCGGCCCTAACACAGGGTGTTTGTACATCGCCGCAGTGTACGCTCTAACATCGTCAGGCCCATTAACCGAAAGAGGCGAAAACCTTTTGTTAAAGTTTGTTAGTTGTGCATCTAACGTTTTTGCATTTAAGTCATTTGTTTGCGCTTCTACATGCGCCGCTGTTCCTGGCTGCGCGTTTATATCGCCCAACATTTTTGCGTTTGCCAAATAATTTTTATATATGGGGTCGGCAATATTGGGCGCGGTATAATGTAGTTCACGAACGTGTTCGGGGTTGGCTAGCGTAAACCCTGGCCGCCCCATAAGGGTACGCACTGCGTTTTGTTCTTGGAACCCGCGCTGCTTTTCTTGCATCAGCAACTGGTTCATCTGGTTCTGCTGTTGCGCGTGCTGCAACTGAACTGGCGCCAATGCCGATTGGTCTTGCAAATGCCGCATCTGCATCATTTGCGCCATCTGATTGATGGGGTTGGGCATGTCAAACTTTGCCCCTTGCGCGATCAAAGCATTCAGGTCAGCCATGATCAAGTTCCCATCTTAGTGTAGTCGCCATACCCGGCGTTGCCAGCAGTTACATTGCCGCCGACGCTAGATGGAAAGAACTTGTTCATCAATTGCTGGTTCTGGTACATGCTGCCCATCGAGCCTAGCATATTGTTTATGCTGTTGGCTGAACCCATCTGTCCCGCAGCGGTGGCCTGCCCCGCCTGCATCATCATGTTGCCCGCGTTGACGCCGTACTGGCCTGCTTGAGCAGCTTGCCCCGCCGCTGATGCTTGCCCCGAAGCCATCAAACTCCCCAACGGTTGCAGCATGTTGGCGCGGTTGGTCTGGTAGCGGTTGAAGGCGTTACCATACTCTTGCGATGCCGACGCCTGCCGGTAGTCCTCTAGACCCTTCATGGTCTGACCAGAGATTAGCCCGCCTCTGGCGCCGGCTTGATGAGCGTACGCTTTCAAACCTTCGCCCAGCCTAAACCCATAGCCTGGGTCAGCCTGGTAGTCGGCCATGCTGAACGGTTTGGAATAGCTACCATAACCCGCTGCGTTAGGATCGCCGCCAATGCCAAGACGTTCCAGTAGCTTATTTTGTGCAACAAGCCCGGCTTGATTGTAAGGGTCCAACAAACGTTGTTGTTCGTCAAACTGTTGCTTTTGAAGCGCAGCGGCGTTGTTGGCCGCATCGGCTTGAGTGCGTGCAGCGTCTCGGGCGCCGCCGGCTGAGATCATGCCGCCCAATAGGGCGCTGCCGCCCATGATGGCCATACCTGCGCCCGCAGTGATGCCGAAAGTCATGCTGTCACCTTTTCCGTTATGTCGCCCAGAAGGCCCATCTCATCGTACGTTGGCGAGATGAGTTCTGATTCTATCGCGTCTAGCTCTGAGTGCTTGGTCATATGCACCGTCACCCAGATCGTATCCTCTTCCGCGTACACCGCTCGCTTCAGCCCTTCTTCAGAGACAAAGGTGCAGGGCGCTTCGAAGTACTTCTTGCCAAACTCAGTGCTGACCGACACCTTGCCCTGCATGATAAAGTTCAAGTGCTGGTGCCGGTGAATCTTCCCGATGATCAGCGTTCCTTGCGGGATGAACATCTGTCTGGCGTAGGTGCGGCACCCGTACTCTTCGTGCATGGGCGAGAACGTGTGCGTCAGGGTGCAATCAGGCAACCGATCCGGCATATCGCCGTCAGCGATCATCTTCTGCATCCCTTCCTGTACGGTCAGGATGTTCTGTCGAAACTTAACTTTCGACGGAGTGTTCTTCGCAAGGGCAAAGAACTCTGGACCGTAGGTCACCTTCATGTCAGCATTTCCACTTCTTCAACGCCAGCGCCTTGCGGGTAGGCTCGCCCTTGGCGTCCTTCATCGGGCCCTGCACGCCGCCCATCCGGGCGCAGAACGAGTCCTTGCGCGGGCCGCCCTCGGGCTGCGGTGGCTTGAGCCCAGGCTTGCCGGGGTTGGCCTTGTTGTACGAGGCGCGGCCCTTGGCGTTCAAGCCGCCCTCGGGGTTCTTGCCTTCGGCTCTTTGCCAAGCAGGAGTCTTCATATTTACACCGAGGTAATGGTCTGCCAGGCAGAACCAGAATAGACGCACAGCTTGGCGAGCGTTGAGTCAAAGACCACCAGACCAGCAACCGGCGTGCCGATGGCATTCTTCTGTGTGGTGGTCATCACCGGAAACTTGAATCCCAGTGTCGTTGAGGTGACGTCCACAATGGCGCAAGACACTGGGGTAGTTGTACCAATGCCCATTAAACCGGCGCTAGAGATGACGGCCCGTGTAGTGTTAACCGTACTGCCGGTAGCAAACGCAAGTGCGGTGGGAACAGTGCCTGCGGAAACCGCAGCGTCAACGTACCCATAAACATTAGCTCTGGTTTGGTTTGATGTGCCGTCTGAACCTAGGAAAGATACGCTTCCAAGAGTGTCGCCGCTTTGCACCGCATCTGCAGACGTAGCGGTTGTCCCGCGAGTCTTAACCATGTAAATATTGGCGCCAGAAACAGTATTTGAATACGCTCTGATTACAGTGCTGGGCGCAAGGGTAGTAGCATCCCCATAAATTTGAACACCAAATGCGCCTGCGGATGAGGTTGGGCCACCAACAAACACTCTGGCAGCAAATGATGCGTCCCCAGTAACACCCAATGTTGAACTGGCTGTAATTGCTGCTGCGCCCAAAGTGCCCGTAATGGTTGGAGAAGCAGAAAACACAAGGTTTGTGTTGGTCGTTCCGGTAGCGCCGGAGGCCGTGTAGCCGGTGATATTGTTAAACGATGCAATGCTCGCCGTGATAGCGTTTGTGCCGCCGTTGGCAACGGGCAAGGCTGTTCCGGAATAAGCGATTGCAAGCGTTCCGGCGGCAGTGATCGGTGATCCGGTGACGCTCAGAAATGCCGGTACGGTAGCCGCTACGCTGGTAACGGTGCCAACTCCGGTAACCGTTGCCCAAGTTGGGGCGCTTGCGCCATTGGACTTTAGAACTTGACCTGACGCGCCAACAGCAGAGAATGCATAGGCTGTGCCGGTGCCATAAGGCACGGCGCCAGCTGTTGGCGCGGCGGTGGCGTTCGTGCCGCCATTGGCAACTGCCAACGTTCCAGCCAGCGTAACGGCGCCGGCAGTTGCGGTCGCCGGAGTCAGGCCGGTTGTGCCACCAGAAAAGGTGGTTTGAGCAGCGGCGACCGTTGTTTGTGAAGTGATGCCGCCCTGCACCACTGCAACAAGCTCGGTGCCCGTGAGAGCACCAGCTGCTGGGAGGTTTGAGATTTTAACGCCGGCCATTATTGTAGAACTCCAGAGGCTTTGAGGTCATTAATCAAAGTGCCAAGCACAGTGGCAACCGCACCCACTGCATCGGCGGTGTTTAGTGCTCGGTCTGGCAATCCTGCACCAGTCACAGTGTAAGCGTTGGCAGTCTGCAAACCGCCAAACGGATACCAAGTGCCTGGCGTACCGCTGACCAAGCAATGCCAGCCAACCGGCGTGCCGGCGGCTGGGTACTCGACCCAGAGCTTGTCGCCTTGAATCCAAGTGCCAATCACAGGAGCGGCAGAACCAAAGAAGTCTCGTTGCGACATGCCTCGGCCTGGAATGGCTGTGGTAACGCCGGCATACGCATTGGCGCCGGTAGCGGACGCGCTGTCGTTGTTAAACATCGACCGCAGCGCATAAACGTTGGGGGTGTCATTCCAAAGAGAGATGCCCGCGCTTGATGCTCTCTGGATAATGTTGCGATCCACCACATACTGACGTTTGTCGCCCGATGCCAACTGGATGCCGTACAGCATCTTGGTTGATGTGGGCTCGCCGATGATCGTGTTGTACGAGCAGTCAACGCCGCCGTTGCCGTCAAGCAGCATCCCGGAGTTGCCGCCCGCAGTGGCCACGCCAGCCAGTCCTGCATTGATAAGCGCGTTGTTCCTGACCCGGCAAGGCTTGAGCGGCGCAAGCACCGCAACGCCGTTGTACTGGACGTTGGAGACGTTGTTGTTCAAGAAATCTACGTTGGCAACGTACAACCCGTACAGGCCGTTACGCCCGCAGGTATCGATCACGTTGTCGGCAATTACCGCATTCTTGACGTAGCGCAGGCTTATGCCGTCCTGCTGGATGTTGCGAACGGAATTGCCGGTGATGGTGATGTTATTGCCGTATAGCGCTTTGGTGACCGTGCCACCGCTGCCGTAAGCGGTCCAGCCCACGGTGCTGAGTTGAACGTCTTGGTAGGTGGTGACCGTGAAAGTCGTCGTTGCTGGCGTGGTGGCAACAACGAACGTATCGTTGACCGTGTTGGCGACCGCGTAGTTGACCACCGCCGTGCCGCCGCTGACCCATGCGCCTGAAGCGGTGGTGTCCACCGGGACGCCGGCCAGCGAGATGGAGAAGGTGTTTAGCGCAGGCGTGGTGTTGATGACGAAGGTGCCGTTGACGCCCGTTGTTCCGACAACGCCGGAAATCACAACCGTGTTGCCGACCTGGAAGCCATGCGATGCGGTGGTGGTGAAGACGCCAGGGTTGGCGTTTGTGATGCCCGAGATGGTCCTGCTATCAACCGAGATCAGGCCCGTCACGCCGCTGATGCTGACAACATCGCCAGCCACAAGGCCGTGCGCCGCTACGGTGGTGAAGACTGCGGGGCTTGCATTGGTGACGCCGGAAAGCGTCCCTGCGGTTGCCGGTGCCGAGTTGTACACCAAGATGCCATCGCCGCTGATGAATGGCGCTGCCGTGCCGGTGTTCTGGATGACGTTGCCAATGATCGTCATGTCGCTGGGCAACTGCGTCAGCACAGGATCGTTGTACCACTGCACCTTCATGCCAATACCGCAGGTGTTGTGGATCAGGTTGTTGCTGATGGTCAGGCGCTGGATTCCGGTGTCGCAGTAGATGCCGTGCTCAACCACCGTGTTCTTGATGATATTGCCGTCAATCACAACGTCCGTTGACTGCTGGCCAACGATGATGCCCTCGCCAGTCTCTTGGATGGTGTTGCCACGGATGGTGACGCCGTTGCCAAGGATCGTGACGCCGGTGCAGTTGCGGTTGCCAGCAGAAGGGACGCCCAGCACCGCAGCGCCAGGCCCAGTTATGAAGTTGTCAATGAACTCAATGTTCGTGCCCGAAAGCGCCACCATCAGCGGGGAATAGCAGAACCCGGTGAACGTGTTATTGCGAACAGATAGGTTGACGGCTGACGCGCCACGAACGCAAATGGCGAGTGAGGACGCTGTGTTGGTGAACGGCGACTCTGCTTTGCCAACGAAGTTGCCGCCTGAAATGGTTACGCCTGTGGTGCTGCGTACGTCAAACATCGGCGTCTGCGTTGCAGTCTGAGTGACCGTGGCGCCGTTGAAGATTAGCGTGCTGCCGGTCTGGACTGTCAGCGTGCCGCTGATCTTGTAGGTGTCACCGGCATCGCCGAAGCTGACGCACTTGGATGCAGCAAGCGCCGCATTGATGGCGGCTGTGGCGTCTACACCGCCGGTCGGATCAGCGCCGAAGTCTTGCACGCTGACGCTCTCGCGCAGTTTGGCTTGGACGGTAGTTGCCACCGCGCCGCTGCCGGCGGTTATGTACCCGACCAACGATGAGCCGGTGCTGGCCGAAAGATCGGCAGCGCCGACCAAGCCCTCGATGTTGTCCGCAGTCCAGATTTCTACGTCGGTAGAGTCGGTCAGTTTGAACTTGTAGGCTGCGGTAGTTGACAACCAGACCGCTGCTTCACCCCGACTATTGAGGATAATTGGGTTGGTGTTGGATTGAGCGCCCGACGCGGCGGTGTAGGTTGCCAGCAACGTGGTAGTGCCTGCTGCATAGGTGTACAGTTTTCCACCAACCAGCGGAACACCGCCAGCGGTAAAAAACTGCATGAACGGGCTAGGTGTGAGGTTCATGCTATACCTGCTGTACGGTAAGAATCATAGACGGGGCTTGCGGATGTATTGGGGCCACTGTGGATGCCGGGTAAGTCAAAATCTGAGTTGTACCGTTGTCGGTAGTCCAATACAACTCAAAATAATCATTGGCGGCGGCTTGCAGAATGTAATTCCAGCCGATGATTGTGTGGCCGCTGATTGCGCCATGTTTTGATGGAGTTCCAACAATACCAGCAGAATTAGGTATATTAACTCCATTCTGCCGAAGCCAAATAGTTACGTCATCAATGGCTGCGGAAGGGTTTGATATTTCTGCACTAAATTGCAAATTGTAAATGCCTGCGCGGGCTACAACAATTCTAGATGTTGGCGTCCCAATAGATACGTTGCTTGATATATCTGTTGTGTTAAACGTAATTGCTGCAATCGTTGCGGCAGCGGCAGATTGGGTCGTGGTGTCGTAAAACGAACCGTAGGCCTTGTCTGATGCGATGGTAACCGAAGCAGGGCCGTTGGTGATTGCAATTCCGCTGCCCGCCGTCAGCGTTGCTTTGCCCAGCGTGTTGCCGGTGGTGTTGCCGATCAGCAGTTGCCCATCGGTGTAACTGCTCTGCCCGGTGCCACCGCTTGCGACGTTGAGCAAGCCAGAAAGCGTGACGTTGCCGGTGGTTGGCGCAGCCGGGGTCAGGCCAGTGACGCCGCCAGACCAAGACAGTACGCCGGTGTTGGCAAGCGTAATGCTGCCAATGGCGTTGGTCACCCCAATGCCGGCGCCTGGCGTCAGTGTGTTGAGTGTGTAGCCTGTGCCGTTGCCAATGAGCAACTGACCATTGACCGGGATGGCAGACACACCCGTGCCGCCGTTGACCGGTTGAATGACGTTTTGGTTTTGCCCGACAACGGTGTACAACCCGTTGAAGAACCGAAACCACTCCATCGATATTAGCCCGGTGCGATCATCGATGAGAGGCACGCGAGGCGCCGGGATTTGGGTAATGTCAAGCATTGGTCGGGGTGATGAACAACTCAGCGCCCATGATGGCGATCTTGACCGGGTCAGTGCCTGACACCTCGTAGACCCGGTCCCGGAGCTTTTCGGTCATGCCAAGGCGGCGCCAAATGGTGCGGTATCCGTACTGGCCGATAGCGCCCATTGAGCGCCAGTGCTCGTTCGACCAAGTGTGCCCGCCATCGTCCGACCAGCGCAGCATGGCTTGCGGGTTGGCGCCTTGGACCGTAGCAATTGAGACCAAAAGGCTTTCGCTTGTTTCAGTCAGCAACTCAAGGCTACTTTCAGTCAGCAACGCTTCCAACGGTGTTGATGGGTCAACACCGTTCAGCCCCACGCCAGTCTCGGCGTCAAGTTGCAGCGAGTGGTGCGCCGTGCGCTTCAGGTTGTTCTGGCCGGTCGGCAACGCCCGCCATGACCGCAGCCATTTTTGTACTTGACCGTTGTCAGCGTAGACATCGAGATCGAACGAGTAGATGTTGCCGTTGGCAAAATCCCCGACGATGATCGTGCCACCAAAGTTGCACTGGCAGTTCGACCTGTGCCGGTACTGGTTCTCATCGCCGCTGGCACGTTCGTGCCAGGCTTGCACCGACACATCGTAGACCCAGGTCTTGCTGGCTGAGGGGAAGTTCAGAACGTAGAAGGCGTGGCCTTCTTGCTGGTAGGTGTAGGCTACCGCGTCAGAGATGTTGCCGTACTGGGCAATGGCGTACTCGATGGCGTGGGTCGATACCCTGACGCCGCTGTAGCCGTTGTTCTTGTAGACGATGCCCTGCCCGCGAGCATCTGTTCCCAACCAGAACAGCGCGTTGTCGAGCTTGGCAATTGAGTAGGGGGCTACGCAACCGATTTCGTTGAACGCGCCTTGGACAGGCGTCAGCGGGAAATTTGCTAGGCCGGCGTTGTACCAGACTTCAACCGAGTCAGTACCAAACACCCACATCTGCCGGTGGTCTACGTTGATCGCCACCACACCGTCAGGAGAACCATCGGCGCTGGATACATCTAACGCATTGAAGACCAGTGGGTAGATGTACGTCGCCGTTACTGGATCAACCGTATCGACACTGTAGATCCGCTGGCTGTTTGGCTCGTTGAAGACAAACAGATTGTCGATGTACGCGACAGTGACAGCGCCGGGGAAGTTGGGGTCCGTAATCTGGTTGAATTCACCAGTTGGCTCAAAGTAGGTGTAGCTTGGGCCGTTACAGGCAAAGAAGATCACCGCGCCGTTGTCCGCAATCGACACCGGCCCTGTGCCTGAGACTGTGCCAATCAGTTCTGGCGTGCCATTCGTAGCGGCGAGCCTGAAGACCTGAGACCCCGAGACGACGTAGAAGTCCGACCCGTTGGTCTGGTGCGCCCACAAGGCCCGGATAGGCCCAGTGCCGACCGTCTGAAGAAACTGCAATCCTGGGGCGCGGTTCAAGAACCCAGCTTCCTTGCCGCCATCGGGGATGGCTTCTGGAAACAAGTTGACGAGCCTATTATCCGCAGCATTGATGCTGCGGGCAACGTATGACTGGCCCAGAATGGGGGTCTTAATTTCCGGCTCCAGGCAAGTTAAACATCTTTAGTAATTGCCAGCGAATATATTAAACCGTTGCCGAGTGCCCACGATGCTGTACGGCAGCGACATGATGTCATCCGGGTTGTTGATGCGCTTCAGGTTGCGCTTGGATGCCATGGCAATCCGCGAGACCTGCGGCGATGGCTCGACACCAAACTCAGCAGCGATCTCACACGCCAAGTTGTACCGGAACGCCCGCAGGTAACCTGGTGGGAAGGACAGCACAGTCGCCAGAGTGGCTGGCTGATCCAACTCAGTCACCGAAATGAAGTGCCACTCCAGCACCTTGGTCGGCACTGGGTAGATGTACATGTCGATGTTGGGGTAGTCCATGTTGATCCAGATCACCTGTGGGTAGGTGCTGGTCACGGTCTTTACCGCAATGCCATCGTACTGCTGCTGATTGATGATTTTGATGCCAAACGAGATGTTGTTCGCGGGGTCGCGAAAGTACGTCGAATCGTCTAGCAGGATTGGCCGGTTGCCGACAAAGTTGCCAGTTGGGCCAAGCGTGCGGCTGATAGCGCCGGGAGGCCAACTGAACACTTGATCTTGGGTGCTGAACACCGCCAGACGCTCGGTGCTCCACGAATCAATCATCTGATTCATGGCGGTGAGCGCGTCCTGGGACGTAGCGGCGGAAGGCGTCTCACCTTCGGCAAGTTGGCCGATCAGGCGCAGCGCCCCGTTGATCTGGTCCCCGGCAGTGGTGGTCATTCAGACTCCTTGCGACGGCGCCTCAGTTCGTTCACTGGTGCCTGCTCGCCCGGAGTATACCTTACCCAGCCGTTCTTTTCGTCTTGCTCGGCCTCAAGTTCTGCCATAGCAACTTTGGTGCCGTGTACAGGGTGCTTCAGATAGATTACCACAGATCGCCCCTAGAATTTGTGCCCCCCTACGCCTTGTGAGCGTAGAGGGCTTTGCTTTACGCGACGCGGTACACCGTGTAGGCAGCGTCGCCCGTTTTGCGGAACGTGAACTGCCCTGCGCCGCTAACACCAGCAGCACTGCCGGTAATAGCGATGAGCAAGTTGCCAACCGCAGTGATGCCGGTGCCAACAACCATCGTGATCACCCCGGACGAAGTGCCCAAGTTGATAACCGTCAGATCAAACGTGCTGTTGACCTTTGCGTTGGTAAACACAGCGTCGATTGCTGCTGCCGTAGGCATCGTATAGCTTACGGCGCCGGTGCCTGCGGTGCCAACTAAAATGCCGCCGGTAATTTGCGCAGCAGTCAGAGTGGCCGTGGTAGTCGCCGTCTGGGGCGCTGCTTGAACGCCCATGACGATTTCGTTGGTGTTGCCATCGGTGAATTGATATCCACCACCTGAGTTAGGGAGAGCCATGATAATTTCCTTTAGATGTTGCCGTCAGTGATCGTGCTATCGGGCCGCGACACCAAGACCAAATAGGCTTGGGCTGCAGTCGGAGTGATAGACGCCGCCGTGTTGTTGCTGAACGTAATCGCGAGGGTGTTCGCCGCAGAGACTCGTGAGCCAACAATTCCCAAACCAGCTTGCGTTGTGGGCTTGTTGACAAGAACCATGTCCCCAGGGAGAAGACCGTTAACCGTGAACGTCTGTTCTGCCGTCGTGTTGAGCACGATGAGAGCAGGCGACAAGGTTACGCTAATGACGGACTGTTTGACCAGATTGCCAGTAACGTAACTCATGTTCAACCCCAGAGGCGCACGGCCATTTGCGGACGAATGACGCTGTACCCGTACAGAACGTCGATACGACAAGGCATACGGTCGTTGTTGATGTCGTACTGACGAACAATACGCATCGAGATGCCGTTGTGAACCTGGCGCGAAGCCATATCGACACCCTGCGGCAGCAAGAGGTCAGCCGTAGCAAACGTGATCGCATTCTTCTGGTAGATCAGATTCTGCGGGTAGCCCGTGGAGGCTGCGCCAACAAATGTGACTGCTGCGTTGTCTG
>Ga0209084_1002017_pt1 | contig 16289 bp, 17 predicted proteins | sample C_130820_MF_Meta_FD_187309 | JGI IMG/M metagenome (GOLD analysis project Ga0209084, IMG submission 187309) | Freshwater microbial communities from Lake Croche, Canada to study carbon cycling - C_130820_MF_MetaG (SPAdes) (version 2) | ecosystem: Environmental > Aquatic > Freshwater > Lake... | reverse complement strand
CTTTTCTGTAGGCATCTGCGAAATTTTGAAATCGAAAATTGTTTGGAGTTTTGATCATGGGGCGACCACCGAAGCCGAATGAAATCAAACGTGCCACCGGCAACCCTGGTCAACGTAAGTTGCCCGAGTTGGCGACTGTCCAAATTTTGCCGATGGCTCATGAAATCCCTGAGCCACCAGCCGACCTGCAAACTGAGGGTCGCGACTTGTGGAACAAGGCGTGGGGAATGGCTATCACTTGGCTGTCTCCGCAGTCAGATTTGCAGTCCATCATTCATGCCTGTCGAGCTGCTGATGATGTTGCCGTTGCGCGTGCGCGTTACCGCGCCACAACTGACCCTGCCGATGCGCGTGCGCTGGTGGCGGTGTCTAAGACTTTCACTGATGCGCTTTCATCGCTTGGCTTTGATCCGACTTCGCGTTCGCGACTTGGTGTTGCCGAAGTCAAGAAGCAGTCGGTGTTGGATGAGTTGATTACTCGAAGGCAGTCGAAGCAGAAATGACCAAACGACAGGGAGCAAAGATTCAGGCATGGCCACCTCGCTGGCTCACGCCTGTGCCTGCCGCTGATTTGAAACGCTCTCGCGGTTTGGATGTTGTGGACTTCGCGCAAGGCTTGTGCAAAATCACGAAAGAGTCCATCGCCGGCAACGCTGGTGAGCAAATGGTTTTCAGACCTTGGCAAACTGAGTTGACTCGTCAACTGTTCGCGGTGAAAGCCGACGGCAAGTTGCGCCACAAGACTGCCCTGATTGGCCTGCCACGAAAGAATGGCAAGTCGGCGTGGGCGGCGGCGATTGCTCTTGAGCATTTGGTTCTTGGCCCTAGCGGTGGCGAAACGTATTCCTGCGCTGCCGACCGCCAGCAGGCAAAGATTGTGTTTGACACTGTGAAGGAAATGATTCGCCTTCAGCCTGAGTTGTCGGAGTTTCTGCAGCCGTTTCGGGATGCAATTTTCAACCCTAAGACTGGCAATGTGTATCGCGCTTTGAGTGCCGAGGCTTTCACAAAGGAAGGTTTGTCGCCGACGTTTGTTGCCTTTGATGAGGTTCATGCCCAGCCGTCGCGTGAGTTGTGGGATGTCATGCAGCTCGGTCAGGGTGCGCGTATTGAGCCGATGATGATTGGCATCACGACTGCCGGCGTGAAGGTTGATTCAAGCGGTCAAGATTCTTTGTGTTATGGCTTGTATCAGTACGGCCAGAAGGTCGCCACTGGCGAAGTCGATGACCCTTCATTCTTTTTTGCTTGGTGGGAAGCCATCGAAGGCAGTGACCATCGCGATCCGAAAACGTGGGCGCAGGCTAACCCTGGCTTCGATGACATTGTGGCGAAGGCAGATTTTGAATCTGTTATCAACCGCACACCTGAGTCTGAGTTTCGCACAAAGCGTTGCAATCAGTGGGTGTCAGTTTCTGACACTTGGCTTCCTGCTGGTGCGTGGGATGCGACTGCTTCTGACCGCACTGTTGATGACGGCTGTGATGTTGTTTTGGCTTTTGACGGTTCGTTCAACGGTGACTGCACTGCCATCATTGGCGTGACGGTTGAGGAACAGCCTCACGTTTTTGTTGTGCAAGTGTGGGAGAAGCCCGACAATGAGGCTGCCGATTGGCAAGTGCCTGTGTTGGAAGTTGAGGATTGCATCCGCCAGTCGGCGATGCGTTGGCAGGTGTTGGAGATTGCGTGCGACCCTTATCGGTGGGCGCGGACTTTTCAGATTCTTGAAGATGAGAATTTGCCTGTTGTGTTGTTCCCACAGTCGCCTGCTCGCATGACTCCAGCAACATCACGCTTCTTTGAAGCGGTGATGAATAAGACCATGAGCCATGATCCGAACGCGACGTTTGCTCGCCACGTTGGCAATGCCAAGTTGCGCACTGACAATCGCGGCTCGCGTTTGTCGAAAGAATCGCGCAACTCGCAACGTCGTATCGACTTGGCTGTTGCTTCGGTGATGGGTTTGGAACGTGCCGCATGGTGGTTCAGTGATGGTCAGTCTGCTGGCCCAATGATTTTTGACCCTTGGGAAGGTGAAGGTTCGGATGTTGTTTCGCCAATATTTGACGACCTCGATTGAGATTGCAGGCGCAACTTCAATCACTGTCGGCTCAGGTTTTGAGTTTGGTTTCCCTGTCGCTTTGATTGTTGGCGGCGTTCTTGCCATTGTGTTTTCTTATTTTGCTAGTGACGATTTTGGAGATGAGGCCTGATGAGTCTGCTTCGACGTGGCGCATTGTATGGCCGTTATCCGCAGTTCAACAATTATGTTGCGCCGTTGTCTCAGCTCTACGGCCAGACAATGGTCACATCGGCTGCCGGCGAGCGCATTGACGAATGGACTGCTCTTGGCATTTCATCGGTGATGTCGTCGGTGACGTTGCTTGCCGATTCGGTTGCTGCGCTTCCGCTTCGTTGTTTTGAGGTTGTTGACGGCAAGCGCACATCGGTTGCGTTGCCTGACATTCTGGCGAACCCTGACCCTACGTCGAATACGTTCGAGTTTGTTCACCAGTTGATGGCTTCGCTGGCACTTCATGGCAACGCCTACATTCACATTGACCGCGACCGTTTCGGAAACATGATTGGTCTTGTGCCGTTGCATCCTTACCAGATGCAGGTGCTTCCAACTGGTGACCAGATTGGGCGCAGGTATTTGCATCTCGGTAATGAGATGGATGCGGATTCAATTATTCACATTCGTTGGTTCACACCACCGCAGTCCCTTGTTGGTGTGTCGCCGTTGATTCAGTCGCGCACCTTGGTTGGCTTGTCGCTGGCGATGGATCGTCACCTAAGCCAGTTCTATGCTGATGGTGGCACTCCTTCTGGCGTGTTGTCTACAACACAGAAACTGACCCTTGATCAGGCTCGCACTATTCAGGGAACGTGGGAAGCAACTCACCGTCGCCGCCGTCGGCCTGCCGTGTTGTCTGATGGTTTGACATACACACCAATCACAACGTCAGCCGCTGATTCGCAGATGATTCAAACTCGCGAGCAGTTGGTTCGTGACATTGCTCGAGTGTTCCGTATTCCGTCGCACATGATTGGTGCGACTGGTGACAATCAGACTTATCAAAACGTTGAGCAGGCTTCCATCAACTTCTTGACCTACACTGTCACTCCTTGGATTCGCCGTATCGAAACTGCGCTCAGTGCCATCATTCCTGTCGGTCAGGATGTTGTGTTTGATTTCAATTCACTACTTCGCGTTGATGCTTTGACTCGCGCTCGCGTGAACACAATGCTCATTCAGACTGGTTCGATGTCGCCTAACGAGTCGCGCCAAACTGTTGGTCTTGAGCCTTACGATGGCGGAGATGTGATGAACCAGTCACTTGTCGGCACTGTTGTTGCCGGTGGCGACTTGCCTTCGTTGGGTGCTGACGAACAACCGCAAGCACCTGTCATGGGGGTTCTTGAGTAATGGCTGAAACTTACAGGCCGCCACAGGGCGTGCGCGACGAGGCTAAGCGTGCGTTGGCATGGATCGCTGACGGCAAGGCTGGCGACGGTTTCACTGACACTGGTCGCGCTCGTGCAGTTCAACTCGCTAATGGCGATGCGGTTTCGGCTGACACAATTTTGCGGATGTATTCATTCTTTGCTCGCCATGAAGGCGACAAGCAAGGCGCAGGGTTCAAACCCGGTGACGATGGTTATCCGAGCGCAGGTCGAGTGGCTTGGGCGGCTTGGGGTGGAGACCCAGGTTATTCATGGGCATCAAAGATTCGTGAACAACTTCGTGCGCGTGCAGCACTTTTGGAAGGCGGAAACGTGGAGAAGCGTGACGTGATTGCTATTGACGAGCTAGAAACAACACCAGACTTGGGCGAGGAATTGCTTGAGACTATGGCCGATGTCGTGGTTCTTTACTTCCGCGCACATGGTGCGCACTGGAATGTGAAGGGTTCAGACTTCTCTGAATATCACGCATTGTTCAATGAAATTTATGAGGACATCTATTCAAGCATCGACCCACTGGCAGAGAATCTGCGCAAGTTGGGAATCGTTGCGCCTTTCCGTTTGGTGGACTTCATCGAGCTGTCAACGCTTCAAGATGCAAACCCTGGACAGGATGCGCTTGCACTTGCACGCGACCTGCTCAACGCCAACGATGTGGTCATTGACAATCTGTCTGATGCGTTCGACTGTGCAACCTATTTCAAGCAACAAGGCATCGCCAACTTCTTGGCTGACCGTCTTGACAAGCACCAGTTCTGGAAGTGGCAACTGACCGCTTCACTTGGTGAGGAAATCACCGAGCCTAGCCCTGATCCTGTGAATGCTCAAGGTGTTGACGAGGATGACGTGTCAGGTGTTTATGACATGGGCATGATGCGTTCGGCTACTGGCGACATGGGTTTGCCTGTCGCTGGTCGTAGCCTTGCGTGGGATTCGTCAGCTGCTGAGGGTCGTGTTCGTGCGTGGGCTGGTGGCGATGACATTGACTGGTCAATGTATGGCAAGGCGTTCTTTTACTTTGACAACAAGAATCCTGAAAACTTTGGTTCGTACAAGTTGCAGTTCGCTGACATTGTGCAGGGACAGTTGCAGGCAGTGCCGAAAGCAATCTTTGCTGTTGCCGCTGTGTTGAATGGTTCGCGTGGCGGTGTGGACATCCCGTCTGCTGATGCTGATGCGATCAAGAAAAAGGTTTCGGCTTATTACGACAAGATGGCGACCGAGTTTGACGATGCGTCACTTGTTGCACCGTTCGAAGGTCGTGCTGCTCAGGCTCGTCTTGGTGTTGGCACGTTCGTGTCGTGGCCGTCAGGTGGCGACCGCGCTAATGGCAAGATTGAAAAGGTTGTCACGTCAGGGCCTGCCGCTTCGAGCGATAACTACATTCTGGAAGCAACCAGCGATGACCCTGCGTACATTATTCGTATTTTCAAGAAGCAGGGCAATGGTTTTATCCCGACCGAGCAGACTGTCGTGCATCGTGCCGATTTGCTGAATGTTATTTCCAGCCTGCCTGCGCCACGTTCACAGGAGATGGACATGATTGAGGAACGCAAGTCTGCTATTGCCACCGCCGACAAGGTGACGTTTGAAACAGAGATTCGCACCATTGCGACAACTGACGGTTCGCTTCGAATTGGTGGCTATGCTGCGCAGTTCAATCAGGAAGCAACTGGTTTGAATTTCCGCGAGATGATTGCACCGGGCGCGTTCAAGCGTTCACTTGATTCAGGTCAGCCTGTGTTCCTGCTCATCAACCATGACACTGATTCGTTGCCGTTGGCATCGACCCAGTCGGGAACAATGATGTTGTCTGAGGACAATGTTGGTTTGCGTATGGAAGCGACTCTTGATCCGAATAATCCTCGCGCAGTTGAGTTGGCTTCAGCTCTTGAGCGTGGCGATGTGAACAAGATGTCGTTCGCGTTCACTATTGCACCTGGTGGCGATTCTCGCAAGGATGGTCTGCGCACATTGTCTGACGTGAACCTGTTTGAGGTTTCTGTTGTGACATGGCCTGCCTATGATTCGACCGATGTTGGTATGCGCACCGCTGATGCGGAGTCTGCCGAATTGGAAGCGTTAGAGTTGCGCCGTCGCAAGCTTGCGCTTCAATCAAAGTTTCTCAACAAATAAGTTGAGATGAATCCCCGACGTGGTCACACCTCGGCGATAACAATCACACACACTACAAGGAGACATTATGTCTATGCTTGACAATCTACGCGAGGCACGCAGCAACGCTGCTGCTGATGCGGAAGCATTGCTTGCCGGCGAAGTCAGTGCTGAAGCACTGGATTCTGCTGAGGCTCGCCATGCAGAGATTGCTGACCTTGATGCAAAGATTGCAACGGCCGAGGCTCTTGAGGCTCGCACCGCTGCACTTGCAGAAGCACGCGCCACTTCTGGCGTGAAGGCTTTTGGTTCAGCAGTTGTAACTAAAGAACAGATGACCTACGACAACGGCTCTGACAATTCATTCGTTCGCGACATGATCGGCGCAACGCTCAAGAATGACCCAAATGCTTGGGGTCGTCTTGCACGTCACCAGCAAGAAGTTGCTGTTGAGACTCGCGACATTGGTCGTACGGATGGTTCTGGTGGAGACTTTGCAATTCCTGTGTACCTCGTCAACGAGTACGCAGAATTTGCGCGTGCGGCCAGAGTTACCGCAGACAAGGCCACAAAAATGGCCCTTCCTGCTTTTACGGACAACGTAAATATCCCTCAGATTACGCTCGGTACTCGCACAGGTTTTCAGGCCGCGGATAACTCCAGCACCTATTCACCTACGTCACCTCGTGACATGGTGACATCGACTGTGTCTGCACCTGTTCGCACAATCAGTGGTTTCGAAAACGTATCTATTCAGCTCGTTGAGCAGAGTCCCATAGCCGGCGGCCTTGATCGCTTAGTATTTTCAGACCTTATGGCCGATTATGCTTTGCAACTCAATACTGCTGTTGCTGGCAATGCTGATGGCACTTCAAACAATTTGAAGGGCTTCACCAACCTTGGCTCAGACACAACTAACGGAGTGCCTGTCACCTGGACACAGACAACGCCGGACATCGCAACTGGCTTGTCGTCAATCACGAAGGCAATCAGCCAGGTTGTCAACAACCGTTACCGCGATGTCGAAGCAATCATCATGTCTGCTTCAACGTGGTACTGGATGGCTTCACAGGTTGACGGTCAGTCTCGCCCAATCATCGTTCCAACTGGCAATGGTCCATTCAACGCTGCTGGTGTAACCAGTGCGCCGGGTGCTGCTGCTGGTCTAGTCGGAACAATATATGGCGTGCCCGTTTTCGTTGATGCCACGCTCAAGAATGCGGTCGGCACGAACCAGTCACCAATCCTTGTTGGCAAGTTCTCTGATTCGTACTTGTTCGAATCGTCTCCAAAGACAAGAGTTTTGCCGGATGTCCTGTCTGCGAACCTCACGGTGAGGTTCCAAGTTTATGGTTACGCTGCATTTGCTCACCGTTTCAACAAGGCTGTTTCTGCCATCTCTGGCACTGGAACAATCACACCTTCCGGATACTAATCTGGGTAAAGCAGGTGGCAGGCTTTCGGGTCTGCCACCTGCACTTCCTAACAAAATCAGGGGATGATTTTATGGGTGCTATGAAACACCTTTTGCTCGATGCTGCGGTTGCGGTGTCGAAAGCGGTTGAGGCTGGTGCTTCAATCGAGAACATTTTAGAAACTGTCGACTATCTCAATGACCGACCGTCACCGACAGTTGAGAAGGCTGCATGGTTTCCGACTCATTTGCCGAATGTTGAGTCGCGATGAGGTCGCGTGAAACTGTGTGCATTGGCATTCCGCACGATGGCAGGATTGACACCGAGTTGGCGTTGAATCTTGTGACACTGATGCGCGAACGCAAGTCACGGATTGACTCGATGCAAATGGTCAAAGGTGTCGGACTTCTCGCTCGGACTCGCAATCTGATTGTGAAAAACTTTCTTGACGACACGAACGCCGACTGGTTGTTGATGTGCGATTCGGATCAGACTTTGCCGCTGGATGTGTTCGACAAGTTGGTGGACACAGCTCACAAAGAGGACAAGCCGTTTGTTGCCGGTCTGGTGTTCGCGGCGTTCTTTGAGAATGAAGTGCTTCGACCTGTGCCTGCTATCTATTCGGGCGACACGATTGACCAGTTGTTTCCGATTGACGACTATCCGAAAGACACGGTCATTCCGATTGGTGCTTCTGGCACTGGTTGCATTCTGATTCACCGCCGTGTGCTTGAGGCGATGCGTGAGAATGCGAACCCTAATCAGGGAACAGACTGGTGCTGGTTCTTTGATGGCGCACTTGCTGGCCGTTGGTTTAGTGAGGATTTGTTGTTTTGTCGTAAGGTCGCTTCTCTTGGCTTTGCGATGTTTGCTCATACTGGCGCAATCCTTGCGCATAAGAAAGACTTTTGGCTTGACGATCGTCATCATGGCGAGTGGAAGTCAAAAGCACATTAGGTTCAACGGCAGGTGTTGCCCCTGCGCCTGCCGTTGTTATTTTTAGGAGTTGAACATGGCATCGAGTTATCCCAGTAATCTGGACAGCCTGACGAACCCGACCGCTTCGGACACGCTTGATTCGGCCACAGTGCCTCATGCTACCCAGCACGCGAACGCTAACGATGCTATTGAGGCGGTTCAGTCAACACTTGGCACGAATCCGCAGGGTGGCTCTGCGACCGTTGTGGCGCGTTTGAATACCTTAGATTCGACGGTGGCTGGCAAGGCTTCCACAACTCACGCTTCAACGCATGGCGTTTCGGGTTCTGATCCTGTAACGATTGCTTCAAGTCAGGTGACTGGTCTTGCAACGTCGGCAACGACTGACACGACTAATGCTTCCAACATTACCTCTGGCACGCTTGCCGCTGCTCGTGTTGCTACGTTGAATCAGAATACAACTGGTACGGCTGCGAGCTTGTCCTCTGCCTTGTCAACTACTCTTGGCGGTACTGGTGTCACTACTGGTTTGACTGTTCTTGATGGCGCGAACATTAGCAACGGCACTGTGACGGATGCCAAAATTGACACGGCTGGTTTAGCACAGTCGTCTTTGAATGGTGTTGCTATCACCGCATGGGCCGCATCAACTTCGTACACTAAGGGCGCGTTGGTTGAGTATTTGGGTGTGGCTTACCGCCGTATTTCAACTGGCACATCTGGTTCATCTTTCGATCCAACAATGTGGCAACAGGTTAGCCCGACCGCAACATCAAATGGCACTGTAATTGGTGTAGCCAATAACACACTTTTGACAACTGATTCTGCGGGCGCAACATATTTACGCCGATTGTATTTAGTGCCAACTATTACTAATTTGTTTATGAAAGTTATTAACTCGGCTAGTCCGTATCGTAGCATGTCTTTGACCGTAGATACCCCTACATCAGATTACACAATCGGTTTTCCAACCAGTGCCAGCGATGGTGGAACGATAATCACAACTGCCGACACTAACACTGTGTCCAACACAATGCTCGCTGGTTCAATTGCACAATCAAAACTGGTTCAACCGGGATGGAAATTCACACCTGCTACTGGTGTGGACATTGTGCCACGCACATTTACTGCACTAGGGCGTTCTTTGGCGAGTGGTACTGCCCACTTTGCTGCGTTTATTCCAGACACAACAATCACAATTTCATCTTTAGAATTCAGCGCAAACACTGCGGCTACTGCTAACGCAACTACACCAACACACAAATTCAATGTTGGTATTTTTACTGTCAATGCTGGTGGAACGAAACCTACATCTTTGACCTGTCAAACATGGGGACAAAGAAATAGCACAACAACAACAATGGCTGCTTTTGGTACTTTGAGTGGCACGCAATCTTTTGCTTTGGGATACACCGTAACTAATGGCACTTCAGCAACTAACGGCGCACCAACTTCAATTACTTTGAATGCAGGTACAACATATTGGATCGGCATTCATGCTTACGCAAATGCTGGATTTGCTACTGGGGCAACTATTGGTGGTTTTGCCTGTACGGCTTACCAGTTTGACCCTTACATCTGTGTATCCAATAGTTCACAATCCAGCACAGACTTTGCGGTGAGCACAAATGTTTCTATTTCAGGCGTTACGGCAAACATTCCATTTGTTAGGTTGAACCCGTAATGGCGTGCCGTTCTGGTTGTCCCACGCAGGACTGTGAATCGTATGCGGATTGTTGTAAGGGCATCAGCATTGACAAGTCGAGTTTGAAAGTTAGGTGATCCGATGGCAAGCATGAGTCCTCGCCAACCATCGACCTCTCCAACTATCGGCATTCTTTACAACGTCGCCATCGCCTACAATGCGCACCTGACTTACAACCAAGCAACGACTGCCGGCGGTGCTTCTAGTCGCACTGTTGCACGCGCTACTGCTTCAGCTCGTCAACGTCAAACTTCAACCATGAAACCGAGGTAAGAATGGCTGCTTATGATTTGGGCGATGTTGTCGCTCTAGGTATCACAATTACAAACGCGGCAGGAACGCCACAGAATGCGACCGCTGTTGTTTGTACTGTGACCGCACCTGACGGCACTGCATCAACACCAAGTGTCACAAACAGTGGTGCTGGCTTGTATGACATTGCTTTCACACCAACTTTGTCAGGTCGCCACCTTGTTCGTTGGGTTGCCACTGGCACGAATGCTAGCGCGTTCAGTGATGAGTTCAGTGTTCGCGACCTGACCACGCTGCCTGTCGTTTCGTATGACTCGGTGTTGGCTCATCTGAACATTCCGACCGCAAGTGCCAATGAGGATGAGATTCGTCGATTCATAGATGCCGGTCAGGATTTGGCTGAGAATTATGTTGGCGCGGTTCTTGGCCGTCGCACGTTCACCGAATCTTATGACGGCAACACAGATCAACTGCGCCTGCGTTCACCGCGTGCCATCAGCATCACCAGTGTTTATGAGAACGGTGCGCTTCTTGATTCAAGCAACTATAAACTTGATGACACTGGGCAACGGCTGTACCGTCTGACCGCTTCGAGCCTGAGCCAGTCGTCGTTCTCGGCGTACGGCTATTGGGCAACAGGTGTGAACACTGTGACTGTCACCTATGTGGCAGGTTTTGTTGTGACACCGCCAGCAGTTCAGCAAGGTGTGCTTGAAATCATTCGGCACTTGTGGTCAACGCAACGTGGCGCAGCCAATGTGATGAACCGCAACACACCAGGTGACGAGTTCTATTCAGGCTCAACGTATTCTCTGCCACGCCGGGCAATGGAGTTGCTCGACCCTGCCAGCCTTCCTGGGTTGGCATAATGGCGACGACAGCATTTCCAGCCGTTGTTGCTGGCATCATCAACCAACTTGGCGCATCGTCAGGATTGTCAGGTGTGCGAGTTTTCGACGGCATCGAAGTTGACTCATCATTCCCCGGCGATTTCATTGCCATTGGTCATGACGGCACTGACGATGGTGAAGTGACAGCGGTCAGCATCACGCAAACGTATGACCAACTTGGTGCAGTGAAAATGTTTGAGGATGGTGTCATCGACTGTTTTCTTGCATCGTGGGATGGTGGCACGAACCTGACAGATCGTCGCACTCGCGCCTATCAGCTCATGAGCGCAGTCGATACCGCTATCCGTTCCGACCCTTCGCTTGGTGGCGCGTGCCTGTTTTCGGGCATCAGCCAGCAAACCACAACATATCGGCAAACTTCCGCAGGTGCGGCCGTTGTTGTGAATTTCAGTATCAGTTACAAAGCCAGAACCTAGGAGACTACTATGGCAACGCTCAAGAACATCACAGATCAGGATTTGGAAGTTCCTGACCTTCGCGCAGTCATCAAGGCTGGCGAGTCCATCGAAATCGACGACAGTCTTGTTGACGGTTTCTCTGCTCAAGTTTCGGTGTGGTCTGTGACCGCTTCGAAGTCCACAACCAAGTCGGCTGCGCCGGCAGAAACTCAAGGAGAATAAGTCATGGCAGTCGGTGCTGGTATTGCTTCCTCGCTTGGAATTTTCACAGGCGAGGCTTCGTTTGGAACATTCCCTGCTTCAATTACTGCTTCAAAGTTTTACGAGTTCAACTCGGAATCGTTGAAGTTCAACAAGAACACTAAGGATGGCGCAGGCCTTCGTGGTGGCGGTACGGTTACCCGTTCGAACCGTCGTGTTCTTGTCACCTCGGATGCTTCGGGCGATTTCGAAATCGACCTACCTACTCGCGGTTTGGGTTTGGTTCTTGGTTTGGCTATGGCTAATCAAGCATCACCGACGACGTTGACATCTGGCGTGTATCAAGGTGTCTACACGTTTGGCGATCCAACAGGTGACAACTTCTCCTGTCAGGTGAAAGTTCCAAACTATTCTGGTTCGTACACGACTAAAACTTTGACTGGTTGCAAAATCACAGGGTTTGAATTGTCTGTCGCAAATGGTGACATTGCCAAGGGCAAGTTCACGCTCGATGCTGCGAAGTTCTCGACCTCAACATCAGCTCAGACTCCTTCGTACGCCATTTCTGGTGCTGCGAGTGTCTACACGTTCACTGGTGGAACGGTCAAGATTGACGGCACGTCAGCATTGAACATCAAGGATTTCACGCTCACTGTTGAGAACACTCTCAAGACTGACCGTTACAACCTTGATGGCACTGGCGTGAAGCAGGAACAGATTGTCAATGGCTTCCGCAAAATCACAGGCAAGATGACAGTTGAATTCACTGACACTGTTATCTTGACGAAGTTCATTGCCGATACTGCGGCGAGTGTTCAGGTGACGTTGCAAGGTGCTTTGATTTCTGGCGCGTACTACGAGAAGGTGGACATCAACCTTCCTTATGTGAAGTACGATGCTGACACTCCAGCCGTCGGTGGCCCTGGCCCTGTCGACTTGGCTGTCACTTTCACTGCATACGATGGTTCTACCGATGGTTCATTCACTGAACCGTTGACCATCACCGTTGTGTCGCAAGATTCACTTATCTAATTTCATAGACAGGGGCATTCACTATGTCAACAACAATCCATCTTTCCAACAATCAGCAGGCCGTTTTGCGTGATCCTGCCGATGTTCCAGTTCGACTTCGCCGACCTGTTGAGAAGGCAATGTTGAAAGTGTCTCAAGGTCAGGCTGGTGCAGCGTTACAGTCTGCGCCATCTGATTTGACGGATGCACAGAAAGCAGCCGAGGTTGCTTCGAATCTTGATCCGAATGTGTTGGACACTTTCAACGAGCTGAACGATGTGCTGATTCTGGCACGTTTGCAGTCGTGGACTTTGCCGGTGGACATTTCTATCGACACAATTCTTGACTTGCCACAGGCTGACTATGAGTTACTTCAAAAGGCGGTTGTGGATCAGGTGACGGAAATGATGCCAAACTTCGGTTTGGATACTGACTCTGATTCCCCTGGTCAGCCCTCAAACGTCTAGAGCGTGCGCTTGAGGGCGGAAGTGTTCGCGGTTCAATGCCTGAACATTTGCGAACGTATCGTCTCTGCAAACTGATGGGTTGCACTCCAAGCCAGTTGGAGAATGAACCTGCATCGACGTTGGATTGGCTTCTTGCTATTGACGACACTTATTTGCGTGTTCGAAACAAACAGATTGAGGATGCGAACAACGATGTCTGATTTCATCAAAGCGACGATGCATGGCGTAAAGCAGTTCAATGCGACCACGTTGGAAGTTGAAAAGAATGTGGACTTTGCAACAGTCAAGGCGTTGCGTGCGAATCAGAATCTGGTCAAGCGTGAGGTTCGTAAGAATTTGCGTGGCGCACCTCGATGGACTGAGCGTGGTAGTTCTCGCGTATATTCGTCAACTTTCCGCACCCAGCCGGGCGCAAACACGAACAATCCGCGCACTGGTGGCCCTGGCAAGTTTTCTGGCACTTTGCTCAAAGGTGTTGGCGGTGCGAAACCTAAGAAGTTGGCTGGCACTTGGATTGGTGGTGTCGGTGTTGGTGGCAAAAAGAAACTAGCCACGAACAATTTCAAGAAGCGTGACCTTGAAACACGTTTCCCATATTTCAAACCTGCCGTCGAGAAGGCAACTCCCAAGATGCCTGCGGTTTATCAGAAGGCTTGGGGCAAAGCAGTTGAAAAGAGAGGTGGCCTGCTGTGAGTATGCTTCCGCCAGTGTTCGTTGAGTTGCGTGCGAACATCAAAGAGTTTTCCGCCAAGATGGGTGAGGCTCGCGCTGAGCTGATGGAAACCGAAGCGGCATCGAAAACAACATTCACCAAGATGGCAACTATCGGCAAGGGCGCGTTGCTTGGTGTTGGTGTTATTGCTGCTGGTGTCGGATATGAGTCGGTCAAGTTGGCGATGGAGTTTGAAAATTCGCATAAGCGAATGCAAACCGCCATCAAGAATTCTGGTGTCGAGTTTGAAAAGATTGCGCCAAAAATTGAGGAAATGAATTCTCATATGCGCGACCTCGGCTTCACTGATGTGGAGTCGCAGGATGCCATGACGAATCTGACCACTGCACTCGGATCACCTACGAAGGCACTCAAGGACATGAGCCTTGCCGCTGACCTTGCACGTTTCAAACACATACCATTGGCGCAGGCTGCCACTGCTGTGGCGAAAGCTCACGAAGGTTTTCTGCGACCACTCAAATCTATTGGCATCGACTTGCCTGTCGCTGCTGGCGGTGCGCAAGCATTACAGAAGGCGCATCAAGGTTTAGAGAAAGCGCAAAAGGCTTACAACGATTTAGTTGCCAAGGCGCATGACCACAATTCCAAAACAAAAGTCAGCACCGACCAGTTGGCTCGGGCGCATGACAAAATGCGCGATGCGCAAGCGAAAGTCAATGCCACTGCCCATGCCGGTACGCAGATTATGGATGCTTTGCAAAAGAAGGTCGGCGGTCAGGCTCAGACTGCATCCGAAACTCTGGCTGGAAAGTTTGGTCGCTTGAAAGCGAACACAGATCAGGTGTTCACTGCTATTGGCTTGAAGTTAATTCCGATTCTTAGCAAGATGCTCGATGTCATTTCGAAAGCAATCACTTGGCTGAATAAGCATCGCGATGTGATGATGGCGTTCGGCATTCTCATTGGCGGTTTTCTGATTGCTGTCATCGGTGCGTACATCATTTCTATGCTGTCGGCCGCTGCTGCCACTATTGCTGCGACATGGCCGATTCTTGTCATCATCGCTGCGATTGCTGGTTTGATTATGGCAGGGTTGTGGCTCAAGAATCATTGGCATGAAATTTGGGAAAAAGTCAAAGAGACTGTTCACAAGGTTGTTGACTGGGTGAAGGACAAGTTTCACAGTTTTGTCACCGCACTCAAAGGCATTTTCAGTGGCTTGGGAAACATTATTCGCGGCGCGTTCTCCGCTGTCGGAAACATCATCAAGGGATATTTCAACATTTGGATTGGCATCATTGACTGGATTGTTGACAAACTCAACATGGTTATTGACAAGGCCAACAAGGTCAAGATTCATATTCCGGGCTTCGGCACTGTCGGTGTAAACATCCCCCACATTCCGACCATTCCGAAACTTGCCAACGGTGGCATTGTGTCTAGCCCAACGATTGCGATGATTGGTGAGGCTGGCCCTGAAGCTGTTGTGCCGTTGTCGCGTGGCCATTTGGGTGCGCACGTCACTGTCCATGTTCATGGGTCGGTGATTCGTGAGCATGATTTGGCTGTGAGTGTTCGTGACCAGATTGCGCAGTTGATGCGTCGTCGCGGTCTTGACCCTGCCATTCTGGGGGTCTAGTCGTGGCTTTGTATGACGGCACGAATTACTATCGCGTTTATGTGGAGATTAGTTCAACTATCAGTTTCAGTTCTTACAAACAAATTGCAACTGCTGACGTTCGTTCAATAAATATTCGGCGTGGTCGTTCGCGTGAGGATCAAGCGATTCAGCCTGGCAACTGCACCATTGTGTTGGACAATCATTCGGGCATTTATGACCCTGACACGACGAGCGTTCCAACATCGTCATTGTATGTGGGTTCGAATGGTCGTTCGATTATCGCTCGCAATTATTGGATTCGCATTCGATGCGTTCTTGACTATGTGAATGATGAAACTATTTTCATGGGCAAGATTGAAACTGTTGCGATGGATGTCGAGTTTGACCAGACTGTCACTATCAACGCGACAGATTCTGCCGCGTTCATGTCGCGGTCTGTTTATCCTGGGCGAACCACGCTTGATTATGGTCATGTTCGTGCAGGCAACATTCTTGACAACTACGGCTGGCCGACAACTATTTCAGGCAAGAATTATCGAAACCTGTATGTGTCTAGTTATGGCATGGATCATCAGGGGAGCAAAAGCCACCTTGATGCACTTGAGGAAGTTATCGCTTCCGAAGGTGGCATTTTCTTTATCTCCAAAGATGCTGTGGCCACAACATACAACTATGACAATCTTTACAACCCGACATATTGGTACACGCTCGATGACCAGCGCACTGCCGGCACTATCGAATATGACAGCATCGACATCAGCAACGGCGACCTTTACATTTACAATCAAGTGATTTTGAAGTATGGCGCAGATGGGTCGCATTCGTACACTGCTGATGCGAACGCTTCAGGTCAGCAAACTCAATATGGTGTGTTCACTAAGACTGTGAACGGTTGCGGTTACAATGGCAGTTCATCAACCTACAACTATTCGTTCATTGCTTCGCATTTGGCTTATCAAAATTCGATACCGAAACCGCGCATCATCAAGCTCGGATATTCAATGCTTGGATTGTCTACATCGTTGCAGTATGCGGTACTCAATCAAGACATTGCAGATCAGGTCACAGCGAACCGCACACTTGTTGACGGTCGAAGTTTCAGCCAGAATCTTA
>Ga0209084_1002010_pt1 | contig 16350 bp, 22 predicted proteins | sample C_130820_MF_Meta_FD_187309 | JGI IMG/M metagenome (GOLD analysis project Ga0209084, IMG submission 187309) | Freshwater microbial communities from Lake Croche, Canada to study carbon cycling - C_130820_MF_MetaG (SPAdes) (version 2) | ecosystem: Environmental > Aquatic > Freshwater > Lake... | reverse complement strand
ACCGCTGCCCAGACTGCGAACAGTCGTGAGTCGGTGGAGACATGCTCCAAGCGAGTCTCAATGCGGCCTTCTGGGTGTTGCGCCCAGAACTGGGTGATGCGTTCTGCAACCGTGACGTAGTTATCGAGGTTGAAGTGTGCCATTGTTATTGCTCCTTCTTGTTGAGGGTTACTGGTACTGCTGGTTGGCCTGCGCCATCGGACAAGCATTGCATCCGGTAGTCACAGTACGACAGGCAGAGTGGGTGACGGTCTACATCCCGGAGTTCAGGGTAGCCATCGTCATCAAGTGCTTCACGGTCAGGCAGTTGCCCATCAGCCAAGGTCACAAGGATTGCTTCCTGGCGAGCCAGCTCTCTGTCGGCCAATGGCTCCCACACATGGCGAGGGATGAACCACTCGGCGGTGCAGCGATCAGCGTCAGACAGTCCGGCTTCATTAGCCTTGCCTACTGAAATGTTCTCCAATGCAAAAGACATAACTACTACTTCGTCGCATCCGGAGCCAAGTGCGTTCCAGCCAGCCTGTCCAATGGCGGAGAGTGCCGGGCCAGCAGGGTTCTCAACACGAGCAGGGCGATCCTTGAAGCCAATTTGCTTCTTGAACTTCACGCCACCCATCGTCTTGATTTCAAGGGCAATCTTCTTGACCGTTCCATCGTCCATCTTGACGGTTACGACGCCATCTGCGGAGCCTGAGAGGTTGCTGCCGAGTCCTGAAGCAACTTCAAACTCAACGGTGGCTCCCTGCCACAGGCTGTCTACCTTCCACTTGATTGCATCTTGGATGACCTCGTGGAGGATCGTGCCAATTTGCATGACGTAGAGCCCTGCGCCTGATGGCGGAGTAGTCTCGGCTCCAAGGACGGTGTAAGCCACCTTTCGAGCACACTCACCGAACGACGAGTAGCGCAGTGGTGTGCCAAGTGCTGTTGGCTTTGGCTTGTTCTCTGCTTCCAACTTCTCAAGCAGGGCAGAGGCGAGGCCGCCAGATGGTTGTGGTGTTTTCCAATCAGTCATTGCCTAGTCTCCCTAGAACGGTTTGTCCAACAGTGATGGCGGATGCCAACTTCTCTTCTTCAATAAGGGCAATCATTGTGTCAATCGCAATGTGCAACTGGTTGACCTGCCCACGCCAATACAACGCTTCTTCGTTGCTCTCTCGACGTTGCTTCTGCGCCCATGCCATGTTGCTCATGCTTCCACCTTCACATACTTCTCACAGGCGCAACCTGTCAGGCGGTAGCACCGACCAAGTTTCAGTGGTTGCTTTCCGGGAATGAGGTGGAGTGACCAGTAGTGACCACACTCACACTTCCCTTCCTTGTATGTCTCGCTCATTGTGAGCTCCTTTCGTTGACAGATGTATTTCTACCAGAGGGTTGTAACACTGTCAAGAATCATTTTTGCCAGCCCTCTTTTTTCTTGTCCATTGGCCGGATAGCGAACTGCCAGGTGATGCCTCGCTCTGGCGTAGTGACCCACATTGCTTGTTGTGGTTCTTCAAAACCAAAGTTGTTGATAGAGGCATACTCGTCATAGCCTTTGAGTGAGCCATTGACGGTGAACGATGGCCCCCAAATCAGCTGGTGGAAGTGTCCCATTACCAAATGGTCGTAAGGGTTGTCCATTGCCGCATAGTTCTTCCCCTTACGGAAGTTCATCAACGACAGTGGAGTGAAGATGCCACTGATTCCTCCGCCGCCACGAGCCGAGTCTCCATGAGTCATCAGGATTCGAGTGTCGTACTGCTGCACGATTACGTCAGCGGTGTGCGGAACGTCCCATGTGAACCTCTTGTCTCCCCGCAACTCTCGCTGGAGGACACGAGTGAAGAACCAGTCAAAGTTGTCCTGCACTCTTGACTTCATAATCGGCTTGTGAGTCATTCTGCCGTGGTTGCCGACGACGCTTGGAACGTGAACCTTGCCGAAGTGGTCTGCAAGCATCTTCATTCCCGCAACCATTGGGTCAATCCAGTAGTCCAATGAAGCGAGGATGGGAGCCTCATTGGTGTTCCGCAGTTCTTCGTGGATGTTGCCGGAGAACAGGTCGCCTCCCAGCCACAGTCCTAGGCCCTCATACTTCACGCCGGACAGATAGTCACGGGTATGCTCAATGGCCTTCTCAAACGTGCGCTGAAGCCGAATGGTGGCAATCTCACGGCTGTAGGCGTTGACGTAGTTCATCTGCTCGGCAGCAACTACTTCGTCTAGGTGCAGGTCACTGAGCATCAGGTTGGCGATGCCCTTCCCACTTCCCGATTTCTTGGGTTGCAACCAAGTCGGCGGAGTAGCGGTGACTCCATCCATTGCAGTCAGCAGGTCACACTTCTGCTCTAGTGCCTCAATGCGCTTGTCCAGTCGGTCACGTTCCCGGCGAGCATCGTCACGCTCACGTTTGTAGCGTTCAGACGATTTCTCTGGCACCACAACAAAGTCCTCAAGACTCATGCGTTGACCATGTAGCAGGAGCAGGAGCCGACTTGGTGGCGCTTCACCGTCTGCTCGGAGACTGCCTTGCCATACTTGGTCAGGGCTTGGGAGAGAGGCCACGGGCGCATCTTGACGAGCCACCCTTCCAGCGTGGTCTTGTCGTCTGCATCAAGTTCCTCAAGGATTCGAGCAACCTTGCAAGGCTTTGGATCGTTGTTGATGATGTCTTTCAAGGGCATTTGACTTCTCCTATCTCGGTGCGGATTTCGCTTGGCATGGTGGTGTAGATGTCTTTGTTTGCCCAGTCTTGTGCAGGCCGGTAATCTCCGGCGAGCAGGCCAGCAGCAACAAGCCCTGAGCAAATCCAAGTCTTTGCTTGGCGAAGGCAGATGGAATCGGGGATGATGATGTCCACCGCACAGGACAGGATGCTGAGAAACCCATACTTTGCGCCGACCTGCGAGTGGATGAACAGGTAGAAGGAGAAGCGGTCAACCTCTAGGGGCAGCGGTACGACTTCGTAGTGACCACCAGGAGCAACTGAGTCCAAGGTCTTGTCGTCGGTTACGCCAGCAGCTTCAGCCTGAAAGATGTACCAAGTACCGTCTGCTGCACGACGAGAGAGAACAGCAACGTGGTTCCAGTTGTCACCGCCCTTGCCACGGATACGTTCGGCAAAGCGAATAGCCTTCCCAATAATGCCCGTTGAGTGGGCGAAAACTAGGTCGCCAGCAATCCAGTCGTTAGGGTTGGTGTTTGGCACTTCATTAGGATACCACTTAGAACCTTAGTTTTGAGGTTCTAGAACTTTAGTTCTGGGGTTCCTCGGTGATGTTCTTGTGGCTCCACTTGACGGAGTGCAAGGTAGCAAAGTAGCCGGTGATGCCGATGGGGATGATGCCGAGCCAGCCTACCCAGCCAAGGTGGATCAACTGCACTCCACTGTAAGAGGCAAGGACAATCTCTGCGTAGTCCTTGAGAGCATCCATCCATCCGGCGAGTTTGGCTTTACCGTTGGCAACTGCGTCGGTGTAGACCGTTCCAGTTACGTCTTTGAGCACCATGCACAGCGAGCCAATGGCGGAATAAAACAGAACTTGTAAGAGAGTTTTCATTCAGGAATGTCAATGCCAAGTTTGTCGCAGATGAGTCCAAGCAAGTCGCCGGGGTTCTGGGTGTTCTTGCCGTTCATTGTGAGTTTCTTTTTGATCTCTGCCAGCGCAACATCTTGGGCTTTGGTGATCTCAATGAGTTGGTCTGCAATTTTGCGAGTGTCTCTGAGTTCCTGTCGGTGCTCAACGTAGGACTTGTGGCTTCGGAAGATGGCGATGATTCCACCGATTAGCCCACCGACAACAAAAAACGCATTGTATGTTTCACCTAGAAGTGTGGGCCAATCCGTAGCAAGCATTATGCACCCAACGCTCCCCAAGTGGCATTTCCGCAGATACCGTCCACAATGAGCTTGTGTTGGTTCTGGAACTGCCGGACAGCGGCTTCCGTCATTTGGCCGAATACTCCGTCAATCCTCAACTTGTAGCCCTTCCCGACAAGGAGTTGTTGCATCTTCGTGACGTACTGCCCTGATGCGCCGGGGCCGATGGTTGGTGGCTTTGGCTTCGGTGGTTGCGGAACAGGTGGCTTTACAGGAGGCGTTGGTGTTGCATCCTTTGGAATGAAGCGCAGGTAGGTCTGGGGGAGTCGCCCATCTTGGCTGACTCGAACGTAAGAGGGGTCGCCGTTCTGCCCCATGCTGACGGTCAAAGGGTCGCTTCCTGCCTCAACGATGATGGCGGTGTGCCAGCCGGTGCCAGGGCCATACACAACCACATCACCTGGTATCACATCTGATAACGGAATCTTGGTGCCGTGAGAGAGCAGGGTTCCGGTGTAGCCGTAGCCGTTGTAGTTGCAGCCGTTAGGGTCTGGCGCTCCTGCCCATGAATAGCAAGACGTTACCCATGATGAGCAGTCAGAAGTAATGGGGAGCTGGAATGGTTTGTGTACCGCTTCCATGCGGAGAGGGCCTTCAGAGTAAGTGAAGTGCGCCTTGTTCTCTACGCCCCACTTGGCGGCGGCAACGATCTTGTCTCGCATGGTGGTCATTAGTAACCGCAGACCGTCACCATGAAGCGGACAGAACCAGTGATGCCTACGCCAGTAGCGTCAAGACACTTGATGTTGCAGGAATAAAGTTGCGTCGTGCCATCAACCACTTGCACAGTTGCGCCTTGAGTCACGCCGGTTCCCGAAGCAGAAGCAACAACGCTGACGTTCACGCCGAGAACTGAGTGGGCAAAGGTCGAGGGGAAAGAAATGATGCCCGAACCTGCTGCAAGTGAAGGGGCAGTGGAGAAGGTGTAGTTAATAAGCGTTGCTGGATACGTTGGGTTCGTGCCAGCAAGCGGTGTTTGAGCCGTGAGGTTCTTGCCGTAGGCCGAGGTTTGTGCGGCAGTTGCCGTTGATTGGGCGGTGTTGGCCGTCGTCTGTGCAGTAGCAGCGTTGGCAAGTGCGGTGTTGGCGGTGGAGTTTGCCCCATCTGCAGTTGACTGTGCGGCAGCAGCGTTGGTCACGCCAAGGTTTGCCTGCTCTGGAACATCTGATGAGTAGGTGTGAATGACTGGGTTACTTGTTGAAGCAGCGTGGGTGCTCTTGGTCGTTCCGTCATAGCCTCGAATAGCGTCGGTGATGGTGTTGCCGACAAGTGAACCCTGCGGGCAAAGCACCTTTTCCTCGGTGGGCAGGCCGTAGTCCAAGGTCACGACAAATGGGCCGGAAGTGCCGAGAGGCTGACTTGTGCTGGCTCCGTTAATCGTCTCAACCCAAGATGAAGCGTCAATGACGGAGAACGTCACGGTGCTTCCAACGGTAGTCGTGATCGGAAGCCCAAGGTATGTCGCTACGGCACAGCCTGAGAAGGAGTTAGGGACAGTCATACTTACCTATTCTACTGCAACGGTGGCTTCTCATAAGAGAAACCGTTGATGGTCTTGAGGGTGCAAACGATGAGGCCGAGGTAGCCCTTCTGGTAATCCGCCCGCTGGCGCTCAGGACACCACTCAACAGACTCAATGATGACTCGTGCGGACAGTCGGCCCTCGACATACCAGACGACGCTTGCTGCACGACGAATCTGGTCAAGGTAGTAATACTCGCCGTAAGGGTCATACCAAGTGTCTGCGCCTTCAACCACTGAGTCGGGGTAGGGCGACAGGACAACCATGATGTTTGTCTCGGAGGCAACTTGCGGGAGTGCGTCAAGCTGCCAACGGCTGAGGACAGGGCTCTTGTTATCTGATGCGGTAAGAGTGAGGCTGACGTTGAACTGCTTGCCCGACAGTCCTGCAAAGTTCGTGACCGAGGGGATTGGCATTGGGTCATTGGGGTTGTAGATGCCAAGGTCTGCGCCGTTCGCCCACTCACCGAGAAGGATCGGGTCGCCGTTGTCCACCGTGATGTTGGCGAACACGCTGCCTGCCATGTCTGGTGCGGTAATGCGGAGATAGAGGGCAGTCTTGTTCTCTGGAATGTCGTAGGAGATTTGGCCGGAAGTAAAGATTCCCGAAGGCACAAGGTTTGCGGATTGCTGCCAGACTCCTGCTGCTGCGCCAGAACCGAGGACTGAAATAAGCGGTGCATTTTGGGTGTAGTCCCAGTCAATGTCTACCGTTCCCTGCCCTGTCACCATGAGGTCAGAGGCGTAGGCAAGAGCGAGGTCGTCAATGAAGTTGGTCAAGTCCATGCGCCCAATGCCGGTGCTGGTGCCATCGTAGTTAGACCAGGTGAACCAAACGTATTGCTTGTAGCCAACGAAGCCGGTGACAGGCAGAGCTTCTTGGTAGTTGATACCAGGGACAATCGGGCCAGCCTTCAAGTCGCCGGTTCCGTTTGCCGTTGGGTCGTAGGCGTTAAGGGTCTGGCACATTCGAGCGCCAAGGTTGGTGCCGACGAAAATGTAGTTCAGGTAAGGGTAGAGAGCAGTTGGGTATTCCCCTGCTGCGAAGGGCAATGCTCGGATTGGGTAGTCGTAGCCTGAAGATGTAGCTCCAGCAGTAGCGTTTTGCGTCGTGCGGTAGACAGCGCCATCAGACTTCTGCCCAGCAATGAGGTTGTAGCCGGAAGCGTAAATCTGTGAAGTGCCTTGGCAAATGGCCGACCAAACCCAAGTGTTTGAGAGTGCTCCGGTTCCGCCAACCTGCCCAACGTTCCCAACGTTGCCTGCAATGTTTGGAGTAACAATGTCGGCTGCCACAGGAGCATCGCCAAAGTCGTGCGTGGCAGCCATGGCGAAAAGGTATGGCCCTGCGTAGCCGCTCTCTGCAGTTCCGCCGCCAAGCCACAGGCGATCAGCAGCCCACTCACAAATGGCATAGCCAAGGTAAGTGCTGTCAACGTCAACATACTGCGTGAACGCCATTGCAGTCGTGCCTAGTGGTGCGGCATACACTCCGCCTGTCTTGCAAGCAACAAAGACGTAGGAACCGTTGTGGCAAATTGAAGTGTAAGCAACGGTGCCGCCTACTTCTGGCAAACCGGAACATTCAATAAGCGATCCGCCATCATAGCGATACTTCAGTTTGTCAGACTCAAGGTAAAAGACATACTTGCCTGCACTCATCGTTGCAACAAGCGAAGTGGTTGGGGTGTAGGCCAATGAGCCGGTGCGAGTGGTGTCCTGAAGGAGTGACAGTTGGTGGGACACCCAAGGGTTGATGCCCTTAGAGGTGAAATACCTGTCAGGGTTGGACTGCTTGGCATCGTAGAACTTCTGCCCTGCGCCGAGCGCCCAGTTCTGTCCACTTCTCCGCCACAGACCTGCGGTGTTGACGACGTTCTCACCTGATGAGTTATCAAAGTTGAGCGAGTCACGTTGCGCTGGGATGCTCGTGTGCTTGAAAGCGGTGCGCCGGTAGAAGTCCAGCGAGGTGTCTACGTTGTAGAAGTGTCCGGCGAGAGAGACAGAGAAGTTGCCGGGTGGCGGAATGATTGGGGCTTCAAGATTGGGGAATGCTAAAGGTACGGTGTTGCCGGTGTAAGTCGTGCCGGGGATACCTACCGGAGTAGTAAGCGCATGTTCTCCCATTTAGATACCAATGGGCTTCATAATTGGCCAGCGGTTGCGGAACCTGTTGGCTTCTTCGTCCATTCGCTTCTGGTAAACCTGCTCAAGTCCTGCTACGGAGTTCATCACGTTTCCGGCAACTACTTCGGTTCCCTTACGCATGTCCGGCTGGGAGTCAGTGAAGTTCCGCTTGATTTCCCGAACAAGAGTCAAGTCAATCTCTGCTCGAAGTGCAGGAATGTCCAACGCCGTGAGTGGCAGGCCAAGGTCAGCCATTTCTTGATCGGTGCTAGTCGCCCGCAAGAATGGGCCACCAATTGCAAGCTGCATCGGGAGTCCTGGCATTGCTGATGAGTTGACAAACAACGCATAGCCACCGGGAATCTTGGAGTTCTTGATACCACGCTGCACTCGGAAACTCCGCATGGTGGGGAAGTAGTGCGAAGGGTCAGGCAAGTCATACGACAGGCTCAGAATGGTGTGGAAGTCAGGCATGACTCCGGCAGCAGCCAAGTCGTAGCCTCGAAGCACAGGGTTGTAGGTAATCGTCGTGTAGTACTCACGCATGATTCCCATGCCTGGGGCAGACATAGCAGCAAGAGCGTCGTTAAGAGCAACTGCGATAGCCCAACGAGTGTACTTGGGGTTGATGTAGACCGTTGCACCGAGAGCGTGGTTGGCGTTCGTTGAGCCTTCATAGGCCGGTGTGACAGTGACGGTGTAGACAGGCGGAGTAGTGCTGGACACCGTGACTCCGTTGACAAGGAACACTTCTTCGTCAATAGCCAAGATGCTGCCGACCTGAATGGACTGCGCTTGAACGCCGGTCATGTTGAGAACAGTGTTTGACCGGAAAACCTGCGCCGTTCCGGGGCCATCTGATGTGCCAATGCTGCTGCTCTGAATGGTGAACTGACTTGAGGTGGCGCTTATAATCTTGCCGCCGTGGTTCAGGCTTGCGCCAGTCGTCACCGGGAGTCCGGCAACACTGACGTTCTCCCCAACTTGGTAGTCATTGGCTGCGGTGTAGGTGATTGAGGAACCTGTGCCGACAGCAGAGGTGACAGTTACGGTGTCTGCGGTAGGAGTGATGTATTGCTGCGACAGATTGGCGGTGAACTCCCGCTGGTTAGACATGACGTTGCGATAGACACGCTCGATTTGATCGCCAAAAGTAGAACCCGCGAAGCCGCCAGCCGCCATTTAACTATTCTACCTTACGCTAGGTCAGGGGCGAACTCGGAAAGAGCAGCCTTGAGAGTGGATTGGTCGTCAATAATCTGGCCGGAGATGACCTCAAACTTTGTTGATGCGCCTGCCTCGATTGCGGCAGCTCCTTTGGTGGACTTGGGTTGCAGTCCTTCTTCTCTCATGCGCTTGTAGGCCGGAAGGTCTTTGGACTGCTGCTTCTCAGTCTCTTTCATTGCACTTGCGACGCTACGAGTAGCCATTGCTGATGGAGCAAAGGACACGCTAGAGGCTTTGCAGCCGAAGCAATTTTCTTTACATGATGGATTTGGGTGGGCCATTGCTAGATCCTACTTGTACATGGCGTAATACTGTGGCGACCAATAGGAAATGTCGGGAGTAAACGTGGTGGGGAACGATGGGATTGTGGTGCTGCCAATGTTTGCCCGGAATCCAACGTAAGGCAAAAAGTGCATGTAGTTGTTGAAGCCAAACAAGTTGACTGGGTTGATGTATGCGCCGGAGTGGTAAGCGAAGTAGCCAAAGTAGTAATAACCGGAAGCCGGGACTGTGTATGACGACGCTGCACCGGAAGCGATGTTGGCAACTGGGAAGTCCCAGATAGCGTTGCTAGCAGTTGAGTAGTTGGTCTTGGTTGATGATGCAGCGACCATCTGGTAACTGCTATTGGCGATAACCGCCCATGTGATTGCAGCCTGTGGTGCTGTGCCGCCATCTGCCCCGACCACTGTGGAGATGTTAGTGATGACAGTTCCAGCGGTGAGATAAATGCTAGTGAAGTAAACGATTTGTGGCGTGGTGCTTGAGATGTCGGCAAGCGTTCCTGTTGCTCCGCAAAAACTTCGAGGAATGTTCTCTTGGTATCCGGCGATTGGCGGGCAAATGTTCAGCGAAGAACCTTGGAAGCCTTGATTACCTTGAGCGCCTTGCGATCCTTGGACACCTTGAGAACCCTGCGCCCCCTGTGGGCCTTGCGCTCCCTGTGCGCCATCAGCACCTTGGTATCCCTGTGGGCCGGGGACGATTGAGTTATCGCCTTGGAATCCTTGTGGCCCCTGTGCGCCCTGCTCTCCTTGAGGGCCTTGAGTGCCGTGAGCAAATTGCACCTGCTGGACAGTAGCCAAGTCGTGAGCGCCAACTCCATCAGCAAAGCCAGTTGCTCGCTTGCTGTTGCCTGCAAGGTTGGCGGCAAGAGTGATGGTTCCACGCCCGCTGTCGGTCAAAAGAGCATTGCCGTAGTACTTCCAGCTCAGTTGACCGTTGTAATCAAAGGACAAGTAGTAAGGCTCGTTAGTCGGGAGAACCATGCGGAACTCTCCGGGGCCTCCAAATCCTGCGCCGGTTTCCACTGGGCCTGCATCTGCTCCGTAGCCTCCAGGAGGAAGGCTATTGAGAACTGGTGGAGTCGTGAAACGTGAAGCGAGGTAGCCGTAGACAACTGCGCCTGCTGTCGGGCCGGACTCGGTGATGAAGGTATCTGAAATGGTCTGGGTCATTATGACAAACCAAACCAAAGAGCAGCGGAGTTGGAGTTACCCGGCGTGCCAGAAATCTGCGAACCAACTGCTGGAAGGTTTGTAGAGCCAAGGGTGACGAAACGGCCAGTCAAAGTGTTTGCGCTGAATGTCACGTTGATTCCAGCAAAAGCACTTGTCAATGCACCTGCCGTACCTGACAACTGTGGAGCCGTAGTTGCTGAGTTGAGATACCAGCCAACGTAATAAACGCCAGTGGTGGGGATTGTGTAGGTGGCTGCAAACGCAACTTTGGCTGCACCGGAGCCAGCAAACTGGCCTGTAGCGGTCAACGCTCGACAATAGCCAGCAGTATCAAACAAACCAATTTGCCCTTGACCCCCAACAGTGGTGCCAGCAGTTGTGACATAAAAATGAACGTTGGTCACTACGGTTCCTGCAGTTAAATAAACCGAAGCAAAATACTGAGCGCCTGTTGCTATTGCCCTTGCTGTTTGAGCAAGAATTGGATCAGTAACCCAACTGACAAGTCCGTTTGCAGATGGTGGCATTTGTGCAAACCCACCTTGATTGCCTTGGTTGCCTTGCGACCCTTGTGCTCCGGTGGCACCTTGAGCGCCGGTAGAACCTTGTGCGCCGGTGCTGCCCTGTGCGCCGGTAGCACCTTGCGTTCCTTGTGGGCCTTGTGCGCCAATAGTGGAATAAGTCAGACCTGTTGCAGTTCCGTTGACGACAAGAGCTTGCCCTTGTGTGCCAATAGTTGAAAGCCCAGTGCCGCCATTAGCAGTTGGCAAAACATCTACAAGGTGGTCTGCGCCATTAGTACCGACCATGTACCACTGACTGCCGTTGTAGTTCACAAACGAGTATGTGCCTTGCGATGAAACGGTGTAAGTAGTTACGCCAGTTCCCGAACCAAGGGGGATCATTGAAGGTGTAAAACTGAGGTTCACTGATACTGAAGCCTTGTTTACAACTGTCCAAGTAGAACCGTCAATCGGGTTAGATGGGGCAGTAAGTGTTTGGCTTGCAGTAGAACCCGAAAAGATGGTCGTTTCGTTGCGGGTAACGGTGGCTGAAGCAGAGCGAAGTGAAAGATGCGATGAGATGGTTGAAGTCCATGTGCCGGGCGTTCCAGCTGTAGTGCAGACCCAAATGGTTCCGCTTTGGTCAACTACAAAATCTCCAACGGCAAACGTGCCAGAGGTAGGGGCAGTATTAGTTGTGCCACCAGCGTATCGAGTTGCGCCTTGCGCCCCTTGCAGGCCGATTGGGTAGCCTTGGTTGCCGTTATTGCCTTGGAATCCTTGGTTGCCCTGAAAACCCTGCGAACCTTGAACACCTTGCGAACCTTGGCTTCCTTGAGCGCCTTGACTACCATTTCCTCCGGTTGCGCCTTGACTACCATTTTCGCCTTGGAAACCTTGGACTCCTTGGAACCCCTGATTACCTTGGCTACCTTGGACTCCCTGAGTCCCCTGACTGCCTTGCGCTCCTTGGCTTCCAGTGGCCCCTGTAGTGCCTTGTGAGCCCTGCAAACCCTGAGTGCCTTGGAATCCTTGTGAACCCTGATTTCCTTGCGCTCCGGCAGTTCCCTGTGAACCTTGCGGGCCGGTGTCTCCTTGGAAACCTTGAGCACCATCGTTGCCCTGAAAACCCTGTGGGCCTTGGGAGCCGGTGTCACCTTGCGAACCTTGGGGGCCGACATCTCCTTGGTTGCCCTGCCTACCTTGGAAGCCCTGTGCTCCCTGCGCACCTTGGTAGCCTTGGAAGCCACGAGCGCCGGTAGCACCTTGGGCTCCTTGGGCTCCGTCATTTCCCTGAGGGCCTTGGCTTCCCATGTCACCCTGAGGGCCAGCATCTCCCTGTGGGCCTGTGTCTCCGGGCCGACCTTGCCAACCTTGGTAGCCTCTGTCGCCTTGGACTCCCTGAGTTCCTTGCGTTCCCTGAGCACCCTGAAATCCCTGAGCGCCTTGCACACCTTGGGGGCCTTGTTCACCTTTCGGGCCGGAAAGGAGTTGGCTTTTGATAACGAGGTCAGTGTCGTCTACGCCGGGAGCGAAGCGGATACCACGCTGGAAGGCTCCGTCAAGTGAGCCGGATAGGGCAATCTGCCCTTGTGCGCCATCAACAAAATCAGCAGCGTTGTACAACTTGTAGGTCGTTTGACCGTTGTAGGTGAATGAGCAGTAGTAAGGCTCGTTGGTAGGAGTGCCGATAGCAAAAGTGCCAGGGCCACCAAACTCAGGGCCGGTAGTGACTGGGCCTGCATCAACAACTCCGGGGAAGGGAGTGTTGAGAGTCGGCGGAGATGAGAACCGGCTCGCCTTAAATGCGTTGACGACAGCCCCATTAGTAGGGCCGTTGGAAGTCACAAAGGTATCAGCGATAGATTGGGTCATGGAGTAACCGTGATTCGATCTTCGTAGCCTGCTGCCGACAATTTCTCTGCTTCGCCTGCGGTAATGGTGTAGATGTGACCACCGAGGTAAATCTTCTCAATGCGGACTGGGAGCGTCTTGAAGCTTAGTGTACCGTCAATGTTTGTCCACTGCGCATAGGGAGCGTTTGGTTCAGTTGGGTTGAACGGCAGAGGGAAGTTGGTGTTCTGGTTCTCTGGCGTTGGGTAGTCCTGAGCGAACGTACCATCAGACAGGGCGTAGACGTTAACCCCTTTGTATTCCGGCTGGTAGTAGCGGAATAAAAGGTATTGTAGCCCTCTCGTATCCGCCAAATAGCGGGGGAGAATCTTGGCTACTGGTGGCTCAAAGGTGTAGGTCGCCACTTAGCGACCCCTCATGCGCTCCATGGCTTCGTGGTCAATCGCACCACGGGTCTCCGACAGAACGGTGGCAGGGGCCTGTTCGACTGCGCCGCCTGCGCCCATAGTGAAGTAGGTGCGCCCACCAGAGATAGCGTCGTTCATCGCAGTTGGGTTGATGAACACGATGTCCATGCCGACATCTTCAACGCCTGAAGTGTCGTCGGTGCTAAAGCGATTCCCAATCATCAGTTACCGCCTTGGTAGGTGCTGTAAGCCTGTGGGTAGCCCGGCTTGTCTGGCAAGTCTTTGGTTCGCACAGCAGCAAGGACTTCAGTGGTTGGAACGTTGACTGCGCCGAACGTTGATGTGCGGCTGGTGTCGCCAGAGAAGCCACGGAAAGGAGCCGAGGAACTTCCAGCGTTCATTGGGTCAAGGTGGTGAGCAATGGTGCCGAGCAGAAACTCAGAGCCAACGCTTGCACACTCACCAGCAGGGCAGGTGTCTTTCATTACAGACCTAACTTCCGAACAGAGACAAGGCCATCGCCTGAAGTCTCAGGTGGGTTGTTGTTGATCTTCGGGTCACGCATGGCGAGAGGAACCTGAGCGTTCTCAAAGTCCATCTTCACCAGACCGTCGCCTGCATACCAAGAAGGGTTGTTGTCCTTGATCCAAGCGTCACGGTAGTTGGCATCAGCTCGGTCGGCACGAGTGCCGGGAAGCGGAGTGCCAGGGTCGCCCATTGCGCCTTCAAGGGAAACGGTGCGGCCAGTTCCATCATAAGAGAGAGGCATCTAGTTACCTTCCACGAGTTCCGAGAGGTCGAGGACAGGCTTGCCACTTCCGTACCAAGTGGTCTTACCGCAGGCGTGGCATTGGATTTGGTGAACATTCACCATCACATCCAACGCTCCACAGTGTCCGCACTTGTTTACTTTGTGACGAGCCATGCCCTCTCCCTTTCAGTTCAGTCCGTTGACTTAGTTGTCAATCGCTGGGTCAATGTTGCTCAGCGAGGACTGCGTGAAGTACTGGATGACTGCTGGCTGACGGAACACCGAGTAGCCACCGAGCCAGTACCAACCAAGCGGCACGAAACGACGGAGGGTGTCCGTGATTGGGCCGGGGATGATCTTTGGCACAGGGCCGTTGCCATCAACGATGGAGTGAACCTTAGCCAAGGACTGACGACCCATGAGGTAGGTCGTGTAGACCGGGCTACCCAAGCCGGTTCCACCTGAGGTGACAACAACCGATGAGGTTGCAGCGGCAAGGTCGTTGTCAGTTCCAACAAAGTCAACCGAAACGCTGGTTGGCGCAGCTGGTGCTCCAATAGTGGGAGCAATAACCTTGAATTTGACAACAAAGCCGGTAGCCGAGTCCGTGATGGTGAAGGTTGCGCCTTCAGCCAAAACAAAGCCGTTAACCCCAGCCAGAACCACAGCACTATCACCAGCGGTGTAGTTCTCAGCGAGCGTCAATGGCTGAACGTTGTCGTCGGCAGGTGAGTTGTAAACCTGAGCACGAGGGGTTTCAATGAAGCGGAAACCGTTGAGTGCGCCAACTTCACCGGCCCAGATCTCAGCAGGCTGAGCGTACTGGTGAGGTGCGAGGTAGTTGTTGGTCAACTGAAGGTCGTAGGCAACGTCTGGGTGAATCACCGCTGCGTAGTACGAACCGAACGGAGCAACGTTCTGTGCGCGCAGGTTCTTCTGTGCGGCCAAGATGTCGTTGTACGAAGCGGTTGCGCCAGTTGACAAAGCAGCAACATTGGCAATGGTGGCTGTTTTGGAAGCGCCAAGGGAAGCGCCGGTTGGCACTTTCCACTGAGTTCCCTGTCCGATGGAGTCACGAGCAACCGAGTCAATGCTGACACCGGCGTTGTAGCCGATGACGTTAGCAACGATTGGGTCAATCTCGACGTATGCCTCACCACGAAGAACGGCAGAGGTCGTCACGGCTGAACCGTACTCTTGCAGCGCCACAGTGATTTGTGAGTTGCTGAGGGTTTGGGTCGTGATGTCCGTGGTTTGCGACAGCGGGGTGACTGCTGCAACGAGGTCGTTCTGGATGGTGAACGTAACTGACGAACCTGGCATTGACTGGTTGACAGACTTGACATCTGCGAGCTGGTCAAAGATGAGTTCAGGGCGGAGGGCGAAGTACGCCATCCGGTCGTAGGCTTGCTGAACGTAAGTTACGTTCGTTGAGCCGGTGATGTTACCGAGGGGGCCTGGGTTAACAGCCATTTTGTTCTCCTAAGAGGTTGAAGGGTTTAGTTGTTGCCAGCCGTGAAGCCGAGACCGGCATCACTGAACTGTCGAACGACTGCCATCATTTCCTCTTGCGTTGATGCACCTGCCATAGCGGACATGAACTTGTCGCCGGGAGACATCCCTGCTCCAACTCCTGTACCACTTGTTGCACCTTGGGCTCTTGCGAGTCCAGCGAGTTCATTTGAGTAGTCGGGCTCCTGTTGGGCTGGTGCCTGTTGGAAGATTCCGTATTCCTCTGCGGCCTTGCGGATCGCATCTGGATCGGTGTCTCCGTCCCAAGCCTTCCGAAGTAGAGCACCTGGCCCTGTCTCTGGAATACCTGCCTTGGTGAAGGCTACTTCTCGTTTCATCGCTGCTAGTTCGCTTTGAGCATCTGCTAGTTCCCGCTTGGCATCTTTAGCCTTGCGAAGTTCCTTGCGGATGTTCTCATCGAGAACTTCAGGTTCGGTGTCATCTTCGTAAAAGTCATCTGACATGGCAATCGCTCCATTTCCAATACGCACTATGACAGGAGGTGTCACAGCGGAGATCTACGCACGTTTACGCCGCAGGGTTTGTGCTTTCCCCTGCAGGATTGAAACGGCCATCTCCACCGACAGGCGGACAGCTCACGCTTCACTACTTAGTGTACACCAATAAGCGTATGTAAGTACGGTTATTCTGCTGCGGCGTACCCTGCGCCAATGACACCCTTTTGGTTGGCGACATCTCCACCACCTGCTTTGAGTGGTGCGGCCTGTGCTTCTTGTGCGCCGGCAAGGGTCTGTTGGGCTGCGGTGCTCGTGCCTACTGCGCCTTGCAGGAGTTGGTCTTGGGTAAGTCCTTGTCGAGCCTGACCAGGTGCAGTCCCCATGAGCCCCTTCATTGTTCCAGCTTGCTGGATGCCTTGGGCAACGTTAACGCCCTTAGTGGTCTGGAAGTTTGCAAAGTCCTCGGCCTGCTTGGAAGTAACGCCTTGGAAGCCTGCATCAGCCGCCGATGCTCCAAGTTTGGCGGCGCTTACCTTGCGTTCAATGGCTGCGGAGCCATTCTTCGGGTCAATGATGTAGTGAACAATGTCGCCGGGGTTGAGGTTGTAATACTGCTGAAGCATCTTCAGCGTTGAGGGGTCAGCCTTTTGCATTGTTTCATA
>Ga0209084_1002008_pt1 | contig 16370 bp, 33 predicted proteins | sample C_130820_MF_Meta_FD_187309 | JGI IMG/M metagenome (GOLD analysis project Ga0209084, IMG submission 187309) | Freshwater microbial communities from Lake Croche, Canada to study carbon cycling - C_130820_MF_MetaG (SPAdes) (version 2) | ecosystem: Environmental > Aquatic > Freshwater > Lake... | reverse complement strand
AGCGTTCGTCATCGGCTTTAGGTTTGCGAGCCGATCCGCAATACCAACTAAATTGACAAACAGTTACAGGTTGACTGACCATTTCTTTCCGGGTCACTTGTTCTGGTCGCCCAAAGTATCCCACTTTGACTATTTCGGTTTTGATAATTTCTTTGCTCTTAACTACTGTGGTCCGAGACTTGACAACTTCACATACTGATTGACCAAAGCGAGGATCTTGTGCTCTGTTTAATGTGACTTGTGCCACAGCAATTTTACCTTCTGTTGGCTCGCCACCCGACTCGTAAAATATGTTACGAGCTAAACACTCTATGTCCTTGTCTGAAAGGAATGGAGTGGCAATTAAGTTAACAGTACGCTCTACAAAACTTGTAGCTTGCTCTACTACTTGACTGCTAAATGTTGAATTGTCTGCTAAGACAATCGCTTCTTGTTTTACTTCTGCTGCTTGTACTGCGGTAATACTTGTTGCTAATAATAACGATAATAAGATACTTTTCATTGTCGTTCCTCTACAGATATACTGATCTGATCCAGCGAATGCCCAGGATGAGCACATTGACAACATCGGTGGAGAGTGTAGGTGTGAGACCTCGGCCTTCTTTGGCATTTACTCTTTCGCATATAAACTTCTATACACGATACCATATTGTCAACGAAAAGGATTTCCGAAGTCCTTTTTCGAATCGGACAACAAAATCATTGTCCGGTGCGTGACTTACATTTATATTCCGGTACAAGCCCGTCCGGTGTTCGCTACTGCATATACTTACTAATTTTACTACAAGATGGTTTAAAAAGCAATCATTCTGATGCCTTTTCGCCATTATATGCTACTATTTCTTCAATGTATCCCACATTTTGATTTTTTCTTTTAATTCTTTTTCCAATCGGCGATACTGTTCGCCTAACTTCTTTAATTCTTTCCATTCCTTTTCTAATTCTTGATTAGGCGTAAGTATGTTTAATCTTTCTTCTAATGCTTCGAGTGTGGCTGTTAAACTTTTGCCGTTGATGTCGATGTCGGCGCCTTCACCTTCAAGGTGTAACTTGCCGCCGGTTAAGGTAGTATTGGTAGCCCAAGGACTTCCACCACCTCCATTGCCAGCAGTATATGTATATCCAGAGCCGCTGCTAAGTCCATTAGAGGAGATAGTTGTATTAGCATAATTAGGCTTAACTGTTAATGATGTTGGTGTGTAAGTAGCTATGGCAGTCGGGCTACTAACAATTACTGTGCCAGTACCTTGAGGAGGAACTGCTCCGTAGCCTGGGTGTAATGTTCCGCCAGAGATAGCTCCTGTATAGCAACCTGTGTCTTCTGTGGTTACGGTTTCGTCGGTGTCGTAACTAATGTCGTATCTTTTTTTCGTAAGGTCCATGTGCCGTCTCCGTTATCTTCCCAATCCAACACATCACCTTCTTTCCAGTCCATGTGTTCACACAGCTCGTCGCCAAGGTCCAGTAACATCTCACCTGGGTGATCTGGATCCTCGACGATGGTTCTAATAAAGCTGTAGCGTGTCATATTACTTGGTTGGCATCGCTTCTTTTTCTACTGTGATTTCAGCACGTCGTGCCTTACAACCTTTAGCAATTTCTTGTAATGCTTTTCTTGCTCGTGCGGCAGCCGCTTTAACACCTTTACCGGTAAACTTTTCGTTTTCGTCTAAGTAAGTTTGAAATGCTGCCTTGAGTGCGTCATGTTGTGACATTGTTATTTCCTTTATAATTAGTGTCCTGAGACAATACTAATTATACACGAAATAGATAGGAAGTCAAATTTCTTTAGAAATAAACGTGCCTTTTGGCATAACAGTCCCAAATAAGTATGTTATCCCAGCCAAAAGTCCAATTCAAAAGAAACAAGCTCAGTGTATTGTGATCGTAGATATGTAATTTGTTTTCTTCTATCTTTGCTTGGATAGAGCGTGAAGTTAACAACCATTTGTTAAAATGTTGCTTTGCTTCGTCACATCGATAAACTACGGTGTATATTGAAACACCATTCTTCCAAACAGGTAATGTCATTAATTATTATAGGTTTAGTGTAGTGTATGGCTAGAATCATCACTTGATGACAAGTTAACAATATTCTGCATATATTTACTAAATTTCTCGTCAAGAACGATTCGCTCTTCGTCGGATTCAATGGCTACTTCATCGGTCACACCAATTAATCTCATTAATGCGCCCACATGGATTTCTTTAATATTGTATTTGTACAATACCATAATAACTTCCATGATTAAAACCTTAACAGTTTCTTCGACATTGACTTCATCTAAGTCCATATACTTAATTATCAAGTAACTCCAAAATCAAAAGATTTGCTTGATTAAAAGTTCTGAACTGTAGTGCTAATACCATCAAAGTAAACAACCTGTGTTTGCCATGGTTGAGCAGCAGAAGATTTAGATGAATTGTAAATACCAAACTTTAGAGCATCTGTAGAACTTGAATTCGGTAAAGTTGCCCGTGTTTCATTAATAACTAATTTATCATTAACGTAGACCCATAAAAACCCATCAGTAGCAGCAGTGGACTTGATGACATACTTTAACTTAATCCACTTGTCTTGTGGCTTAGCGTCAATTGCGATCACTTGATTGGGTGTGTTAGTAAAGTCTTGATGGGTTTGAAGATAAAGTGTTCCGGTGTAGTCAGTTTTAAGAATTACCAAAGAGCCATAGCCGTTACCTACAAGGGTTGGGCAAGGGATGCCTTTACAAGCCCAATTAATTTGAGTTAACATCGTTAGTGGAATACTCGGCGCTCCTTTAGCGGTGGTTGGCTGAATTAGCGGCTGTGTGGGAACATAAATAGAGTATTCATAAGTGATAATTTTACCTTCCGTTGAATTACCTGAAATTTCATAAATTTCATATCTGCTTCGACTAGTGGAGCAATCAGTTGCTTTAAGGTCAGAGCCTGATATATAAAATTGGGTAGAATCACAATCGCCTTCTCTTACTTCAAAACGAACCGACTGCGAACCAGAATAAGTAGGCTGACTATTTGCCTTATCTACTACCAAGCAACCCCAAGCGGTAGTGCCTTGACTTAATTGAATCCTAACATTTCCAAAAGCGTCTGTGTTATTAAAATTACTTGTGCAAGGGGTTCCTGCTGGTGTGGCTAAACTTATAGTAGATGCTAAAGTTGTTGAGCTAGATGATGAGCTTGACGACTCGCCACCACCACCACATCCAAATAATGAAATAGCAGCTAAAACAATTACTATCTTAATAAGTAAAAACTTTTTCATTGTAGTCCTATATGTTAATTAAACTATTTCAAAGTACACCAACCAGCTTTCGCCTTTGCTACCAGAATAATCGGTTCGGGTTGGTGTACTTTGAAATAGTTAGGGGACTTATGGTTTAATCCCGCCCCTAATTAATTAAACTGCTTGAGCTTGTCCAGCTTTAGCAACAGCTTTAACTGATGTTGCCTTAACTTTAATTTCGCCTTTTTTGGCAATTTTGGACTTCTCAGCTACTTTAGCTGCTACAGCATAACCTGCGTCACCTTGCGTAACGCCTTGTGCTTGAAGATACTGAAGAGCTTCAAGTTTGGTCATTGGCTTTGGTAGCTCAATGAGGTTAACATCCTGATGGCCACTACGATGTAGTGCCTTGATACGTGATACCAAATCATTGGCAAAACGCACTTTTACTTCGCCTTTGAAATTCGAAGTACCTGCTACTGTAAATACATTTTCTTGTTTCATTTGATGCCTTTCTAAGTTGCCTTTAAGTTGATTTATACTACCTACTGCTTTACTGCACTACTATTGTAGCTGAATTCGATTAAAAAGTCAACTACTTTTAGTTCTTTTGATTATTTTGCTTGTTCTTGAATAACTGCTTTGGTTGACTGTACACCGCGATCAACCAAATTAGCCACTCCACTAAGCCCGATTGTGCTAACAATGATACCAAAAACTACACCTACCAAAAAGTTAAACATTTTCGTCTCGCTCCTCTTGTTCAATAACATAGGTAATGCTATACTTCTTACACCAATCGTCATACTCTTGTTCGAATTGGGCATATTCCTTTTTGTCCAATTCAGCATCGGTTAGTTTCTTTTCTGTTATCTGGGTCATTATACATTCTCCTTGATATGAAGTTCTTCTACAATATTGTGCGCTAAGTTAAGAGCTATCATAGCACCAAACCAAGCCATACGCTGTTCTTCTTTAGTTCCGCATGAATTCAATAGTGTTACCAAATGAGTCATATCAGCGGGTGTTTTAAATAAATTACTTTTTGGAATTGGGTTATCCATTATTTTGTCCTTACATAAGGTTTGTTCCAGCTACCAACATTGATATGGAAATAATATGCTGTGTCAAAATAGTCTGTCATAGCATCGCTACGGTCATACCAAACATCACCTTTATGAAAACCTTCTCCGCGACTTGGAGCCGTTTTAATAATGTCAACTATTTCACGCAAAAACTTTTCGTGGGGGCCATAGTTACCCAAATGATACTGATTAACTTGAATATACCCACGTCCGTTAGGTTCAACAAAATCTGCTGGACCACTTTTAATTGTTACATCTACTGACAAACTGCCAGAACCTTTGCGTACACCAAACTTGAATTTAGGAAACTTCTCTTTAAGTTCCAATCTAATCTGTTTAATATCAGCAGCGTTAATATAAGCCATTTACTTCTCCTTTTGTTTAACTATACTACTATTATAGCAAATTTGGAATTAAAAGTCAACCAGAATAGATGTTGTATTTTTACAACAATTTAACAGTTAATCCTATTGAATATATTAGCAATAATCCAAGATTAACTGTAATCATAGCGCGATCTCGAATTAATATAGCCCAAATTAAAAATATTCCCGCACCGGTGTTTAGCGTTATGGCACTATAAGGATAAATGTTTAGTGACGCTAATATTGCGCCCGACAAGGTTACTATGGTTGCTAACCACTTGATATAATGAGCTACTTGTTTATTCTTCATACTGCTATTATAGCATTTTGGCAATAAAAAGTCAACCAAAAGTAGTGTTGTTTTTATACAACAGATATTAGATAATTTAGGGCATCGTCAAAACAATTAAACCAGTCCGTAATGGGACGGTTTTTAACATCAGTCCAACGATAGCGGGCACGGTCTTCGACAATCCAATTATCTGTGCCCCATCGGGCTATACGGCTGTGTGCTTTTTCTAATACCATATGTTATTTACGATATTAAAAATGACAACTATATTACGCTCTTACAATGTGCCACTTTGCGTCAAATGGTTTGCCTTGGGCCTTGTGTTTCATGATCTTGGCGAATTCCTTCTTGCGAAGTTCGAGCTGTTTCTCTGTGTCGTGGTCCAGACAAGCCTGATACAATTTGGCTACTAATTTACGTTGTTTCATAACTTATCCTCCTTTTTGTAATAAAACTGTAACATAGTATATAGCAAAAGTCAAGAAAAATAAGATTACAATAAAAAAGGACCATATGGTCCTTAGTACTGGTTACGAGCTCCAGCGATACTCTATAAGTGTATCCGATTAGAGTTACTTATGAATTTGAATATTACAGTTATATTACTGCCTTAACAATTGATCCACAGTTTGATGATAACATTGTTCGTATGGTGTATCGTCAACCCAGCCAGATTGTCCTAACTGGTTGGTTATACTAAACCCACGGCCCTGACAACTTAATGCGGCCTTTTGCGATATGTCATTGGGAACGGTTGAACAAGCAACACCGAGCAGACAAAATAATAAACTGTATTTCAACATTAACTTTCTAATGTTTCGTAGTCGTCTTTACCACAACCACATTCTGGACACTCGAAATCAGCACCGAGTTCGTCCCACTTACCTTCTACTGCTTCATCATGTTGATGGCCGCAAATTATACAAACGTGTTCCATTATAGTGACTCCTTAATTTGTGAGTAAGCCTGTGCGTGTCTTTTCTCTACTCGAGTCAATGCCGCAAAACGCTTTTCTGCTTTTGCTAATATAGCAATAAACTGCTCTGCGTGTTCTTTAGACTCTTTGGCTTGAAGTTTAGCTTCGTGTGCCGCTTCGTTGTTGCCTTCGAAGATAGCTTCTTTTTCAAAGTCTGGGTACATTGTAGTAAACTCATATGTTTCGCCTTCGATGGCCATTTCCAAACACCCTTTGGTTGTTGGCTTACCAATTAACAATTCCAAATGACCCCATGCGTGTAATAACTCTTGATCCGCCGTATGTTCAAAATGTTTAGCAACATCTTCGTAGCCTTCAGCACGAGCAATTCGGGCAAAGTAACGATACTTGATATGAGCTTGTGACTCACCGGCCAATGCCGATTCAAGATTTTTAATAGTAATACTCATTGACATCTCCTTAAAATAAAAGTAAAGTATACTACTATATATGGTAGAAATCAATAGGTTTACACTATAATAGCACACATTTATTTTAATAACTGCGTAGATAATAAATATTATCATGATAACATTACTTGCCAACGGTTGTAGTCACACAGCTGGAGCCGAAATAGAATATCCCTTACAGGACAAATGCTATATAAATGCTTGGCCGCGCTGGTTAGCTGATGACATGGGGTGGGATTGGGTAAACTTGGCCGAATCTGGCAATTCTAACCAACAAATTAAACGAACTACTATTGAATGGATAATTGAAAATGTCGAACTAACTAAACGCTACAAACCTAAAGAGTTAGTTGTTATAATTATGTGGTCTGGGTTCAATAGGTTCGAAGCTTGGGATGCCAAAATAAAAAAGTTTAGTTCGTTTAGTGGTATCTCAGAAGTTAAAGATTGTTCAGTAGAGTTAACAGAATATATCAAATATCGAACATTGATAGATGAGCAAAGCGCAATTGAATATAAAAATCTAATGGATGTTTATTTAACTGCTAGATATTTAGAATCGGTGGGCATAAAATATTATTTTATGAATGCTTCTTACAACTGGCCAACCCAAGTTGATGAACCATCTCTACAACAGCAATATCAAATATTATATGATGCTTATGGCAATAGGCGTGATAGACATTTAGGATTTAGTTCGCAGGAGGAAAGATTTTGGCAGTATATGCGAGAAAATAATATCCCAGTTAGTGAGCACTCCAAATGGGAACACTGGGGAGTAGAAGGCCAGAAGTTTTGGAAAAACAACGTAAAGGCTTGGATGACAAGGATTGATTCGTGACCCTATTATTGGCTAATGGATGCAGCCATACATCTGGTTCTTATATAGAATCAACACACTTACCTTGTTATAACCAAGCCTGGCCTAAGTGGCTAGCTGATGACATGGGATGGGACTGGGTCAATTTAGCAGAAGCTGCAAATTCAAACGAACAAATCAAACGAACTACTATAGAGTGGATAATTGAAAATGTTGAAATAACTAACAAATACAAAGCAAGTGAGTTAGTTGTTATGATTATGTGGTCAGGGTTTGATAGATTTGAGATATGGAACGATAACTTACATAAATTAACTTCAGGTAATGCCATTTCTGATTTTAGAAATTGTTCATACGAAGTTACAGAATATATAAAGTATCGAACTATAACCTCAAAAACAGAAGTAATTGAATACCGAAACTTAATGGATGTTTATCTGACCGCCAAATATTTAGAAGGCCTAAAAATAAAATATTATTTTATAAATTCTTTAAATTGCTGGAGGGATCCAGATTCATATTCGAAATTAACTCGATCAAACAATTTAATAAAGAATTACAAGTTACTATACGATGCTTATGGACATCGTCGAAATAGGCATTTAGCATTTTCCTTGCTAGAAGAAAGATTCCGGCAGTATATGCGAGAACAAAAAATACCTTTTAGCGTATATGATCCTGTAAAACTTCACTTTGGAGTCGAAGGTCATAAAGTTTGGAAAGAGTATGTGAAGCAATGGATGACAAGGATCGATAATGTTTAAACGATTATATCACAAAATTAGGTTACACTTCGTATATAAAAAGAAGTTAAAGGAACTGCGGAAAAAGGATCCGCATATCTATACTCTTTGGTAAGTTAGTGTATCATATAGTCTTCGTAACCTACGAAGACGTTACAGCCACGATCACGTGCTTTAATTAACTCTTGTTCGGTAGCCGCATCGCATACCAATTCAAACATTTCATCAATTTCATCTTGCGTTAAATGTTCTTCACCTATTTGTCCGGCAAATACTGCTTCTGCGATCATGAGCCGATCCTCAGTCATTTTGAATTTCCTTAAATCGTTCACTAAATGCATCTAATAAGCAAGAGTATTCTTGTTTAGTATCTTCGTTAACATAGTAAACAGTTAATCCCACAGGAGTTTGAATAACTTCGTTAACTGTAAAAATATTATTTTGTCCGTCTGTGAATTTTGATTTATATGGTGTTGTCATTATTGTGCTCTTGCTAATCGCATGGTTCGTTGTCTTTCCCAAGCACCGTCAAGGTCTGGACGGCTGGAATGATGTATATGATATAATCTATCAAAAAAACCACCGTACACCGCTTCTTCACTCCGTTCAAAAAATTCATAATCCACGTGCCACCTGGGGATTATGGTTGCTACCGCGTCCGCATCATGGAGAATTGGCAATTGCCACCACTGAAATAATAGTCTTTCCACAGTCTGTGTCCAATAATTCCGGGCCCACGCACTTTTAGCACCTGCTAAACTTTTACGGGCATGATCTAACCGATTACCTAGAGCTTCGGCCTCTTCTCCAAAAAATCGATAACTTTTAAGATCCGTATAAACCTCAGTGACCGGACGACTCTTGCGACGAGTTAAAAATTTCATATTAATATTCTTCTTCCAATTCTTCTTCAACTTCTGTATAATCAGTGTCAATTAACACCGTACCAAACCTAATTTCGCCGCCGGCACTCCAGGTGCTAAACGGTTGAACAAATTCTACAACCTGACCGCCAGCGATTGAGTTATCTGGGTTGATTAAGTCAATATTTTCTAGAGCAATACAGCCAATGAGTCCGGCATCTACGCTGTACTCGCGGCCTTGCTGGTCCTGGTAAGTACCATCACCCCACTGAGTGGTAAATGTGGCAAACTTGCGACCGTCGGCAAGATTAAACTCACCGTCCAGGACCTTATCGCCCACAATGGTTAAATTACAGAATTCGTCCCACTCGCCATGCATGACATAGCAAAGGTCACCAATGTAATATTTTCCAGCTTTCATCATAATAACTTCTCCTTTGTTTAACTATACTATTATAGTAAATTTGGAATTAAAAGTCAACCAAACTATCTGGACCAATATGACTCACTAGCAGGTGAGCAAAAATGTGGAGTATCATATCGCTCGGTGAACTCTCGACCACCCATTAAGTTGTTCTTGGTCACAAAGGTTTTGTGTAACCGGATGGTGATACTTTTGGTTTGAAGTTTTTCAACTACGGTGTCGATGTAGTCACGGGTCACAGGATCAAAATCGCGTTTTTCAACCAATCTTTGACCTGCCTTAACACGGCGATCAGCTCGATAAATTTCTACTGTGTATGCTGTAAGTTTTGACATTATTTGCTCCTTTATTTTCACTATACATACATTATAGCAAATAATGAATTAAATGTCAACCTAGGACCATTTGAGAACGAATGCTAAATAATCTCTTTCGGAATCAAAATAAAAGATATATTCACCTTGTCGTTGGTGTGTACTAACTTCTTTAAGTTGCCAACGCCATTCAGAAACCAACTCACGCTTACACCAATCTAATATTTGTTCGATTATGCCAAAGGATTTGATAATCAAATGGGCATGGTTAAACCCTTGTTTTGGTTGTATAAATTCGCCTTGTTCCAGTATCAAACCGCGACCTCGCTAAATTTTAATTTGAATATAATAGCATCTTTTGGATCCTTAAATATCCAGTCCATCCATTCTGTGCTTATATCAGTTATATATCTGTCGCCGGGCAGGCCGAATAAATCTATAGACTTGTAGCATACTTCATCCCATGCCATAATATCATCATTGTGCCGCATGGTAATTCTAACTGGGTATGTAAATTCGGGATCACGCAAGATATGTTTTTTTGATATAATTGTCGGCCCATTCTATGCCGCCATTGTTATAAAACAAATGATTGTCGTGTAATCCAAATCGATTACAAAAACTTTGTCCATAGCGTTGTCCGTGTAGTGCTTCCCAGATAAAGTCTTCTTTCCACTGTAGGTATTCATCTTGATCAATCTTACCCGACCATACTTTTAATGGAGTATCGTTACGTTCAATCATATGTGTTGTTATTTGCTCAAAAGCGGTCTGTCCAGACATCATTACCCTCGTTATCAACTTCAATCCATGTATAATCGCCTAACCACTTAACACGGCAAACATACTCATAATATTCCGGCATAGCGGTTGTCCACTCATCCGGTCCTGTTTGTACTAAAATTGTTCCGCCACGCCTACGATCATGTGCTAACCAATAACATTGCCCATGATATATTTGGAATGTATATTTGGCCGCATGAACTAAATCTGTAATGTCCACACGCTTACGCACTTCATCTGCTTGCCGTTGTAATACTGCTACTAATTCCATAATCCGTTTGTACTCTTGGTTAGCAAACATTCTCGAGACATTTACCATAATGTCTTTTTGCTTGGTAATAGGAATCAAATCAAACTTAGGACCACCAACTTCAGTTGGATAAGGAGTTACATTCTTGTTAAAAAACTGTATCAACTCTCCCGAAGAAGTAGAATCATAACTATCTCTGCCATCCGCAGAGTTAGGCTTCTCCTTGTCAGTCATTTAATCCCAAAGATTTTCAAAATACCGGCCAAATAAACGGAATCCATCAGTTTTACGCTTTGCCCAAGCTTCATAACCCTTTTTGTCATACTCGGGACTAATATAATCTTTATCCCACGGGCTTTTATCATTACACTTTGAATAGTCAAAGAACTTGCTGTCTGCTTCATCATCAACCTTTTGTTCAAAGGCCCAAATCATTTCGTCAAGAACATAATCCCAGCGTTTGAAATGAAAACTATCTATATCCCATTCATTCTCTTTAGGTTCAGCTACATTACTACGCAACTCTTTAGGAACATCTTTATCATCAACAAACGGTGCGCCATGTTTAGTCTCCTTTAATTGTTTAAGTCCGGGAAGGATAATGTCTGCGAGTGTATGATCAAAACTCCAAGTGTCCCATCTATCTAATTTAATATATTCAATGCGTGGATGTACAATGTTAAGGAATTTTTGCCATATACGACAAATAGGTTCTAATACTTTAACCCATGGCTCGTAAGGATTAGCCGGATCGTCATTGAGATTGTATATACGATCTTGATCCTTCTCCCAAAAACAAATCTTAGTTAAAATAACATAGGGACTTACCCAATGATTTCTGTATTTTGAGGTCCAAATTTTCATTCTGTGGCTCTTTTTCTTTTTTCAATTTTTGCCTGACTAATTTGTTTAAAATCGCATAACTTGTTGTAACCCATTTGATAACAAGCACAATGTTTGCCTAATATCCAGCGAGCCAATTGTAATCTTAATTTTTTCATTATCTTCCTTTATTTTGTAAGCCACGGCCCAGAACCGCCGCCCCAGTCTTGTACATCACTGCTCCAGATCATCAAACGATTGTATGCCGGGTAAATCCAGTCCCAGTCAAACCATCGCATGGGGTAATGTATCCAGTCACCTAGGTACCATAATACTTCACTAACAATGCGGCCTACCATTTTTTTAATCATACAATCTCATTTTTTCTGCCACTAGGTAATCTTAATTTTTTCATTACCATTTCCCGTTATCTATCCAAACTCTTACTGTTAAAAAAAGCCATGCCCCATACCAACTGCGTTCATAAGGTCCAGCCCATTCATCCATAAATGCTCTGCCGGTTTGCGGAAACAACTGCCAGTGAAGGGGATTTACTCTTATGCTAAGGCTCGCGCCCGAATATTTAATCCAATTTAACATTGAGTTCCTTTAGTTCTTTGCGTAACTCAGTAACCAATTCCTCATCGCCGCCATCCAAGTATGCTGTCTTGTCTGGAAAACGCCGCCCAAATGCTTCACGAATCTCTGCTACACTAGCACCTTGGCAAATAAACTGTTTGTCTTGTTTATCATAGCAAAACAACACGCCGTTTTCACGTTCAATAATAACAGGCATTAGTGTAGTGGCTGCTCGTTCGATATGCTCATCTAGCTCACGCATAACTGAAATAATTAACCCGCGAATATACAAATATATTAAAATACCCGCAATAACTATTCCTAATAAAATTCCAAATATAAATTCCATTATTCTAATCCTTTATCCTTAACACCTTCTTTGTACCACTCAGTTAATGGCTCTTCGTCTTCATCTTCTTCCCAACCCCATTCTTCCTGAGTTTTTGTTTTGTATGCGGCATAATCGTCTGATGCTTCAATGTAATTATCATCAAAGTACTCGCCATCGTATGTAGCCGTTCCCACAAATCCTATGCCAGGTTCAAAGTAATCTAATTGGAAGGTTACATTATCCTGACCTCTTGCCCAAGTTTCAAATGCTGTTACTGGCGGTGCCCAAGCTGAACTGAACCCAAAACTTATGCTGTCACTATCGGTGTCATCGTTAATACAAGCGTCGGACAAATCCCATTTTGTCCCCCAGTTTTCAATATTCCAGGTATACCAATCTTGGTCGTTTTCAAACTTAGGTTGGGGTACCATGTAATTTAACAATGCCGGTTCATTGCTTTCTAATATTTCTTTAATTTCTTTAATTACATCCACAGGACCAGTAATAGTTGCTGTATTATCGCACCAATTGGGCATTTATTTTCTCCTTGCGTTGTTTAAAATATTCTTCGTTTTGTGTCCACTTGCCGTTGACTAAAAAGCCCCAATCCCGTTCTTGGCTTCCTGGTATAAACAATGTCCAAGCAGTTACGCCTGGCTCTAACTCAATCCTATGATAAGAATTCGAACTACATCTGCGAAAATGTCCGGGTCCACGCCAATATACCCTTTCACCATTTTTCTCACCCTTAACGTCAAAAGTAGGTATCCACTCCCAGTACCCACCTTTTAATATTAAGGTAGAATAGGACCAAGGGTGATCGTGTACATCGGTTTTGTCGCCTTTGAGGAACTTGTGTACAAAGATATTAAACGGAAAACGTTTACGATTCTTGAGAAATATATAATATCTCTCCAAATAAGGCTCGTTATTTTCTCTATCCAAAATCACACGATGTCTACCTAAACGCTGGAATAATTTTTTAAGCATAGTAGTTATTATACAATAAAGGGAATTAAAAGTCAAGAAACTGCTAAATATTGGTAGTTCAAATTTGAACTTAATTAAGGAACTCCAAAATGAAAAAACTGAATTTTATAGTAGCAATAGCATTAGGTTTGTTATCAACTATTGTTATGGCTCAAAGCCAAACTCCGGTTAACATTACTTCAGTAGCGGCTCAACCAAGTCCTGCTCAATTTACTCTTTATTCTGGGTTAAATGCTACCTTTGCTTTTAACACCCAAAATACATTAAATGCTCAATTTTGTGCCGGTAGTGATGTTTGTACTTTGCCTACAGCACCAGCTGGCCCATATGCTTATACAGTAGCCAACACTCGTTGGGGAACATATAAACTTAATAATCCAAACGCAGGATCTTGCTCACCAAGTATTACATTTGGTGGGCAACAGTATTGCTTGTTAGAATTCCATTTCCACGGTCCAAGTGAGCATTGGGTTAATAACTCAGCTACTGACTTGGAAGTACACTTTGTTTACTTTAAACTAACTGACTTCACTGGTCCTTATGGCTTGTGTAACGCTGATAGTCTACTAGTATTAGGACAAAGAATGGTTGGCAATGGTAACACAGCCAACGCGTCTTGGACCAATATATTCAATGCTATCCCAGCGGTTAATAGCACTGGTGCTTATTCTGGTAGTACTGTTAGTTTTAATATTGCATCTTTAATGGGCATATCCAACTTTAATACTGCTCCAAGTTATAGATATAGTGGTGGGTTAACTGCCCCAATTTCTGGTGCTACCTTAGGTGCGCCAAGCACTTGTGTGGCAAATACAAATCCAAACAATAGTCGTCCTTGGTGGGGCAATCCACAACGTCAGTTAACTTTACAAGTGTATCCACAAATTGTATCTTGGGTATTGTTTAAGCAACCAATCCAGTTATCCGTAGCACAGGTACAGCAATTTAAAACAGTATTCCCCGATGGTAATGCTCGTGCAATTCAGCCGGCAAATGCTACAATTTATTACGCTAATCCAAACTAATACATTTTTAGCAGATAACAAAAAGCCCCAGTGATTGGGGCTTTTTTGTATTCAAATGCCACCGAATGGGGCATTTAGGTAGGATTAAAGGCCTACTGATAAAGCGCGATATCCTGCGGCGATAAGTGCACGACTGGGTTTAGTAATTGCGTACTCAGTTACAGTTACGCCATTATTCGCCTTGCGGTTAATAGTTGCTACAGCAAAACCATTAGCACGAACGCGAGCGATTTCAGCTGACAAGTTTTTGATACCAAATGATTTAGCGGCTTTTGAAGCTGTTACTACTTGTCCATTTTGCAAAGCTACTTGCAATTTGAAAGTCTTAGTTTCTTTTGAATAAATGTATTTCATCGTTTTTTCCTTTAGTTAATAAACGTAGCTCTTTGTTAGCAGCATAGTAACTATTATAAGCTATAATGCGGTATAGATCAACTGTTTCGGCTACTAAAACCCAACTAATGTAGTCAAAACCTGCTATAACGCAATTTAACTAAATAATAAAGATAACCAAGGATAGCCATAAATGTCACAACTTATTATAAACACGGGTAATGTATCAAATGATGGTACGGGCGACCCTTTACGTGTAGCATTTAGTGACGTAAACAATAATTTTAGCCAAATTTGGTCGGCAGGACTAGTTGGAAGTAACATATCTATAGCCAATAATACTATTCAAGTTACCAATACCAACGGTAACTTAAACTTGGCCACAGTTGGCGTGGGATCCATTGTAGCTCGGGCGACTTTTGCTCCGGATGTTCCTAACATTCGTTCGATTGGCACAGCTACCAATCGTTTTAACACAGTTTATACACAATATTTAAATTCTATTGGACTTAACCTAAGTGGGAATTTGTATGTTGCGGGCAATTTACAAGTAGTTGGTAACACAGTTACTAACAACTATTCAAATGCCAACATTGCCAATTTAACTATTATATTGGCCGGCGGCTCATCCAATGCCGTATTAGCCAACAACGCAGGTATTATTGTTAATAGTGCCAATGCTAACTTATTATACAACAATAGTGCCAACTCCTGGGTCAGTACTATTGCTATTAGTGCTCCTACCTTTATTGGTGACGGTGCCAATTTAACCAACGTTAATGCCAATGTTAATGCCAACAGCTTATTGGGCAACACATTACGCTCAACAATATTAACTTCTAGTTTAACTTCGGTAGGAATATTAACCAGTTTAGCCGCTACTGGTGATATATCTACAACTGGTAATGTATATGCTAATGTTTATACTGGTAACATTGTTACAGCAGATATCTTAGCTGGTGATGGTTCTAACATTAGTAACATAAATGCTGTATCCGTTATTGGTTATGTTCCAACAGCTACTTTTGCCAACACAGCCTTAGTTGCTAATTTAGCAGCATTGGCCACACAATCTATTAATGCTGACACCGCATTGTTTGCTATTACCGCAAACTTATCTAACTATTCTAACAATGCTGTATTTGCTCAAACTGCTAATACTGCTACCTATGCTGTTCAAGCAGACAATGCTAACTCTGCGGTGGCGGCAGGTATAGCATATTCTTTGTTAGCCAACGCAGATATTTCTGTAACAGGTAATTTATATGTTGGTAACATTTTAACTAATGGTTACTACTATGCCAACGGTACTCCGTTTAGTGGTACTGGCGGCAATGGTGTTCCCGGTGGCAATAACGGAGCAGTACAAATTGGATGGCAAGGTTCGTTTAGTAACCAAGGCGGTACTCCGGGCGACACTTATACTACAATGCAGTTCGACAGTGACGGATTATTAGACATCAATGGTAATAGTGCGTATCAACCAAGAGTTGATTATACTCCTTACATAACAATTAATACGCCACGCGTCGAAAGCGAGGACTTTGGTATTATAGCTGGCCCTGGCATTCAAGTAATTGGCTACGACGATAGTTACAATACTCCGCGTAGTGCTTATCTTTCCTTACAAGATCGTGCTAATGTAACACAACAATGGAACTTTGGTATACTGGGATATGGTAGCAATAATTTTTCTATTGTTAACGCTACTGCCAACGCTACTTGGACGTTTGGTA
>Ga0209084_1002007_pt1 | contig 16381 bp, 19 predicted proteins | sample C_130820_MF_Meta_FD_187309 | JGI IMG/M metagenome (GOLD analysis project Ga0209084, IMG submission 187309) | Freshwater microbial communities from Lake Croche, Canada to study carbon cycling - C_130820_MF_MetaG (SPAdes) (version 2) | ecosystem: Environmental > Aquatic > Freshwater > Lake... | reverse complement strand
AGTTAGATAATATTATCCGCAGCCGCAGTTAGATAATATTATCCGCAGCCGCAGGACTTTTCATTTAAAAAAAAATTGAAATACTTTTTTAGATAATTATTTAAGACATATACCTGTCAAAAAATAATTATATGACCTGTAACTTTTTAATAACTTATTGTCTCTATTTTACTAATCCATTCTTTTTTTTTTAAAAAAAAAATTGAAAACGATTTAAGGATTATTATCTAAACTATATATAATTAAAATGACTTTGACTGAAGAACAACAAAAAGAAGTTTCTAAAATTGAAGAAAGATTTAGAGAGAATAAACCATCTATTACTGCCTCAAGTATTAAAACATATACATCACTTATACGCTCTTTGCATGCGGCGGAGTTTGGAAAAAATAAAGTAATTAATTTTGACTGGTTTGATAATCACGAAAAAGTTTTAGATTATGTTGAACAAAACCCCCCACATTCACAACAGACAATGATGTCAGCATTAATTGGATTTACTAAAAATAATGAACCATATAAAAGATACTTGGAAGCAGTTGGACGTATTAATAAGGATACAGCAATGTCACAAAAGAAAAGCGAAAAACAAGAAGAAAACTGGATATCATTTAAAGAAGTCACAGATACATTTAAAAAACTGTATGAAACATATAAACATTTGTTGAAGACTAAACCGCCTTTGCAATTTAATCAACAAGAATGGAATCACGTTTTAGAAATTTTAATTATGAGTCTAACCTGCGGCTATTTTATTGAACCACGCAGAAATCTTGACTGGTGTGAAATGAAACTTAAAAATATTGATAAAGAAGTTGATAACTGGATTGATTTTGATAATAAACAATTTCATTTTAATAGATACAAGACTGACTGGAAATATGAAGAACAGATAATTGATATACCTAAAAAACTTGCTAAAATATTGAAACGATTTATACGGTTAGCAGGCGATAATGAATATTTATTGACTAAAAATAATGGCTCTAAATTTGAAAGCCCTGATGTTACATATACGCTAAACAAGATTTTTAAAAAGAATATCTCCAGTTCTATGTTGAGACACATTTATAAAACTGAAAAATTTGGTGATGCGCCTAAATTAATTGAAATGCAAAAATCTGCTTACAATATGGCACACAGTGTTATGGAAGGAATGAAATATGTTAAATATTAAACTGTTTCTCTCTATGAATCATTTTTAAACTATATAAACTTAAAAATTATTCTACATTTTAGTGTTTAATCCGTGACCGAATGGAATCATTTTGTAATTACCACCCATACCGACTGTTAAACTGATAGGGGTTGGACCTGCTGACATTATAGGCGTTTTTTTTAATGGATCTCTATATTTGCGCATACCTGTCATATCTGAAAAACCGTGTGTATTCTTAAAGTATGGACTGGGCATTATACTTATACTAAAGATTATTTATTTTTTTGATACCAGTCTGCCTTGTATGCTTTTCTATTTATTGCTGTTTGCTCTTTTTGTGCTTTTAACTCTGCTTCTTGTTCTAACCTAAATTCTTCATCAACACACATAAGATGTTTCTTACTTGCTAAATGTCTTGCCTTATGTCTATATGTATATGTGTCTCCACATTCACACAATATAGGACCTTCTTCTTGCTTTTGTTTTAAAAATGCTTTTGCTTGTTCTCTCAATTTTGCTTTTTTATTAGAGTCTTGCATTATTACATTTTTATAGTATTCGTGGTTTCTTTCTTTATATTCTGCTGCCGTTACTGGTCTTGGATTAACTGTATTAACGCATTTATTTTGCTCTATATAATCTGCTTCTTTGTGTTTCAATTCGTCTTCAGTTATGGCATCAAAATCAAATTCTTCTATTAAAACTATTTTACAATTATGCAGTCCATATTTCTCAAATAGAGAGAAAGATGTAACATAGTGAAACACGCCTTTTTTCCATTTTTTGTAGTCATTTCTGTGATTTGCAATTCTATTACATAAATAATGTTGTCCAGTTGAACCATAATACACATCATTTTCGTCAGCATTTTCGTCACAGGGTATAATCTTGTAAATCTTATAGGTCATCGTATTATAATTTTATATAACACTATGTCTTTAAATTCATTTCATTTTTATTTGTATATTTCTTCATTTTAGCCTACAACCTCACCGATAACTCACCAGAGTTTGTATCTAAGACGTATATGACATCAAGTTTGCTAATGAAGAAAGCCGTAACAGCGTTAGAGTTAGAAACAGGCCACGTCATATTTAAGAACGTGTTTCCACTATTCATATTAACTCCGTCTAGGATACCACCTTTTGATACCTTTTCCAGCGAATATCCCCAGCAGAATTGTGCCTGATTCACAACAGAAGAAGCATTACCACCAGCGGTAAAAACTTGGTCAGAGTCTGTAGGGAAAGTGCCACCAGTTGGTAAGTATATGAAATACTGCGAAGGCACAAGACCAGATTTGAATTCGTAGTTATTGAATGAGCCAATTGCTTGTTGAGTTTGTGCCATACATAAAGCAGGGTTATGAATAATATCTACAGGATTTGAAGGCACAAGAATACCATTTATATTCCAAGCCATAGAAGTTGCGATAGGCGCTTTGCTATCAAGGATATAGTTTATACAGCCTGCTGTAGTAAGGGTTGCAGCCTCACTAAATCTTACAAACAATGACCTAACAGAAGAACCTCTTAAACCTGTCAAAAGACTGACAGCGCCTGATGTAGAAGAAGGGATAGTAGAAGATGAGACTCTGTAAGTAATACCGTTAAAGTATTGTAAGCCAGACTTGTTCAACATTTTCATACCCTCCATACCTAAAGAAATATATTGCAAGTTGAGAGAAATGTTATCAATAGTAATTCTGAAAGTTGCTGCGGTAGTGGCAGTAGAAGTTACAAATGTAATAGGAATAATGCTGCTGGTTTGTAACACAACTTGTAATTTACCAGTTGCACCAATTTGAAAAAACTTGCCTGCTCCTTTGCCAATAAGTGAGTTCAACAATGGCACGCAGTAAGAATAATATTTACTTGTGGCTGCGGCTAAAGTAGTATTATCAATACCTGCGATTTTGTGACCTTGATTAGAAAACAATTGATTTGATGTAGCAGTTTCATATTGGAATCCATACATTGCTGCTAAAACGTCTCTTTGTCCTGCGTCAATTTCGTTCTGTACCAACATATCGCTTAATACATCAAAACTATTAACATCATCAAGAATAACACCTGACTGCGATTGAGTATAAGTGCGAGCAAAATGTGACATAGCGTGACTACGTAATTGCGCTGAAGTAACAATTGCTGCTGAAGGCGTATTGACAATTTCATAATTTACTCTAAAGGATAGTGTTGTGAAACGTGGGTCTATGAACACATCTTTGCTTTGTCCAGCAGGCACGTCAAATATAATGTTCTGTGAAGTTCCGTTAAGTTGTTGAGTCGTAGAAGCAGTCAATGTTTGAGTAGCAGATTGCGATTGAGACAAGTTACTTGGCACAACCTTAACACTGTAAGCATTCATAGAAGCAGGCAGAGAGTAATCTATCTCATTTTGTAATTCTTTTGGAAATCCTATAGTAGAAGCCATTATAGTATAGCAAAAGATATTATTTTTTTAGAAATACCTGCTATTCTTCTAAAATTATATATTCATTTTTATTTGTAACTGTATCTTGAATTGTTTTGACAAGATTATTAAACTTTTGTGGTTTTGTTAATGCCCTTCTGTAAATATTAAATTTTAAATCAAAGTAGCAGGATATACCATTAAAATTGATTAGCCTGTTATTATCATCTGTAATTTTTATTTCTAAAACAGACATATTGACTTGAGTCTTTACCATAAATTCGCTGGCATTATTTTCATAAATAATCTGTGAATTCAATTTTGCTACATTTGGAATTGCCGCTAAAACATCACTACCTCCTACAGCAGAGTTTTTTGTAAGTATTAACCCATTTGATAAAATGTTTGCATGAAATAAAAATCTTGGTATTGGTAAAAAATTGAAACAGCGTGGCATTGTATAACTTGTAGCAGTTGTAGAAAAACTTGTGCTAAAGCCCCAGATGTAATCACACGTTGTAGTATCTGCCATACCCCAAGTGCCCCCTGGATAAGTTGATGTAAAAAGTGCTGTTACTGTTATTGTAAATTTATTTGTAGTTGAATCACTTGATATTGTAAAAAGGGTTGTATCTATCCGAGTATTCATATATGTAATCCAAGATGTCCTTGTGTAATTGCCTTGTGCTAAAGTGTAATTATAATTTGTAGAATTTATTTTAATTGTCATCTTATTATTGTATTCATTCACAATATAGTTACTATTTGTTATGACAGCATAGGGCATCGCACAAGTTACATACTCTATAGTGTCATCATTTTCAAAATCTAAATAACTGCGTAAATCATAAGCAAAATTACTCCTATAATCACCATTTAGTGCGATTGATGTTGTGCTCTGCGAATTTAAATGTAAAACTAATGTATCTTTTATGAGTGCAGTAGATGCTTGTATTGTCTCCATCGTTTGTTACATTATCCTGAGATTTTTTGTTCTTCTTTTGCAACTATTAAATCTTCTACCTTTTTTATCTCCATATCTGCTAAAATTGCTTCCATATTTTTCCTGTGTTCGTCTTGCATCTCCTCCAAAATTTTAGGGTCTTCTCCAGCATAGGCTGTTAATAGTGCCTGTTTTAATAAATCATCATCTAAACCAGCAAACATTTGTTCTATTGCTCGGCGGTTTTTTAGGTTCTGTAAGTGCGACATATAAATACTTAAGAGATAAAATTTTAAGTATTTCTAAAGTAAAAAAACTAAGATTAAAGTTATTATTATTTTGGATAATCCAAATTTAGCAGATAAAATCTGAAACACAATTTCCACAGGGTTTGTCGTCATAAGATTGTATATGAGTATTCCATTATTGTAACCATAATGCGACAGCAGATTATTCACTAAACTGTCTCTACCGTAGTCACGCATATTGTAGCAAATTTTTAATCTTTTTTTTTTGTAAAGTATTCATACACTCCGCAGCAAAATAGCCTAAACTTTGAGATCTTCTTGATTGAATTGTTTGACCACAGAAATTCTACATTTGAATCTAACGCACCACGCTCTTGCGCATTAAGATTAAATAAATCCTGTACTATATCTAAAACTACCTCTTTTTTATTCAGTTTATTTTTCTTTGTTTTTTCTGCCAAGTGTTCGACCAAGTTGCACACAAGTAACAGATGTTCATTTGAGTTTTTATATTTTGTATCTAACAGTGACAACTCTGTTAAGCGTTTCACAACTTTTTTTTTGATATCATTTTTCTTAACGTCAGTTGCAAGTTGATTCTGAATTGAGACAAGATGTAGGGTTTCTGTCATATAAATTAATACAATATTTTATTTTAAATGTGTGGCTAAAGATGGATTTTTTAGGCTAATACCGCCCATTGTGTTGTTGTTATTGCGCAAAGCGTCCCAGAGAATATGGTAGTGGATAAAAATGTATAATTGGTAAATGCTGCCGTTTCTGTTATTGACGCACGTTGAACAATTGTTTGACCTGAACCAGAAGGCGTTTTTATGACTAAATTTGATGTGGCATTTGTAATCCGTCTAAAACTCAATTGGCAACCGATTATGTCAGCAGTTATTGTGGGAAGCACAATGGTTGTTGCTGATGCTCCTGACGCAAAATAATATACTCCAAATAGCGTTGGCAAACTCGGTAAAACTGTTGCGCTTGATAATAGTTGCGATGTCTCATAAGGTTGAAAATTAAGATTTACGTTTAAAGTTGCTCTTACTGTCATATCACCTGTGCTTGTAGTTGTAGCATACATATTTGTAGATGTAAGAGTAGTAGTTGATGTGTTAAATGTCAAACCTGTGTCATTCATTAATGTTGTATATGGTGAGTCTGATGCTCCACTTGATACGCCAAATGGAATACTGTATATTGTGGTTGCTGGAACTAAATTAGTCCAAATATTCACAGTCCGTGAAGCAACCGATAAAATACGACACAAAATTAACCATTTGGTAGTTGATACACAGATAATTTCTGCTTTTGGGTCATTATAGTACATTGGGAAATAACCACCACTTGGTAGTGATGTATAAGTACCATCGCTTGCAATAAAATCAATTGTTTGACCTGCTGCCGCATTTATCAATAATGAATTGGTTGTTTGGATTGACCTGTATATGTTAAATTTTGCTCCTATATTTTGCGACCCTGCTATTGATGGTAGATTCAATGTCGTTAGCGTTGCGGCAGTTAAAATTATATTCTCGTTTGAACTAAACGTTAAATTAATAGTTGTCCCACTTGTGTATTCTTGATTAGACGCAATTCTTATTTTATCTGGTATTGTTAGATTTGTTGCTGTTACTGTTCCTGTGCTGGATACATTTGTTGCCGTTAGGGTTGTGGTTGATTGTCTATAATTTAAATTAGCGTTATCAATAAAATATGGTTGATAACCTGATACAGTAGTGCCAGCAAATGGAATGCTTATTGCTGTCGAAGGAATAGGATTAACTGTTGAAGTATATAAATTATCTGTGCCTTGCGCATACGATGTTGGTAATACTTGCCAATTTGTTCCTGATGCTGCTGAACCAATACACAAAACGGTTATAGAATTCATCCCTGCTAAAAAAAGATAAGTGCTTGATGCTGTGTATGTACCATTTATTTGATTTAGTGCAATAAATTGACCTGTTGGTGCATTTATCGTTATATTCACACCTGCTACTCGTCTATTGATGTAAAACTTACATCCTTCGTTTCTTCCATCTGTATTTGGAGTTGGTAGATTTATTGTTGTTGTTGTAGCATCTGTTAGCAGTATGTTTTCATTTATTCTAAACGCAAGCGTAACAGTAACACCTGTTAGTGCTAAATTACACGCTAATTTTGTTTTACCAGGTAAAGTTATTGCAATTTGACCACCACCTGCTTCTCCACCAAAAACACATTCATTATCTGCTAATGCTTGTGCGTTGTAACCAACTATTACACAATTATTAATACCTCCTGATGTTCCGTTTCCACCCGCATAAACACCAATATATGTATTTTGAGAACCTGATGTGTTATTTTGACCTGAATATGCACCTATAAAAGTATTTCCACTTCCACCAGCATTATATCTTCCAGCGTTTGAACCAATTGCAGTCATAGCGTTACAAGAACCAGAGGCATTACCAAGAGCACTTGACCCTATTACCACTACACCATTATCTACTGCTGACCCACCCATCGCATTTGTGCCAATACAAACATTATCACTTCTATTATTTAAACCTGCTCCAACATTTGAACCAATCATAATATTATTTATTCCTGAGCCATTATTCGGGAAACAATTATAACCGATTGCAACATTATCTGTGCCATAAAGTGCAGTTTTTTGTGCTCCTGTTCCAATAGCAATACAACGATTCGGTGCTATATTTCCGTATATTGCTGGGTTTGCTCCTTGTAATGCTTCAAAACCTATCCCGATATTATGAGAACCATTTGTAATATGTAATAATGAGGAGTCACCAATTCCAATATTTTTTTGACCTGTATTGTATGCTGGAACTGCTGGATAACCACGGACAGCATTTTCACCAATAGAAACATTGTAGGCTGATGGTGCTGTCCTATATTGCAATTGATTTACACCTCCAATTTGAATATCTGTTACTGATGATGATGCCCTGGGTAAAATACCTTTTGAAAATGTATTATTTTCGTCCCACGTATTTGCTATTGCTAATCTGCCATATATAGCATCGCTGTATGCCTTTGTAATAAAATTATTACTTGCAAAACCAGTTGTGATTGTTGTTGTTGGCAGATTTGAATTAAAAGAAACTGTTGAACTTGGAAATGAAACCGCCGCATTAGATAATGTGATTGTATTACCTGATAAATCAATAGTATAATGTGACTGTACATAGATTGAATCTGTAGCACCTATAGAAATAATTTGACCACTTAAATTTAATCCATCAGCGTTTATAGCAGTATTTGAATTTGAAGTATCAATTTGTAATACACTACTTGATGCTGTGTCATTCCATATTTGATATAATCTGTTTGTCGTGTCAAAATTAGAATTTTGTAACACTGAACCAACATTTATTGTTGAACCTAACAAACTATTAACTGCTGTTGTGCTTGGTCTATTTATCACTAAAGTGGTTGCATTTACAGTATCAAAATATGCGTCGCTGTCTCCTGATAGAGTTATATCGTTTGTAGAATTTAGACCGTCACTGTTCATTTAATTATACATATATTTATTTTTTTAACTTTTACCTTCTTTCGTTGCCTTAACTATCATTCTTCTAATCCTTGCTTTTCTGTTTTTTTCGTCCTTTTGTGCTCTTGTCAAAACCATTTTTGGAGGTTTTTTTGATGCGTATTTTACTGTAGGTCGTGTAGATTGAATTTTTTCCATTTCTTGAACCTGTGCTTCAATTGCTGCGGATTGTCTTTCAGGTGGGATTATATTCACAAATGGTTTTTCTTTTTGTAATTCATTAATTGGCTTCACGTAGTTGAATTCGCTTCCACCTAAGAATATACTGTGGTTGTCTTCTAAACCCATCTGCTGTCTCTCTAAACCTTGTAATTTTTTATCTATTGTATTCATCATTCCTTGTGTATCCCAGTTTTGAGACGTTACTAACGCATCATTTAATAAATTGCTTGGTCTTTTATTTTCTATTTGTTGTATAGAACTAAACTGTTTTTCTTGTTGTTGTGACTCAGTTATAGGCTCATACATACTTTTAAAATTGTGTAGTGAGTTGTCTAAAAGAGACATCAAATTTTCGTGCTTTCGTCCAACAGATTCTTGTATTTGCGGCTCTACAAAACTAGGCATATATGTGCTAGGTAAATTTTTATCACTTTGCACGTCTTTGAATAATCTCTTTTCAATTGCCGCAGCGTGTTGCTCTCGCATATATTGTCTTTCTGCCTCTCTATTACTAGATACAGGTGTAATAAATTCAGATTGTTGTTCTCTCTTTGTTGGTCTGTCTAAAATAGTTACGAATCCTTCTGTGCCTACTCCTACATCTTGGAATTGCACTGGCATATTTACTGCGGGCGCTACTGCGGGTGCTGCTACTAAAGGTGCTGCTGCTTCTTGCGCAGGTGCTTGCCTGTAACTGTATGGATCTCCAGTTTGATACACTACTACAGGTGGTGACGATTGCTGCATTGATGATCCGCCGCCTCCATATTGCTGTCTTCTTCGTCTGCGCTTAATACGCTGTCCCTTCGAATCTAATTTTACAATTACAGTCTGTTTGACATTTTGAATTTGCTTTTGTTTTTGCTTTTGCTTTGTAGTTGTTTTGCGTGGCATATATACTATATTGATATTTTTAAAAAAAATTGATTTCAAAAAACATAAAAAAATATTTGTATATATTGTATGCCAGATTATGCTAAAAGTAAAATTTATAAGATTACCTGTAATGTGACAGGATTGTGCTATATTGGTTCTACTACACAAGAATTAGAAGATAGAATGAAACGCCATAAAAATATTAAAGGTAATAACTATAAATCCCTTGAAATTATTAAAAATAATGACTACATATATGAAGTTATAGAAAATTATCCGTGTGAAAATAAAATAGAATTAAGACAAAGAGAACAATTTTATATTGATAGCATTGAATGTGTTAATAAACATAATGCTTATGGATTAGATATTGAAAATTATAAAGAATATCAAAAAAAATACGCAAAAAAAAATTTAGAAAAAAAAAATCAACAAGCAAAAGATAGATACAATAAAAATGAAGAGTTAAGACAAAAAAAAAGAGAATATGAACTAAAAAATAAAGAAAAAATATCACAAAGACAAAAAGAATACAGAGCAAAAAAGAAAGCAGAACAGTCTAATCCTTAAACCTTATTTCGTCCCAATTTATATACATCTTTTTATGTTTTAGAGACACTAATACGTAATCGTGCGTTGTCGGCAACATACGTGTCATTTTATAAAAATCATCTTTTTTAATGTCCATCATTTCATTGAAAAATTTCTCATTCATACTCTTATTCGTGTTAAAAAGAATCGCATTATTTGTTATCTCTCTTATACCCTTTGGCATCATATAAAAATTTTGAACTAAAATAAAAGCAGTAAGACGCAAGTGGCGGTTTTTTAGAAACATAGATTGCAATATTTTAGCCTCTGCCTTGTTTTTTAACTGGTTACCAAAGTCATCAATTAGTAACAAAGTGTAATAACCCTCGCTTGCATTTTCTTCAATTTTATCACAAATTTCGCTTAAAGTATCTACATCATATGTGTGATACATATTTTCTGGCACAATATTTTTCTTAAACACATTATCTTTGTCTGCTATAGATTTCATACTATTCTCAGGCATAATAACAAATATATCGTGATATACACCTTTGAATATTGTCTTAAGCATCTGTATTAACCACGTAGTTTTACCAGACCCTGTGCCGCCTGAAATAAGGGTTGTATTTGATGTGCCAAAGCACTGCTTAATTGATGGATATTCTGCTAATTTAGGGTCTATGATGTCATCTACATTCATTTTAACAGGTTTTAGTTTTGGTTTGTCTAAAGGGATTACTTGCATCAGTCTATATATATTGTAATACTTTTTTTTTATAACTATATACTATAAATGCCAGTAACTCGTGTGAAGAAAATCAAATTATATAATGCCCTGCGTCTTGGATATTTGAGGGACGAGAGGCGCCAGCGTAAGAGACTCAAAAAATTCGGGTATCGTCTTGATGCTAATTTAACTACACGTGACCATTTAGTCGCTTACAATCCTACAACTAATAAGGTAATATTTGTATCTAATGGCACGCAACTAACAAGCCCTTCTGACATTTATACTGATGTAGGTGGTATTGGATTAGGCAGATTGAGAGAAACAGACAGATTTAAAAGAGACAACGCTGCGTATCTAAAGGCAAAAGATACATATAAAGATGCCCCTGTTACACTTGTAGGTCACAGCCTTGGTGGTGCAATTATTTCTGCGATTGATTTAAAGGCAAACGATAAAGCAATCGGTTACAACAGTGCTGTAGCATTCAACAAGCCAAAAGAGAATCTAAAATTATTTAGAACAGTAGGTGACCCTTTTTCTGCCTTCTCACGTGATACAAGATCTCTGGCTAATCAGGCATCACTTGTAGAACGTGGTAACCCCTTGCAACCTCACGCTGTCTCTAATATCAGAAATCAACCTATCTTTGTTGGTTAGAAAATGATAAATAGAGAGAACAATTTAAAGATATTTCTATACTATATATCAATATGACATCACCAACTTATCAACAGAATAAAAAACACATATACATTTGGCGTGCTAAAAATGTAGATAGAATACGTGCCATTGCTGTTAAAAGTCAGCGCTGGAAAAGAATCAAAAGAGAATTTTTTAATATACTCTTATAGAAAATCAACATAAAGATAATAATCTATAAGAATATATATAATGGAATTTGTTGAACGCATCTCTTTAGAAATAATTCATTACTTAAACTCTTTAACTTTTAAATGCTTTAAAGATATGGAAATATGTAAATCATCTTGTAAAAATGATGACGATAGAAAAACTCAATTTAACATACTTAAATCATTTTGTGAAACAAATTTAAAAACACGTGGCGAAACTAAACGAATTTATGCTTTTACAGAAAAAACACCGCTTGAAGTTGGGGGACGATTATATTGCGGCAATTCTATTCAAGGATTATCAAGTAAAATTCGTGGATTGTTATTGAGGGACACTACTACTGATATTGATATGCAAAATGCGCACCCTAAAGTACTAACCTATTTATGTAAAAAACACAATATAGAATGCCCTAATTTATCGTATTATGTTGAAAATAGAAATGCTATCTTAGAACGGCTCGGTAAAGAGTATAAAGTTGAATTTTTGAAAGCCGTAAATACTGATAAAATCAATAAAAAAGCAAAAGATGATTTTTTTAAAGCATTTGATAAAGAATGCAAAATAATACAAAAACAAATTACATCTTTACCTTGTTACAAACATATTGCTAACTCAGTGCCATCTACAAGAGAATATAATTGGCTTGGTAGTGCGATTAACCGTATCCTTTGCGTATATGAAAATAATATCATTCAAGAGGTTATTAGCGTTTTAAATTCTAAACAAATTGAAATATGCGCATTAATGTTTGACGGATTAATGGCTTATGGTAATCATTATGAAAACACAGAATTATTAAATGAAATTGAAGTTTTCGTTGAAAATAAGTTTCAAGGGTTACAAATGCGATTTTCATATAAAGAACACGACCAAAGTATTAAAATACCTATTAATTTTGAGTTTGAAAAAAAAATAAAACCGCTTGAAAAGTCATTTGAAAAGGTAACATATGAATTTGAAAAAACACACTGTAAAATAACAACAAAAGGTGTATTTATAAGACAACTTGAAAATGATAATATTGTTTTATCAAAACAGCATCTTAAAACGTCATACGAACATTTAATCTATGAAAAATATGATAAGGACGGAAATATTAAACCACATAATTTTATAAATGACTGGCTCATAAATAATCCTAACCAAAGATGCTACGATGATATGGAGGTATATCCAAATAATGAGTTATGCCCCCCTAACTATTTTAATATGTGGCGTAAATTTGCTATAGAACTTGTTACTGAATATGAACCACATCAAGAAGGATTAAATACTGTTTTAAATCATATTCGTATTCTTTGCAACAATGAAGATGCTGTCTATGATTATTTTATTAAATGGATTGCTCAAATGATACAATACCCTGAAGTCAAATCTATATGCCCTACTCTTATTTCAAAAGAAGGGGCTGGTAAAGGCACACTCATAAGATTATTTGAAAAAATGCTTGGAAATGCAAAAATATATGAAACAACCAATCCATCACGTGATATATGGGGTGAATTTAATAATCATATGGCTAATTCTTTTCTTGTAAATTTAAATGAATTGTCTAAAAAAGAAACACTTGAAAGCCAAGGCATCATAAAAGGGTTAATCACTGACCCTAACCTGACAATCAATAACAAAGGGGTTAATAAATTTCAAATTTTATCGTATCACAGGTTTCTTATTACTACAAATAATGAAGAACCTATTAATACAAAATATGATGACCGAAGAAATATTGTTATTCGTAGCAGTGATGAAAAATGTGGTGATAAACTATATTTCAAAACACTATATGAATTACTTGATGATGTTAATGTAGTTAAAACCTGTTATGAATATTTTAAATCTATACCTGATATGGACTCTTTCTCTCAAATATCTATACCTAAAACTGAATACCATAAAGAATTAAAAGAATTGAGTAGGAATCCTATTGAGTCTTGGTTAGAATATTTTACATTGCAAAATCAAGATAAAGATTGTATTGAATTGAAAGCAAATAGCATATATGAAAAGTTTTATGATTGGACAGTAGAAAATGGATTAGATTACAAAATAGATTCATTAAAATTAATAGTGCGTATAAGTAGATTGAAAATTAATGGAATTGAAAAACATCATACAAACGCAAATAATTTAACAAAATTTGATATTGAAAAAATGAAAAAACACTTTGGTATAGGTTGCTTATTGTAATTGCCTTGAGAAATGGTAATAATAATATCCCTGATACACTTTTTTTCTTTTGTTACTTTTTGTTTCTATACCAACCAGTGGGGGGTTGAGGGTGAAGGGTTGTTTTATAGTTGGTATGAAAAAGAGAGAAAAAAAGAGAGAAAAGAGAGAAAAAGAGATATTATCTCTTTTTATTTGCATATATATACAGGGGTTGAAAAACAAACGTTCAACCCTCAACCCTCCTTTTCATTATCCCTATAGATTAATTACTCATTTATTATTTAAAAAAAAACAATATAGAAACATCTATACAAACATCTATATAGAATGACAGATAGATTGACTCCTACCCAGCAAGAAATTTATGACATTATGGCAAAAACTATACGTGATTATGCTCACGAAGCAATAGAGTTGAAAAAAGAATTAGAAACACTAAAGACAGAACTCGCAGAATTGAGAGAATTAGAAACACTAAAGACAGAACTCGCAGAATTGAGAGAATCACGAGAAAAATCCTTATCTAAAACGCTGCTAATTTTAGCCAATTTGAAGCAAAAGATGTTCAATGTGCTAACAGATGAATACGCAGAGATATATAATTGTAAAACTACTTAAAGACTTTTTCATTATTTGTATAGATATGGATACAGAATTTTTAAATATGTTATTGAAGAACCAATCGCTGTGGAAGGACCAATTTATTGCACAAGAGAAAAAGAAATTACGAGAGTATCAAGCGTACCAAAGAAGTATGACTACGCTGTGGAAAGCGAGACAACGAATACTGCGTCTCAAGTATGAAGGAAAATTATAAACATTATGTATGACATTGAATATACATAATGGTGACTGTTTAGACGTTTTAAAACACATACCTGATAAGAGTATAGACCTAATTATATGTGACCTGCCTTACGGTATTACCAATTGCGAGTGGGATAAAAAAATAGATTTAGACCTTTTATGGATACAGTTGCTACGAGTTGCAAAGCCAAATACTCCATACTTTTTTTTTTGTAAGATGAAATTTGCTGTAGAGTTAATAAATTCAAATACTAAAATGTTTCGTTACGAGATTGTATGGGACAAAGACAGATTAACAAATCCGCTGACATCTAAATTGGGTTTTGCAAACTGTCACGAATTGATACTTGTGTTTTACAAAAAGAAGCCTATTTATAACACTGAAAAATATCATACGCGTGTGGAACTAAATAAAACAAAAAAATCTTTTTCACCTGTTACAGGAACATATAACTATAGCGCACCTTGCGGTGCATATGAACCACGCTTGCCACTATCTATAATCAAGTGCCCTTTTACAAATAATAATGTTTTACGCTCAACTCAAAAACCAGTGCCAATTTTAGAGACAATCATCAAATATTATTCAAATGAAGGTGACACGATTTTAGACCCGACTATGGGCTCAGGCAGCACAGGAGTTGCATCATTAAATCTACAGCGTAATTTTATAGGTATAGAAATGAATACAGAGTGTTTTAAAATTGCCGAAAACAGATTAAAAGCCAATGGCGACAGTTTATAGCACTTTTGATGCTAATCGTTTCAAAACAATTTCATATAATCCATTTTTTCTTATCTTAATGCTACAGAAATCAGGATACAGTGACTGTAATATTTCACTGTTAATTTTCATATCATATAAGCGGTCTTTTAGAGTGCCTAATCCGCCTAAATCGCTTCCGAAATATTTTGTTTTAATACCTATGCGGTTATATCGTAGCACAATGCCATCGTGCTTGTAATATAATATGCTTCTCTCTACGTCCTCTTTGCTATCCCCTATAATCTGAATCAATTCTGTAACATTTTTTCTGTTTATGTAACCGTAGAATGCGCCTACGATATAAGATAAGCAAGTCAGACACGGAATTCTCTCTTTTCTGAAATAGGGGTTAAAACAGGGATATACACCGAAAATAAAACTGCTTTTGTATTTGCAGTCCGCAAACGCTTCACAAATAAAATCATCAAGACACGAATATTCTGTCATACTTAAATCTATCTCTCTAACATCATCATCTATACTAACAATATGCTGTCCTTCAGGGTAGAAACCTGTAATAAATTCTCTTTGATTGACCAAACCACGCTTACCTATAACGATTTTACCATACCATTCAGGATTCAAAAGTATGCTATAGTCATCATAATCCTCCTCTACAACAAATACAGTAATCAACTCTTTTTTAATACCATTCTCGTGTAACATTTTTAGTGTATGATTATTACAGACTTTAGAGCGCTTATACGATGGAATTGCAACCTGATACATTTAAATATATGTATAAAAAATATACATATATTTTACTAATGGCTTTAGTAACCGTTTTGCCTAAAATTCCAAAAGAACAGTTTAACCCTTTATACAATTTGTTAGAGAGGCTTGCAATGCATAAGACAAGTGACATACCAAATTTAGCACATGCACGGGCTGGATTCCCTATTCACAGGACATTATTATTCGGCTTGGTAAGAAAGCGTAGAGAGAAAGGCGCATCGCTCTCAGCAGACTCAATAAAATACCCGCAGATATTCGATGAACTGTTACGAATAGGTGACAGTATCGTGCCATTTGAATTCACGTCAATACACGTAGTTAAGAATCTAATTTGTCCAGCACATAGAGACAAACATAATGTAGGCGATTCTGTCATTGTAGCATTTGGAGAATATACAGGCTGTCATTTAGTTG
>Ga0209084_1002006_pt1 | contig 16389 bp, 8 predicted proteins | sample C_130820_MF_Meta_FD_187309 | JGI IMG/M metagenome (GOLD analysis project Ga0209084, IMG submission 187309) | Freshwater microbial communities from Lake Croche, Canada to study carbon cycling - C_130820_MF_MetaG (SPAdes) (version 2) | ecosystem: Environmental > Aquatic > Freshwater > Lake | place... | reverse complement strand
TGCCTTAGAAGGTAATGGAGAATATGAGTTTATTTATCGGATTAAAAATGCAAAGGATGGTCAATACTACACGATTATCAGTAAGGGTAAATTTATTAGGGAGGATGATGACAAAATTGAGTGGATCGGCTACATAGTGAACATAACAGAATCCATCAAAAAAGACCACATAATAAAAAACTCTGAAAAGCAGTTTGAAGGAATCTTAGAGACCATTTCTGATATCATTATCATCCATAAAGATTTAAAAATAATTTATACCAATAAAGCTGGGGAGTTAATTACTGAATATTCTGTTGAGGAAATTACAAAAATGGAATTAACGGATTTTATTCCTCAAAGGTTTAAAAAAATGGTGGTTGGATTGGTTGCAGCAATCAATAAAGAGAACTCTGGGGATCAAATTCAGTTTCCATTGATGAGTAAATCTGGGAAAATGGTTTGGGTAATGCCTAGATCTAAGTTAATAAGCTACAATGGATTGGATTGTATTGCTACTTTATTGGTTGATGTAACTAATCGGATAAAGAACGAAAATAAATTAAAAGAGGCAAAAAAAATAGCCGAAGAAACGGCTCTTTTAAAAACCAATTTTATTAATACCTTAAGTCATGAAATTAGGACTCCGTTAAATGGGGTAATTGGGATGGCTAAATTATTGGAATCGTCTAAAGATGTTACTGAACAAAAGGAAAACATCAATGCACTCCTTTTTAGTGCAGACCACTTATTGAATCTGGTGAATGATATTTTAGAGTTTTCAAAATTGAATTCTAAGACCATTGAAATTAATTTTCAAGATTGCGATTTAAGACAAATAGTTTATCAGATTGGGAGACTTTATTCAGCAAAAGCTAAGGACAATGAAAATCAATTATTTTTAGAATTTGTAGGGGATGTACCTTTAATTGTACAGTCAGATCCTTTTAGAATTAGTCAAGTATTAGGGAATTTATTGAGCAATGCGATCAAGTTTACTGAAAAGGGCAAAATCACATTGAGGGTAGAGAATACGGCTATTGACAATAATCCAATGATTAAATTTGAAGTAATTGATACAGGAATAGGAATTTCCGTCTCTAATCAAGCTCAAATTTTTGAGGAGTTTAAACAAGCAGATGCTCATACTGCCCGTAAATATGGCGGGACAGGGTTAGGGCTATCCATTTGTAAGAAAATTGCGGATTCGATGAAGGGTCAATTGACTGTTAGAAGTAAGGAAGGAGACGGATCCACATTTTCTTTCATCATTCCTTGTCCTGAATTGATAGATAAATCTAAAAACCAAACACCAAATAAAACAAATATGTTAGAAACTACTTCAAACGATCATCTAGAACTAACAGGTAAAAATATCTTGATAGTAGAGGATAATCACATCAATTCCTTGGTTGCTTCTAAATTTTTATCCAAATGGGGAGCAAATCCTTTTATTGCTAAGTCTGGTCAGGATGCTTTGGATATGGTTGAAAATAACAACTTTGACCTGATCCTCATGGATATTCAAATGCCTGATATGGATGGATATACAACCTCAACCTTGTTGAGAGAAAGAGGATGTAAAGTGCCTATAATAGCCCTATCAGCAGATTCACTTAGTTACATCAAGGACCGAATGTTAAAAGCAGGGATGGATGATTATATTCCTAAGCCATTAAATACACAAGGGCTAAAAGAAAAACTATTTGCATATCTATCTGAAAAAGAAAGGACTTAAATCATTTTTTTGTTCTATTCATTAATTTAGAATAGATCTAAATATGTCCTATTTTTATCATATTGAATCATTTTAAGACCTACTTTTGTATTTGTATGCAGAAATAGTTCTGCTTTTTGATAAGAATATAATATTTAGTGATAATGAATTGGTTCCAAAGAACATTTAATTACTCCATCGGGAGAAAGATTATCATGGCGTTGACTGGTCTATTTTTATACACCTTTCTCTTTGTCCATGTTTCAGGAAATTGGCTACTTTTTAAAAATGATAACGGTCAATCGTTCAATGAGTTTTCTCATTTTATGACACATAATCCGTTGATTAGAGTTGCGGAAATCCTCCTTTTTTCATTCATAGTGATACATGCCTTTATGGGAATTAGCCTATCACTTAAAAACAAGAAAGCTAGACCAGTAAGTTATGCTACTTACACGCCCAATAAAAAGACATTTTGGACAAGTAGAAATACCATTACTACAGGATTGGTTATTTTAATTTTTATTATTCTTCATTTAGCTCAAATTTATGTTCCTTATAGGATTGTAGGATTGGGTGAGCAGGAAACATTGTTTGAACACACCAAGGAAGTTATTTCAACCCCTTGGATAGCGATATTTTATGTAATTGCAACCGTATTATTGGCAATGCATTTACACCATGGAATTGCTTCAGCTTTCCAAACTTTAGGTCTAAGACATCCAAATTATTATTCTTCCATTAAAATGGTAAGCATCATAATTAGTGTAATTATATGTGCAGGATTTGCAGCAATGCCAATCTATTTTTTAATTCAAGGTGTTTAATCAATTTAATAATAAAAAATAAAAATAAATGAGTGAAATTTTAAGCTCAAAAGCACCCTCAGGGCCTTTAGGTGATAAATGGAAAAGTCATAGATTTTCTTCTAAATTGGTTAATCCTGCCAATAAAAGAAAACTTGACGTAATTGTAGTTGGAACAGGATTAGCAGGTAGTTCCGCTGCCGCATCCCTAGCAGAGTTAGGATATAATGTGCATGTATTCTGTTTCCATGATTCAGCGCGTAGAGCTCACTCTGTTGCTGCTCAAGGTGGAATCAATGCGGCAAAAGATTATAAAAATGAGGGCGATAGTGTGTATCGTCTTTTTTATGACACCATTAAAGGTGGTGACTTCCGTGCAAGAGAAGCCAATGTTCATAGATTAGCGGAAGTATCCGTTAAAATCATTGACCAAGCGGTTGCGCAAGGTGTTCCATTTGCTCGTGAATATGGAGGATTGTTAGACAACCGTTCCTTTGGAGGAGCACAAGTATCCAGAACCTTTTATGCAAGGGGACAAACTGGTCAACAATTACTTTACGGAGCAGTATCAGCGTTGAATAAAATGGTTGATGCAGGGAATGTAAAATTGTACACCCGTGAGGAAATGTTGGAGTTGGTTGTCATTGATGGACACGCTAAAGGAATTGTTACCAGAAATGTAGTAACTGGAGTTGTAAAATCTTGGCCGGCACATGCTGTTGTATTGGCAACAGGTGGATATGGAAACGTATTTTACTTATCTACCAATGCAAAAGGTTCTAACACTACAGCTATTTGGAGAGCACATAAAAAAGGCGCATTTTTTGGGAATCCTTGTTTTACACAGATTCACCCGACTTGTATTCCTAGATCAGGAGAATATCAATCCAAACTGACATTGATGTCAGAGTCTTTAAGAAATGACGGACGTGTTTGGGCTCCTAAGAATAAAGATGAAAAACGTCCAGGAGAACAAATCCCTGAACCGGATAGAGATTACTTCTTAGAGCGTAAATATCCTTCTTTTGGGAATTTAGTACCTCGTGATATCGCTGCAAGATCCATCAAGGAAATTTGTGACGAAGGAAGAGGCGTTGGATCAACCAAACAAGCGGTTTACTTAGATTTTGCTGATTCTATCAACCGATTAGGAGCTGCTGAAATATCAAGAAGATATGGTAATCTTTTTGAAATGTATGAAAAAATCACTGGTGAAAATCCATATAAAATGCCAATGAGGATATATCCTGCTGTGCATTATACCATGGGTGGACTTTGGGTAGATTATAATCTAATGACAACCATCCCAGGATGTTTTGCTATTGGGGAAGCTAATTTTTCCGATCACGGAGCTAACAGATTAGGAGCTTCTGCTTTAATGCAAGGTTTGGCTGATGGGTATTTTGTATTGCCAATTACTATTGGTAATTATTTAGCGGATCATTTATTTGACAAATTAGATCCAAGTCATCCAGCTTACAGTCAATCTGAAAAAGAGGTGAATGACCGTATTCAGAAATTATTGAGCATCAACGGAAATCAAACTCCTGACCATATCCACCGTGAACTTGGAAAAATCATATGGGATAAAGTTGGAATGGCTAGAAGTGCCGAAGGGTTAAATACTGCAATTAAAGAAATTCAAGCGCTTAAAAATCTTTTCTGGACTCAATTAAAAGTAACTGGAACGGGTCAAGAATTGAATGAACAATTAGAAAAAGCAGGTAGAGTAGCCGACTTATTAGAGTTAGGTGAATTAATGGCAAAAGATGCCTTAGACCGTAACGAGTCCTGCGGAGGTCACTTCCGTACAGAATACCAAACTCCAGAAGGAGAGGCTATGCGTGATGACGAAAACTATTGCTATGTAGCTGCTTGGCAGTACATGGGAGAAGGTCAAGAGCCTAAGCTAAATAAAGAGCCTTTAGAATACGAATTTGTTAAACCATCCACCAGAAGTTATAAATAATTAAATAATAATAAAATGAGTGAAAGTTTAAACCTCACCCTCAAAATATGGAGACAAAAAAATGCCTCCGATAAAGGTAGATTTGAAACCTATAAGGTAACAAATGTATCTACGCACGCTTCATTTTTAGAAATGATGGACGTCCTAAATGAGCAATTGATTCATGAAGGAAAAGAGCCAGTAGAATTTGGTCACGATTGCCGTGAAGGTATTTGCGGAAGTTGTGGACTATTTATCAACGGAAGGGCTCATGGTAAGGAAACAGGTACAACTACCTGCCAATTACACATGCGTAAATTTTCTAATAATGAGACGATTGTAATTGAACCTTGGCGTTCTGCTGCGTTCCCAGTTATTAAGGATTTGGCTGTGAATAGAAGTTCTTTTGATAGAATCCTACAAAAAGGAGGATATATATCTATTAACACTGGAGCTGCTCCAGATGCGAATGAGATTCCTGTTCCTAAAGCAAATGCTGATGAGGCATTTAATGCCGCTGCTTGTATTGGGTGTGGTGCATGTGTTGCTGCCTGTCCAAATGCATCCGCTATGTTGTTTGTGGCTGCTAAAGTTTCCCAATTAGGATTATTGCCTCAAGGACAACCGGAGCGTTACAGAAGGGTAGAGCGTATGATTGAGCAAATGGAGTTAGAAGGATTTGGAAATTGTACCAACATTGGTGCTTGCTCCGCTGAATGTCCTAAGGAAATTGGTCAAATACATATTTCTAGGTTAAACAAAGACTATATTGTTGCAAAGGCATCTACTGTGGGTGTCAGCAATGACGCTGATTTTGTAGCTTAATTTAGTTTGTTAAAATATTTAAAGCCCATTTAGTCTTGAAGAGATTAAATGGGCTTTTTTTATTAATTAATTATATGATAGTGCTATTATCAAGTTTCATAATTAAATATACATTTCCTTCAATACATTTAGGTGATGTTCTTCATGACCAGCCATTAAGTATAAAACTGCTCTGCAACTTGCTTGATAAGTAGAAGCGGAACCGATATTGTTTAGAGCCTCTTGAGAGAATGTTTGGATTAAGAAGATAGAGTTGAGCCTAACTACATTCCATTCTTCAAAGATTTGAGTGATGTTTCTGGAGCCGAAATTGGCGTTCAATACATATTGATTTTCATCAAATCCTGGTAGGAGTTGTTGCTCTCCTCTTGCAAAGCTGAATGCTCTGTGCATCATGATGCGTTCTGTATCTACTAAATGACCGATTAATTCTTTAATGGTCCATTTGTTTTCTGCGTATTTAAAGTCAGCCTTTTGTAATTCTAGGATTTGTTCTAAAATTGGGTCACGGCGTTTAACTTGTTCCTTTAAAAAGGAAAGTAAATTGGGCGTTCCGACTAATTCGATATATTTTTTAAAATATTCTGGGTACTCGGTTGTGTATTCAGGAAAGTAATTCAGTTCTGAGCTCATTATTTTTAATTTTTCTTTTAGGCTCTATATATAAATAATATAATTTTAAGATTACAATAGATATTAATATGGAAGCAATTATTGCGCTTATAGTTAGGTAGGGTTTATCAACATGACCTCTAAGTAATTTATAGACCAAGATGTGCAAAATATAAACCGGATAGCTTAATTCACCTAGCTTCCGGTCTAATTTGCTCGCACCGAAATATTCAAATATTTTAGGTAGTGTGAGTATAATAAAAATAGTTAATAAACTACTTTTTAATTGATAATCAAGGTTTGGGAAATAGGAAAATATCATCATTGATAAAATGAAAATGGTACTTAAGTAAAGTCCCGAAATATTTAACCGGTTTAAATATTTGCTGAGTTTATAGGATAAGGTTCCTAGTAAAAAGAAACCGATTTCAAAAGGGAAAAATCGATAGGTCCAAGGGTCAAAATCTAATTTTAAGCCGAAGTAGAACACAAATCGAGCGATAAAGCTTAGGATTATTGTTAATACTAACCATTTGATTTTCCATTTATTGATAAAGGGAATCAAAGCGTAAAACATTAATTCCAAGGATAGGCTCCAGGCTTGAGGAATCAACATATAGTGATGTCCGGGGTTAAGTTCTATTTGATAATTATTGGTCAAATGAGCCTCCGTTTGATTGGTGTTAAATCCGATAAACAAAAATAAATCTAATCCTATAATAATTATATGAATTAAAATTACCCAGATGGAATGGTTTCCGCCAAGATTTAATATCTGTTGGAAAGGATTTATTTGGTCTGGGTTTCTAAGATATATATATCCATAGAAAATAATACTGATCAATAAGACAAACCAATAGATAGGAAATATTTTTAGAAATCGATTTCTGTAAAAAGATTTTATATCAGTTTTGTATTTGGAATTTAATATTAATCCCATATAAAAACCGGATATGATATAAAATATTCTTACGGCAGCAGGACCTCCTATTAGGCTATTACAAAAAATCGGCATTCCATGGGACAACACGACTGATATGGCCAATAACAATCGGATGATTCCCATTTATATGGTTTTAATTATTTAACTAAATTAAATTTTCCGTATTTGTCTAAATAACCAGATTCACCAGTTTTAAGAACAACAATAGCGATTCCATTTTTAAAATCATTAGCTACTTTAAAATAAGGAGGTAAAAATTCTTGTCCTAATCTATTGATGTATCCAAAGCCAGCGGCCAATAATTCTTTCTTTTTAATGGCTTTAAAGGCAGGATCTTTTGTTTCTGGTTTGCCTGTGTAGGCATTTTGCGGATATTCTACCACAGCCTTACCTTCTTTAAAAGGACGGGCATTACTGTACATTATTGGTGTTAAGATTTTTCCGTTGGAATCAATATATCCATTTAATCCTCCTTTTTTAACAATGAATACTCCTTCAATTGCCTCATTTGAAATATCATCCATTGACGTGTCTATACAATTAGAACCGTTTCTATTAATAAGTCCAATTTTACCTGAAGGGGAATAAACTCTAGCTTTTCCGTTAGAAAATGACATCGCTTTATTGTAACTCGGTTGAATAATCCAGTTGTTTGAAGGATTCATGTATCCATATTTTCCATCTTTTTTAGCTAAAATCAATCCTTCTGATTCAGGTTGCATTTCTTCTAAAGAGGGTTCTAGAACAACTTCTCCTTTAATGTTTACAAAGCCGAATTTTTTGTCTTTTTCAACTCTGGCTACATCTTTATTTCTATTGGATTTAGCATCAAAAAATTCATCTGCGGCGTCATATTGAGGAGCAATAATTTCTACACCACTTACATTCATATATCCAAATTTGCCATCTCTTTTGACTAATGCAACTCCGTTACGGAAAGAGTTGATTTTTTCATATTTTAAAGGGACAACAAATTTCCCCATGGAATCTGCTACTCCAAATTTCCCTTCTTTGGACAGTAAAAAGAAAGAGCGATTGACTACCTCCATTTTATCATATTCGATGGGAAGGATAATTTTTGCTGCAGCTCCACGCTCGCATAGCCCAAATTTACCTCCTTTTTGAATGATTCTTAAGTAGGTAACTCCTTGATTGAGTTTTATTGAATTTTGACCAAATACTGTTTGACCAATAAATAACGAGATAATTAAAATGGATAAAATATTTTTCATTGTATTTATATCTTAAAACGCAAATTTAAGGGATGTTGACTATAAATTTAGTTATGGTTTAGTTGGGCATTGCCAATTTGCCTGAAGTTATGATTAAATCGTCCACTCTACCAATTAAGGATCTATCCTTTGTGATAAAGTTTAAGACCATTTTTTGCCCATTTGGTAGGAATGATTTTTTGCCTTTTGCGCAAAAGAACCCTAAAATGACGATGTCTTGATTTTTAAGTTGTCCTCTATATAGACCTAAATCTTTACTTTGATGGATGTGATAGCTTAAGGTCTCGATTTTGATTTTTAGCAGGAAAGCAAAAGCAGAATCGGGGTCTTCAGGGACGTAGTCTGTCGATTTTTCTATAAAGGACTCTAATAAAGCAAGGTTAGTAATTTGGGGAGGAATTGTTATTTCATTAAAACGCTCAAATTTTCCGTAAACCAGCATAGACATTTTATTTTTGTAATCTTCGATTAAGATAGACCTCTTTTCATTCTGATCATAAAAGCAATTAATTGATTGTCCTTTTAGAATTAGGCACTCACCACTTTTATCTAAAGGTACACCTATTGCATAAAGATTTTCTTTATTGATAAAAGAGTCGAGTCCAGCTGCAAGTTTTGGTTGAGGATCATAGGTGTTTAGTTCTGATCCATAGGATTTAACTTCATAAACGGGAGTCTTGATTTTCTTTTTCCCTGCAGCGCATATGATTACTAAAAGGACAATGCATCCTAAGGATAATTTAATGGTTTTCATTGAAATGAGTTAGAAATAGACTTAAATGTTAATAAATAGAACCAAAATGATTTGTGTCGTAGGTATAGGAAATGCATATTATAAAAAAAATTATATACAATTTAGATCAAATGCTGTTAATTGCTTCTATAAAAGTTATTTTAGGATTTCTATAATCCAAAGTTAAACAAATTTTACTATGTGTCTATTTAATTGATTGTGAAAATTTTAATCGTTTAGATTTTCCTGGTCTTAAAAGTAAGAGGTTGGGTCGGGTAAATAATGATGCCTGTCTATGCAACCATCCAAGATTTTGTGGTCTAATTAACAAGCAATCAAAAGTAATTGAAGCTTTGTTTTTTGCAAATGATTGTAAATCAACGGATTAAAAAAATACTGTTGTATAGCAATTGTAAGATTTGCATAAAAAAGTTCTGATATACCTAAATTGCGGAATTAAAGCAGTGTTATTATATGAAGAATAGTTACTCTATCTTGAAGTCGCGAGCAAATCGAATGCTCAGTGCGCTGTTACTATCAATAACGTTATTGATAGGATACACAGCAAATGCAGCGTTAAGTGGTTCTTATACCATTGACGCAAGCAAGTCTGCATCATCTACAAACTACACCAGTTTCAATGATGCAGTAAATGACCTATTGAACGGATCTCGTTCATCTGGAACAGCAAATGGTCCAGGTGTATCAGGTGCCGTAACTTTCAGTGTTGCAACAGGATCTTACTTTGAGCAAGTGGAATTAACCGCTGTTTCTGGTACGTCCTCAACTAACACCATTACTTTCAAATCATCTACAGGTAAAAAAGACGATGTTATTTTAAAAGATACATCAGGTTCTTCTACAGCTAACTATTTGATTCACTTAGATGGTGCTAAAAACATTACCTTTAAGGATATGACCTTATCAAGGTTAGCGGTTTCTAACCACCAAACTTATTCAGTAGTTATAAATATTGAAAATGCTGCTGATAGTAATTCATTTACAGGAAATAACATTTATGGTGATTTAAACGCTACTACCTATCCAACAAATACCCAAACGGTTATTTATTCTTACGGAACAAATAACGTAAGTTATGCAACGTTTGACAAAAACGTTATCAGACACGGTTCTTATAGTATTTATTGGTGGAGAAGTATTTATAGTGCATCTTCTACTTATGATAGTTTCAATGTTTTCACAAATAACATAATTGATTCCAACTTTGGATATTTTACATACTTTAATGGTCAAAGTAACTTTAAATTTGACTATAATAACTTAAGTAAATCTACTTATCAATATACAATTGCAATGTACCTTTACTTTGCAAGTGGAAATGTTTCCATCCAAAACAATAATATTGACAACAACAATGGATATTATGGTATCCTCGCATATTACTTAAATTCTGATTCATTAAATCCGAGCAGAATTTGTAATAATATGATTTCAGTTCATGGAGGTACTTATAACTATTATGGAGCTTACATTTATCAAAGTACTTATGCATATATTACAAGTAACACCATTTATTTGAATGGTACTTATTCTTATGCAGGAGCTTTAAATGTTTACAGTTACACTAGTGGAAGTGTAAATTATGTCTATAACAACAACTTAATTAATGATGGGGTTGGATTTACATATTATACTTCTTCAACAGGGATAGCTGATGAAAACAATAACAATCATTATGCCCCAACTATTAGTAAACCTATTTACTACTCAGGTACATTATATGATTTAGCTTCATATCAATCAGCTACTTCATTTGGTGCGAATGATATTCAAGTAGATCCTAAATTGGCATCTACTCCAAATAATTTACATGCTTCTTCTATTAAATTATTTAAAAAAGGAAAAGATTTATCTGTTGCACCTTATAACATCACTAAAGATATTGATGGAGATGTTAGAGCAACTTTACCATGTATTGGAGCAGATGAGTTCACTCCTGTTAATAACGATTTAGCTGCTGTATCTATTGATTCACCTTCGGCTGGATTCTGTTCAGGTTCTCAAAACATTTATGTTAAAATCTCTAATACAGGTTTAAACACAATTACTTCCGCTACAATCAATTGGACTTTAGGTGGTGTTGCTCAAACAGCAGCTACTTTCTCTGGTTCATTAGCATCAGGTAGCGATACTGTAGTTAAATTAGGTTCTTCATCTTTCAGTTCTACAGGTACAGTTATTCAAGCAATTGTTAAAACTGTAAACTCTAGTACTCCAGACGGAAACCAAAAAAATGATACTGCAACTAGAAAAGTATATACTGGTTTAAGCGGGGCTTATACAGTTGGAGGTTCTACTGCCGATTTCAATACGGTTCAAGATGCTGTTGATGCATTAACCAAAAGAGGGTTGTGTTCATCTGTTGTGTTTAATATCTTAGATGGTACCTATTCTGATCAAGTTTCTATCCCTGCTATCCCAGGAACATCAGCAACAAAAACAGTAACTTTCCAATCTAAATCTTTAGATTCAACAAAAGTTGTGTTTAATGCTGCTCCAGGAGGATCACCTAACTATGTATTCCAATTAAATGGAGCATCTTGGGTAACGTTCAATAAAATCTCTATCATCAGAACAGGTACTGCAGCTGCTATCGGGTTTGATTTTAAAGGACTTGCTAATAACAATACAATCAAAAACTGTTTTGTTCAAGTACCTACAAATTACTATCCTGCATCTACTATTAATGCACAAAATGGTTCTGATTCTGGAAACATGGTATATAATAACATCTTAAGAGGAGGTTATTACAGTGTTTATTTAACTGGAAACTATGGTACTCCAAAAATCAATTTCAGCGTTGTTCATAATACAATAGATTCTTTCTATTATATGGCTGTTTTAGCTCAATATCAAAAAAATATATTGATCCACGATAACCAAATTAAAGATAACTCTTATACTTACGGAGGTTATGGTATCTATGCATATTATGCTGAAGGAGCATCTAGAATTACTAAAAACTATATTGCTATGGTGAATGGTGGTTATGGTATTTACAGTTTCTATTTTGGTGGAAATGGTGCATCAGGAAAAACTTATTCTGATACAGGAATTGTTGCTAACAACCAAATTTATATTGCTAACAACACTACTTCCACTTATGCTGGTGGTGTAGGTATTTATTCATACTATCCAAACGGAGCTAAATACGTATTCAATACCATTTTAGACGAAAGTAACTCGACTTACAATAACTATTGTTTTGCTACCTATAACTATAGCTCAACCTATTATTATGAGGTTCAAAATAACGTATTCCAACATACAGGATCAGGATATCCAATTTATTTAGGTTCATTAACTGGATTAACTACAATTGATCATAATGATTATTATGCCGCAGGTACTAACCTTTACAGTATATCTGGTTCAACTGGTTCAACTTTATCTGGATTACAATCTGCAACTTCTCAAGATGCTAATTCATTAAATATTGATCCTAAAATCCCGGGTTCTCCTGCAGATTTAAGAACAAAAGCAAATGGATTAATAGCAAAAGGAGTTTCGGTTTATGGAATTACTACGGATTATTACGATTCAAGCAGAGCTTCTAAACCAACGATTGGAGCTAATGAGATTAAACCTTTACAGTTGAATGCTGGAATTAGCAAAGTTGATTCCCCTTCTTTAGCTTTCTGCCCAGGAACTAAAGATGTTTATGCTACTTTAACTAACTCTGGTATAAAACCATTAAAAACTGCAACCATCAGATGGTGGGTAAATGGTTCTTTACAAGGAACTCTTTCTTATTCTAATTCAACTGGATTAGCAACTTATGCTGATACCATGATTAAATTAGGTTCTTATGCTTTCTCAAAAGGTTCTTCTTATGCTGTCAAAGTTGCTATTGATTCAACGATCAATGGAGCTCCAGACCAAGACAGATCTGATGATACTGCATATAGAAGTGTAACTCCTTCTTTAAGTGGAACATATACTGTAGGTACTGCTTCTGGTAGAGATTTCTCTTCTGTAATTGATGCAATGACTGCTGTTACTAATGGTGGTGTATGTGGACCAGTAGTTTTCAATATTGATAACGATACTTATTCTGGTGCTCACCGTTTAGGTAAAATCAATGGTGCTTCTGCGGTTAATACAATCACTTTCCAAGGAACAACTTCTGACTCTTCTTTAGTTGTTTTAACTGATGTTGCTCCTACAGGATTTTCTTATCCTGGAAATGGTGTATTAGAATTGAATGGTGCATCTTATGTAACATTCAAAAAATTGACAGTTTCTATGACTGCTTCTGGTACAGCTTATTATGCTCATGGAGTATTGTTTAAAGGTGGTTCACATCATAATAACTTCATATCTTGTGCTATGCGTACTGCAGCATTATATGGAGGAGCTTTGTTTTCTAACACAGATAACGACTCTAACAATACTTTTGATAAAGTATATTTCTGGGGTGGTTATTATGGAGTTTACTTTGGTAACGGATCTTATAGTTCTACTAACCAAGAAAATAACAACGTTTGGACTAAATGTTGGACAGATTCTAACACCTATTATGGTTTCTATTTAAATGGTGAAGGTAACTATACCATCACTCAATCAAAAATGATTAACCTTACTAACAAATATGCTGGTGGTTATGGAATCTTTGGTTACTACAACAATGGAGTAACTATCACAAGAAACTATATCCATAACGTAACTGGTGGTGGATATGGAATCTATGGATATTATATGGTAGGTTCTAAAGTAGATAGTTCTTACATCATGAACAACATGATTTCTATCGAAAACCCTAACTCAGTTACAGGATATGGTACTTCTGGATTGTATCTATATTATTCAGATTATTTGAATGTTTATAATAACTCCGTAAATGCTAAAACAGGTGCTTCTAACGAGTATGGTATGTATTTTTACAACTATTCAACTGCAAGTCAATTCAACATTGTTAACAACTGTTTAGTAACTGGTGCTGGAGTTCCTTTAGCGATTTCTTCTGCTTCTGCGATTTCTTATTCAGACCATAATAACTTATTTGATTTTGGTGCAGGTAATGTTGGTTCAATTTCTGGATCAATCTCTACTTCATTAACATCTTGGAGATCTGCTACTTCTGGTTGGGATACTAACTCAGTTGCAATCAATCCATCTTATAGAAACGATTCTGACTTACATGCTAAATCAGCAGGTATCAACGGTAAAGCAGCTGTTCGTACAGATGTTAAAATTGACATCGACGGAGATGTAAGATCTTCTTCTACTCCTGATATTGGAGCAGATGAGTTCACTCCAATTGGGGATGATGCTTCTGCTAATAGAATAGTTAGCCCATCCGCTTCTGCTTGTGGTGACTCAAATGTTAAAATCATTGCTGAGGTAGGAAACGTTGGTTTAAATACCATCACTTCTATGCCAGTTAAATATTATGTTTACAATGCATTAACTGGAGCAGTAGTAGATTCAGGAGTACAAACCTATTCCCGTTCTTTAGCTTCTGGTGCTAATGATACCTTTACATTAAAATATGCTTGGAATACTTATACTGGAGGTAGCTTTAAAATTAAAGTAGTAACTAACTTAGCTAAAGATGGAGATCATACAAATGACTCTGCAGTAAGTTATGTTACATATTATCCTCACTTTGGTAATCCAACAGCATTAGGAGCTTCTTCTTGTGGAGGATCTTCTACATTATCCTTAATTGCAACACCTGCTAAAACTGGAGATAAATTATTCTGGTATGATGCAACAGGAGCTTTAGTAAATAAAGGAGATACCTTCAAAACAAGTGTTACTAAAACGACTACATTCTATGTACAAGCAAAAGGTGATACTTCTAACGAAGGTGCTGATTATTCAACAATGGGAGGTTCATTCTCTAACTATAGCTATACAAATGCATATTTGGAGTTTGATGCTAAACGTAACATTGTTATTGATTCAGTTGATGTTTACGCTTCTACTTCAGGTACAGTTACTGTAACTATTAAAGATGCTTCTGGAACCACTTTAGGTTCTACAACATCTACCGTTTCAGGAACAGGTTCTGCAGAAAGAATTCCAGTAAAAGTTACTGTTCCAATGGGAACTGCATATAGAATGTACCGTGGTGGTTCTGCTACTTTAGCATATAACTATAACTTTACATCTCCTTATGTACCTTATCCATTCTCTGGTAAAAATGTAGATGTAACAGCTAGTTACTTAGGAACATTCTCCTATAAATACTACTACTGGTATTTCTATAACTGGGTAGTAACCGATACCAATGCATGTGCATCTAAATTAATCCCAGTTGTAGCAACAGTTGGAACAGGAGGAAAACCAACAGCATCATTTACAAAATCACATTTATGTGCTAATGATTCTGCAATGTTTACTGACAATTCTACCATTGCTTCAGGATCTATTTCAGGAGGAACTATTGCATTTGGTGACGGATCTACAGGAGCAATTAAAACTGCTGGAGGTTCAGTTTACCATAAATATGCTAAAGCAGGTACTTATAAAGTAACCTTCTCCGCAGTTGGTTCAGGTGGATGTACAGACGATACTACTATTGCAGTAGTAATCAGCAGAGCACCATCAGCAGGATTCTCTACTTCTAAAGTATGTGAAGGAGATTCAGCATCATTTGTAGATACAACTACCATTACTGGTAGTGTAAAAAGAACTTGGTATTTTGATGGAGTTAAATCAACCTCAACATCTCAAATCACTAAAAATGCATTTGCTACAGGTGGTGGAGCTCATACCGCTTCCATTGTAATCACAAGTGCAGGATGTACTGACTCAGTAACAAGAACAATTGCTGTAAACCCTACACCAATTGCTAAATTTATGGTAGACAGTGCTACATTATGTAAATCAGGTGCAATCGGATTTATAGCAGATACAACAAAATCGACAGGTTCTACTTATAGCTGGAACTTTGGAGACGCTTCTGCTGCAGGTTCAGGTCAATCAACTACACATACTTATGCTTCTAACGGAACTTATACAGCTTCCTTAACGGCTACAAGTGCTGCAGGTTGTGCGAGCAAAAACTTGGCATCTATGTCAGTAATTGTTACTCCTGCTCCTACAGCTGCATTTAAATTCAATGTAAAAGCAGGTTATGCTGTTGACTTTATGGCAACTGATACTACAGGTACAACAAATACTTATGCATGGGACTTTGGAGATCTTAATAGTGGTTCTGGTAAAACAGTTAGCCATACTTATGCATCTAAAGCAGTTTATGTTGCAAAATTGAGTATCTCAAATGTAAACAAATGTGCTACAAGTGATACACATTCGGTAAATCTTACTCCAATTATTGAGCAATCAAACGCTCCATTTGGATTAGGAGTTGCTCCTAACCCTTTCAGAGACAATACTGTAATTACATATACTCTTTCTTCAACAGAAAAAGTAACCATCACAGTAACTGATCTATTAGGAAGAGTAATGGCTAATGTAACATCGGCTGTACAAAATGCAGGTCAATACAGAGTAGAGTTATCAGCAACTGATAACAATATGTCTGCTGGAATGTATTTAATCAGATTTGTTGCAGGAAACAAAGTTGTTGTAAAACAAATAGAAGCTGTTAGATAATATTTCT
>Ga0209084_1002004_pt1 | contig 16393 bp, 18 predicted proteins | sample C_130820_MF_Meta_FD_187309 | JGI IMG/M metagenome (GOLD analysis project Ga0209084, IMG submission 187309) | Freshwater microbial communities from Lake Croche, Canada to study carbon cycling - C_130820_MF_MetaG (SPAdes) (version 2) | ecosystem: Environmental > Aquatic > Freshwater > Lake... | reverse complement strand
GCCTTCGATTCTCTGGGGCACACCCGGCGTGGTCTGTTAGCAGTTCACATCGAGGCGCTTGATTCTGTCCTCGATACCAAACGTGCTGAAGCTGTCGGACAGTTCGACTTGTTTGGGTCCACCGAAGATTCTTCTACTGATTCGCTCGGCGGAGTTGAGTTGAACATTTCTGATGAAGAGTGGGACAAGCGCATGTTGCTTGCTCAAGAGCGCGAAATGCTTGGCCTCTACGTCAGTGATCACCCACTTCTTGGACTTGAGCAAGTGTTGAGCAATCATTCGACTATGACAACGGCTGGTGTTGCTGATGCAGCCTCTGGCACCAACGCAACTTTTGCTGGGCTCATCAGTGAGGTGCAACTCAAGACCTCTAGGAAGTCAGGGGAGCGCTGGGCCGTAGTTGTCCTAGAGGATCTCGATGGCATGGTTGAAGTGATGCTGTGGGCCAAGGTGTATGCCAAGTTTGCTCACTTATTGACGGAAGATGCCGTGGTATCGATGTCCGTTCGCATCGATAAGCGAGATGAAGAAGAGCCTCGCGTTGCTTTGGTGAACATGTCAGTCTTGGATACCGCAAATGCACAAAGTGGTCCAGTGACGGTCTACATCCCGGAACGTAGAATCACTGCCGGTGTGATGGAGTCATTGCGTAATGTGCTGGCGAGTCATGCTGGTACAACTGAAGTGCACTTGGTTCTAGTGATGGACAACACGACCACTGCAGTTCGAGCCGATGACGCGCTTCGTGTGACCGTCTCCACGTCTCTGTTCGCTGACCTCAAGGCGCTTTTGGGGCCTAACTGCCTCGATGCGCCTGATCAAGAAATGCTTGCTCGGACTTAACCAGATTCGCTCATCATTCCAACCGAAGAGTTGTCACCTAGACTTGACCTCATGATGCGAACTCTGGACTTGCGTGGCGGTTCCCGCCGTTCTGCAGCCCTTCGCGATGTTGTACCCCGTGCGCAATTCGACCTTGATGATGTTTTAGAGAAGGTTCGTCCCATTGTCGAGGATGTTCGTGCTCGCGGATCAGTGGCAGCTCAAGAATGGTCCGCCAAGCTTGATGGTGTTGCTGCGCAGAGCATTCGAGTGCCGGGTGAGGTCATCGACGATGCTCTGGCAAAGCTAGATCCTCAGATTCGAATCAGCCTTGAAGAAGCTATTCGCCGGGTGAAAATTGTGCACGAGCATCAACGTCGCGAAACTACACGCGTCGAAGTTGTCCCTGGTGGCATTGTCACCGAGCGCTGGGTGCCGGTTGAGCGTGTTGGTCTCTATGTCCCTGGCGGTCGCGCTGTCTATCCAAGCAGCGTCATCATGAATGTTGTGCCAGCGCAGATCGCTGGTGTTGAATCCATCGCTGTCGTTTCGCCACCGCAGAAAGACCACAATGGGTGGCCGCATCCGACCATTCTTGCCGCGTGTGCACTACTTGGTGTTGATGAGGTTTATGCCGTTGGTGGTGCTCAAGCTGTTGCTCTCATGGCCTATGGCTGTGTTGAGGCCAACATCGATTCAGTTGCAATGGTTACGGGACCGGGCAACATGTGGGTCACGGCAGCAAAGCGCCTTCTGAAGGGTCGCATCGGCATTGACTCTGAGGCTGGTCCAACGGAGATTGCCATCTTGGCTGATGATTCGGCCAACCCAGAGTTTGTTGCTGCGGACCTGATTAGTCAGGCAGAGCACGATGTGGTTGCGGCATCTGTACTTGTCACTGACAGCACGGACCTTGCCGAGAAAGTCCTTGCAGCGCTTGAAATTCAGGTTGCCAACGCCAAACATAACGAGCGCATCACTACTGCACTCACTGGCGAGCAAAGCGCTGTCGTCCTTGTAGATGACATTGAGCAAGGTCTTGCTGTCGTTGATGCGTATGCTGCAGAACACCTCGAGATTCACACCCGCAACGCATCTGAAGTTGCCTTCAAGGTCAAGAATGCTGGCGCAATCTTTGTAGGTGACTGGTCACCAGTGTCACTGGGTGATTACGCCGCCGGTTCAAACCATGTACTACCTACCGGTGGATGTGCATGTCACTCGTCTGGCCTCTCAGTTCAGACCTTCCTGCGCGGCTTGCACTACGTTGAGTACGACCAAGCAGCATTGAACGAGATTGGTCCGCACGTCATTACCCTCGCTAATGCCGAAGACCTTCCGGGTCACGGTGTGGCAGTTGAAGTCCGTATGTCATGAGCGAGTTACCGATTCGCGCTGATCTTGTTGGGCTGACGCCCTATGGCGCGCCTCAACTTGATGTGCCTGTGCGTTTAAATGTAAATGAGAATCCATTCGCGCCATCGGACCAACTAGTAGCTGCCATTGCTGATGCAGTCACGAATGCCGCAACAAATCTGAATCGGTATCCCGATCGCGATGCTGTTGCATTACGTGCAGACCTAGCGAAGTTCATCACGTACGAAGCGAATGTGGCAGTGGATGCCGGCAACATCTGGCCGGCAAATGGCAGCAATGAAGTGATGATGCACCTTTTGCAGTTGTTTGGTGGACCAGGCAAGCGACTCGTTACGTTCGCGCCGACATACTCAATGTATCCGGATTATTGCCGTGACACATTTACTGAATTTCAGGCAGTTACCAGACGTGATGATTTCTCGATTGACCCCGAACTTATCGATGAAGCCTTGGCCCTAAGCCCAGATGTATTGGTATTCACTTCACCAAACAATCCCACGGGGACTGTGCTTGACCACCATGTTTTGGATTACGTCATCGACAAATTTGATGGAATCGTGATTGTTGACGAGGCCTATGCCGAGTTCCGTCCAGCGGGACAGCCCAGCGCAATTGAGTACGTCAAGACTCATCCTCGTGTTGTCGTGACCCGCACTATGAGCAAGGCATTCTCCTGTGCTGGTCTGCGACTTGGATATGCCGTGGCGCATCCAAGTGTTGTGGATGCCTGCCAAATCGTGCGCTTGCCCTACCACTTATCGGCAGTGACACAAGCTGTTGCTCGGGCCGCGCTGGCTAACTGGTCTGAACTTCTTGGCCATGTAGAACTCCTACGCCAAGAGCGGGATGAGATGGCAATCTGGCTAGGCGAGCAAGGCCTGCAGGTTGCTGCCAGTGGCGCAAACTTCATCATGTTTGGCACCTTCGCAGATCGTCATCATGTGTGGCAGCAAATTCTCGACCACGGTGTCCTCATTCGAGAGACTGGTCCATCTGGCTGGTTGCGAGTGAGCATTGGCACACCTACCGAAAACGCCTTGTTCCGGGAAGCACTTTTAGCCTCGGACATAGACTAAGCGCATACACGAAAGGGAAATCCATGTCACGCACTGCCCGCGTTGAGCGGACTACGAAAGAAAGTTCTGTCCTAGTTGAGTTGAATCTGGATGGCACAGGAAATGTCGAAGTTGAGACTGGAGTCCCGTTCTATGACCACATGATGGCGCAAATCGGTCGCCATGGCGGATTCGACCTGAAGATTGTCACAAAGGGCGACCTTGAAGTTGACGCGCACCACACAGTTGAGGACACTTCGCTTGCATTTGGTCAGGCGCTGCGTGAAGCTCTCGGAGACAAGGCGGGTATTCGTCGTTTTGGCGATGCTCTTGTTCCCATTGATGAAAGTGCCTGCTTAGCTGCTGTCGATCTTTCCGGTCGTCCGTACCTAGTCCACGAAGAGCCAGACATTGTTGAACTCATTGGTTCTTACGACACAACGCTGACCAAGCACATTTGGGAATCCATCACTGCAAGTGCGCAGATCTGTATTCATGTTCGGGTACTGAGCGGTCGCAATGCTCATCACGTTGTTGAGGCCCAGTTCAAGGCTGTTGCTCGCGCTCTTCGTGAGGCTGTCGCTCTCGATGATCGTGTAGTCGGCATCCCATCAACTAAGGGAAGTCTGTAACGCGTGACTCACGTTGTCGTTCTCGACTACGGCTCTGGCAATGTGCGCTCAGCGCAGCGTGCATTGGAAACCACTGGTGCCACTGTTGAGGTAAGTGTTGACATTGATACTGCCATGGCTGCCGATGGGCTTGTAGTTCCGGGTGTGGGTGCCTTTGCCGCATGTGTGGAGGGTATTCGCAAAGTGCGCGGCGATTACATTATTGAGCGTCGTCTTGCTGGGGGACTACCTGTTCTGGGTATTTGCGTCGGCATGCAAGCCATGTTCGAGTTCAGCACTGAACACGCAGGTGGCCAGCCGCATGAAGGTTTGAACCAGTGGCCAGGAACAGTCGAGCAACTCACGGCTCCCGTCTTGCCTCACATGGGATGGAACACAGTAAATGCACCAGCCGAGAGCCAAATGTTCAAAGGCCTTAGCGATGAACGCTTTTACTTTGTGCATTCATTTGCTGCAAAGACCTGGGACCTGCACGTCGATGATGTATTCCAGGCACCCAAAGTGACTTGGGCAACACATGGTGATGACTTTGTCGCTGCTGTTGAAAACGGACCGCTCTGGGCAACACAATTTCATCCAGAAAAATCTGGTTCAGCCGGACTCCAACTTTTGGCTAACTGGGTAGCCACGATTAACTAAGGACATCATGGAATCTCTTATTCTTTTGCCAGCAGTGGATGTTGCGCATGGTCAGGCCGTTCGTTTGGTGCAAGGTCGTGCCGATAGTGAGACATCATTCGGTGATCCGCTGGCCGCTGCTCTTGATTGGCAGAATGCTGGCGCCGACTGGATTCATCTTGTCGATCTTGATGCTGCCTTTGGTCGGGGTAGTAACCGTGAGTTGCTTGCTGAAGTGACCGGCAAACTCGATGTCAATGTCGAGCTCTCTGGTGGTATTCGTGATGATGAGTCGTTGCGTGCTGCGCTTGCCACGGGTTGTCGTCGTGTAAATCTGGGAACTGCTGCACTCGAGAATCCTGAATGGACCTCTCGTGTCATCGCTCAATTTGGCGACCGCATTGCTGTTGGTCTCGACGTTCGTGGAACAACACTTGCGGCACGTGGTTGGACTCAAGAGGGTGGCGACTTGTGGGAAACGCTTGAGCGTCTCGAAGCAGATGGTTGCACTCGTTATGTCGTGACCGACGTAACAAAGGACGGAACGTTGAAGGGTCCAAATGTGCAGCTTCTCAAGGACATGTGCGCCCGAACTGCTAAGCCAGTAATTGCCAGTGGTGGCATTTCAAGTCTGCAGGATCTGGAAGAGCTACGTGAGATTGTCGGTCTTGGTGTTGAAGGCGCAATCGTCGGTAAGGCGCTGTACGCAGGTGCATTCACACTTGAAGAGGCCATTGAAGTATCAGGTCCACAGCGAGTGCAGAGCTAGCGTATGAGCGTTGCAGTTCGTGTAATCCCATGCCTTGATGTCGACAATGGTCGAGTTGTTAAAGGTGTGAACTTTGTCGACTTACGCGACGCAGGTGACCCTGTTGAGTTAGCCAAGCATTACGGTCAAACGGGTGCCGATGAACTCATATTCCTCGACATCACGGCGAGCAGTTCTGCTCGTGAGACCACGTATGAAATGGTGCGACGTACTGCTGACCAGTTATTCATTCCACTTACTGTTGGTGGCGGTGTTCGTTCGACAGCTGATGTGGATCGTTTGCTTCGCAGTGGCGCCGACAAGGTGGGTATCAACACTGCCGGCCTGGCTGATCCTTCCTTGATTAGTGATGCATCACGTCGTTTTGGTGATCAGTGCATCGTGCTCTCGGTTGATGTTCGTCGTAGCGGGCAGTCTCCAAGTGGATTCGAAGCAACTACACATGGTGGACGACAAAGCAGTGGTCGCGATGCCATTGACTGGGTCATTGAAGCTGCTGAACGTGGCGCGGGTGAAGTTCTGCTGAACTCAATGGATGCAGATGGCACCAAGCAAGGCTTTGATATAGAACTCATCACAGCAGTCCGAGCTGCAGTCAACATTCCAGTTATCGCTAGTGGTGGTGCGGGCAAGCTCACCGACTTTGCGCCTGCAGTCCATGCTGGTGCTGATGCAGTGCTAGCGGCAAGTGTCTTCCACTTCGGGCACATGACCATTCCAGAAGTGAAGTCCGAACTTGCGACGCAGGGCATAACCGTTAGGTAGCTACTGGCTGTCGGCATAGTTCTGACAATCGATTCTAAGCACACCTTGCCGAGTTTTGTTGGGCTACTGATGTGAGCACGCTGCTCTTACCAGAGTCGGCCCAAGGGGCTAAAGGCCAAGCGGTGTCGAGTCAAAAATTTCAATACTTTTTGGATCGCCCATGAGTTCAAGCACACATGCAGTGCGCCCGTAACTCTTCAGCACAAGTTCGCCGACTTCGCCCTTTACTATGACGCGCGGTTGCTCTGGTTTCTTCTTGGCGATGATGTTTCTGGCGCCAGTATGAAGTGTCACTCCAACCTTCGCCTTGCGCAACATCAGTGGAGCCATGGCCCGCAAGCGTGACCACAAGATGTCTTCAAAGTCCTCATCCAGGACCCGTGGCTTCCATCCATCAACGGTGCGACGGACATCTTCATGGTGAACGAAGAATTCAAGAGTGTTTGCCGCTGCATCAATGGCGGGAATTGCGGCCGGATTCCACTTTGGTGGACCTTGGCGCACTTGGTTCACTAGGTCAGTCCATGGAAGAGCCTTCACTGCTGTCATGACTTTGACGGTACGAGCGGCAAAAGCAGGCAGCATGATGCCGATAGCGGCATCGGGGCGACGTTCACGAATGACCAAGTGCGCAGCTAGGTCTGCAGTGGTCCAACCTTCACACAGCGTCGAATGGTCTGGTCCCAACTCATCCAGAAGGTCAGATAATTGGTGTCGTTCTTGTTGTGCCCAGTTTGCATTCTTTGCCATGTCTTCACAGTACGCCCCATTCCGAGCGTCCGCGTTTTATTCTGCGCGGATGGCACGGCAGAATAGGGGCATGTCTCAAAGCGCGAGTGATTTCACGAGTCGCCTGGTATTCAATGAACAGGGTCTTATCCCTGTCATTGTTCAGCAGGTTGATACTCGCGAAGTTCTCATGATGGCGTGGATGAACTCTGAGTCCATTGCGCTCACACTAGAAACCGCAGCTGCTACTTATTGGAGTCGCAGTCGCGCTGAACTTTGGGTTAAAGGCGCTACGTCAGGAAATGCACAGCGCGTGATCTCACTTTCTTACGACTGTGACAGCGACGCGCTTCTTTTGGTGGTGGACCAAACAGGTGCAGCGTGTCACACAGGCGATCGCACCTGTTTTGATGCTGTGACCATTCATCCCGAGGTGCTCGCGTGACCGCAGTTCCCAATCTTGAAGATTTCCGCGCATTGGCTCAAACGCGTCGTGTCATCCCCGTAGTGCGTATCATCAACGGCGATGATCAGAGTGCGCTCGGCGTGTACCGCAAACTTGCCAATGAGCGTGCTGGCACATTCCTGCTGGAGTCTGCTGAGCATGGCTTGACCTGGTCGCGTTATTCATTCATTGGTGTGGCTAGTTCGGCGATGCTTTCGGAAGTTGATGGCAATGTGCACTGGTCTGGAAATGTGCCACAAGGTGTGCCAACAAGTGGCGATCCCATCTCAGCACTTCGCGCAACTCTTGATGTTCTGCACACGCCAGGTGTCAACGAAGGTTTTGCTGACAAGCCATTGCCCCCACTGACCGGTGGGGTAGTGGGCTACTTGGGCTACGACGTTGTTCGTCGTTTCGAGCGCATTCCCAACCTGACCGCCGATGCACTTCAACTACCTGAACTAGCAATGTTGGTGGCGACCGACCTTGCTGTTGTTGATCATCTTGAAGGCACTGTCACATTGATTGCTAATGCCATCAACTACGACAACTCAGATGCCCGAGTTGATGAAGCATTCAATGACGCTGTTGCACGCCTGGACCGCATGCAGGCCGATCTCGGTCGCGAAGTGCCTGTTGATGCTGAAGTGTTCGATCTTGCGGTGTCACCGGACATCACACGCGAGACCACCAGTGATGACTACCAGTCAGCAGTCCTAGTAGCGCAGGAACGAATTCGTGCCGGTGATGCATTCCAGATTGTTCTATCTCAACGCTTTTCCACCCCATGCCAAGCGAGCGCTCTCGACGTGTATCGCGTTTTGCGCGTAAGCAACCCAAGCCCGTACATGTTCCTGTTGCGTGTGCCACAAGCAAGCGCACCTGGTGAACCTCTGAGCGATCAGGTTGCCTTCGACATTGTCGGCTCAAGTCCAGAGGCATTAGTGCGCCTCACTGAGGGCCAAGCGATGCTGCATCCCATTGCTGGCACACGTCCACGAGGTGCCACCCCGCAAGAAGATGATGGCCTTGCGGAAGATCTCATGGCAGATCTCAAGGAACGTGCCGAGCATCTCATGCTTGTAGATCTTGGCCGCAATGATCTAGGTCGTGTGTGCCTGCCCGGAACTGTTGATGTCGTCGACTTTATGAGTGTTGAGCGCTACAGCCACGTCATGCATATCGTTTCGACTGTGACTGGCGATGTTGATCCCGAACTCAGTGCCTTTGATCTTGTTGCTGCAACATTTCCTGCTGGAACACTCTCGGGTGCACCTAAGCCGATGGCCATGTCCATCATTGAAGAGCTTGAGCCCACTCGTCGTGGAGTGTATGGCGGCTGTGTGGGTTACTTCGACTTTGCCGGCAACCTCGATACTGCAATCTCCATCCGTACCGCTGTGATCAAGGACCAGGTTGCTTTCGTTCAAGCTGGCGCCGGGGTCGTCGCCGACTCTGTTGCAGCAAGTGAAGATGCTGAATGTCAAGCAAAAGCCGCTGCGGTCCTACGTGCAGTGGCTAGTGCAAATGCACATACAGCTCAGCCTGCAACTGAGATCCACTAAGCATGCGCGCCTTTCGCTCAGCGTTGATGGTTGCGCTTGCAAGTGCCGCACTCACGCTTTTTGCCAGTGCTCGCCAATGGGTTCATCTGACTTATCAAGAGACTGGATTGCCGACCATCAACCTTGACCTCAGTGGTCGCGATCTTGATCCGCTTCCAGCGGGATTAGCAATCTTGGTAGTCGCTGCCGTATCGGCTCTGTCGATTTCGCGAGGGCTGGCACACCGCTTCATCGCTGTTGTCATCGCCCTTGCCGGAGTCACTGTTGCCGTGGCATCGTGGCGAGCTGGTGCGCACCCTGAACAATTGGCGACAATCAGCGACAACATTGAAGCGTCACTGGGTCGCACTGCCAGTGGTCAGATAACGCAAACTGCAACCTTGTGGTGGACGGTGTCACTTTTCTGTGGCGCTCTCGTTGCTGTGTCAGGTGGAGTATTGGTCACAGCTGGACCTAATCGCCCCCGTGGCTCGTCGACGTATGAACGACCATCCTCAGATGCGTCAAAGTTATCGCCTTGGCAAGCACTCGACCAAGGTGTTGACCCGACGTCAACGCCCGACCGCTAGACTGATTTTTGTAAGTTCGACTAAGCGCTACAAGGGGAAACATGTCAACCGAACACGAAGACCATGGTCATACCGTCGCTGCATGGACTGCTGTTGGCATCGGCATCTTGGGCTTCCTTGTTGGTTGCATCGGCGTAGTTATCGCCCAGCCTCCTGTGTTCTGGATCGGTGTTGCGTTGCTTCCAGTTGCTGGCATCGCAGGCAAGGTTTTAGCTCTGATGGGTTTTGGCTCAAAGTAACTCGGCGTGTTTCTTAACATTGCCCTAACAAGAACTTGATGTGTCTCTTCCATTTTCCTGACACAGTAATCCTATGAATGATTCACGCGGTGTAATTCTCATTGTCGAAGATGAGCCACACGTTGCCGCGCCACTTCGTGACCGCCTCAAGCATGAAGGCTTTGCCGTCGAGATTGCTATTGATGGGCCAGCTGGGTTGGCCGCTGCTCGCAAACTTCATCCTTCTGCAATCATCATGGACATTGGCTTGCCAGGAATGGATGGCAAAGAAGTCGTTTTGGAACTGCGTCGTGAAGGAAACTGGACGCCCGTGCTGTTTCTGACAGCACGTGATGACTCGTTCGACCGCATTCATGGTCTTGAGATTGGTGGTGATGACTACATTGTCAAAACTGTCGGACCACGTGAAGTCGTCGCTCGTATCAAGTCTGTACTTCGTCGCACTAGCGGGCTTCCCAAAGGAAGTGGAGTAGTAACCGTCGGTGATGTTGAGTTGGATTCAGATACGCGCCGTGTTCATATTCGCGGTGTAGAAATTATTCTCACCACAAAGGAGTTTGATCTTCTCGCGCACCTGATGTCCAAACCAGGGCGAGTCTTCACACGCGATGAGCTTCTGAGTCATGTGTGGGGCTATTCATCTGTAGTGACAAGTCGCACAGTCGATGTCCATGTGGCCCAGTTGCGCGCCAAGCTGGGCGAGCCAGACCCAATTCGAACTTCACGGGGTGTGGGCTATGCCATCGATAAAGTTGATCGTGACTAAATCACTCGCCTCGCGTGCAGCCTTACTGGCTGGGTCGATTGCCGCACTGGCTGTTTTGATTGCTGGCCTTGCTGCGCTGCCACTCATTCGTGATTCCGCTGAGCAACAAGTGCGTGCTAGCTTGGCCCGTCAGGCTGATCTTGTTCGGGATGTCGCCACAAACCCGAATGACTTTGAAGTCGACAACCTTGGACATCCCCAGCCAGATCCGATGCAAGACATGGGAAACTCGGCACGCACACTTCTGGGTCTTGTGAGTTACATGCGCTCTCAAGGTGTCGAGGTTCAGCCAATTATGCCTGGCACTGTGGTGCCCCATGTTTTAACCGTCCAGCAGGTCAGCGCCGTGGTTGCCGGACATAATGTCAGTGCAAAAACTTGCGATGAAGGTGCGTGTATTTTCGTTGAGGCGCGTCCCGTGGGAATTGGTACCGGAATTGTTTTGATTCAGTCGACCTCCGTCGCTTCGAATGTTTCTGCAACTGCGATTGGTCGAATCTTCCTTGCGCTTATTGCCGGATTCCTCGTGGCTGTCTTTGTGGGGCTTGCTGTTGCACGACGGTTAACAAAACCCCTTGCTGATGCAGCCAACGCGGCACATCGACTCGCTGCTGGAGAGCGAGACATTCGCCTCGAACCTGAAGGTCCAACAGAAATTTCAGAAATTGCTGAGGCCCTGAACACTTTGGCTGAAGAACTTATGCATTCAGAAAGCCGTCAGAGGGAATTCTTGACTTCTGTCTCGCACGAACTCCGCACTCCATTGACTGCTATTCGTGGTTATGCCGAAGGTATGTCTGACGGGATTGTGACCAGTAGCGAGATGGTTCAAGTGGGTCAGATTATTGAATCGGAGTCAGTCCGACTCGACCGTTTGGTCAATGACTTGCTCGACTTGGCTCGCACTGGAGCAGTCGATTTCCCACTGGCTCAGGAAGATGTGGACCTCGTGCAAGTCCTGCGCCAAGCCAGCGAAGTCTGGGCAGGTCGTACCTCTCGTGAGAACGTGAAATTCACATTTACTCTGCCAGATCAGCCGGTCGTGGTTCGCTCTGATGCCATGCGCATCCGACAGATTATTGACAACCTCGCCGAGAATGCTTTGCGCGTAACCCCTGAAGGGGAGTGCATCGTCTTTGCACTCGATGCTCATGGTGCAATCGAGGTGCGCGATAGCGGTCCAGGGCTGACGCAAGATGATGAAGCTGTGGCATTCCAGCCAGGAGAACTCTTTGAACGCTATCGTGGCGTTCGCAAAGTCGGTACGGGCTTTGGGCTAGCACTTGTGGGCCGATTGGCCTCTCGACTCGGGGCCACTGCGAGTGTGACGAAGGCACCTGAAGGGGGAGCCGCCTTCCGCATTGACTTCACCAATGTGAGACTCCCATAAACTAGAATTCCGGCAATCCAAGGTGGCTTAAGTGACAACTGTGTTGAACTCCATAATCGAGGGAGTGCGTCTTGATCTTGATGTGCGCAAAGAGTCAACGTCCCTTGCGCAGTTGCACGAGCACATCAGTGACCGGGCGCCAGCCTTGCCAGCTAGCAGCATCCTGCAGGGTTGCCAATTTAGTGTGATTGCCGAAGTTAAGCGTGCGAGTCCAAGCAAGGGACATCTTGCTGACATTCCTGAGCCGGCCGAACTCGCCACTGCCTATGAACTCGGCGGAGCGCAAGTCATTAGTGTGCTTACTGAGCAGCGCCGCTTCAATGGAACCCTGGCGGACCTGGATGCCGTCCGTGCAAGGGTCAACATTCCGGTCCTGCGCAAAGATTTCATGGTCGATGAGTACCAAATGTTCGAAGCCCGTGCTCATGGCGCCGATGTAGTGCTCTTGATTGTTGCTGGCCTTGAAGATGCCTTGATGCGGGATCTCAATGATGTGGCTCTAGGGCTTGGGATGTCTGTGCTTGTTGAAGTGCATGATGAGGCCGAACTTGAACGCGGTCTTGCACTGAACCCAGCTCTTCTCGGCATAAATGCCCGAAATTTAAAGACTCTTGATGTTGATCTTGCAACGTGCGAACGACTTTTGCCACTTATTCCTGAGGGTGTTGTGGGTGTTGCGGAATCAGGACTTGCAACGCTTGAGGATGTTGAGCGCATGGCAAATGCCGGCGCTCGAGCAATCTTGGTAGGTGAGGCCCTCGTCACGAATGGTGGACCGAGCGAAACTGTCCGACAATGGACTCATGCAGGTTTAAGCATTCGCGAATCGACCTTAAAGGACGGATAGTCATGACGACTCTCAATGAAGTTTTTAGCCCCGATGCCAGCGGGCATTTCGGCCAGTTCGGTGGACGCTTCGTACCCGAAGCATTGATGGCTGCACTCGATGAACTTGATGCTGCATTCCGTGCGTCAAAGACCGATCCTGAATTCATTCGCGAACTTGCCGACCTGCAGACTAACTACACAGGTCGCCCAAATCCCATCACGGTCGCAGCTCGCTTTTCCGAGCATGCTGGTGGTGCAACCATTCTGCTTAAGCGCGAAGATTTGAATCACACGGGTTCACACAAGATCAACAATGTTCTTGGTCAAGCGCTCCTCACAAAGCGCATGGGCAAGACGCGCGTAATCGCTGAAACTGGTGCTGGCCAGCATGGCGTCGCTACGGCAACTGCCGCTGCACTTCTTGGACTTGAATGCGTTGTCTACATGGGCGAGGAAGACACTCGTCGTCAGGCTCTTAACGTTGCTCGAATGAAACTTCTCGGCGCAACCGTTATTCCAGTGACTGTTGGTAGCCGCACGTTGAAGGATGCCATCAACGAAGCCATGCGCGATTGGGTTGCCAACGTTGAGACCACGCACTATCTGCTTGGCACTGTTGCGGGTCCTGCCCCATTCCCAGAAATGGTTCGCGATTTCCATCGCATCATTGGTGATGAGGCACGTGAGCAGATGCTCGATCGCTTTGGTCGCTTGCCGGATGCAGTTGTCGCGTGCGTTGGTGGCGGCTCCAATGCAATTGGCATCTTCACTGCCTTTATGGGCGATCAGAACGTTCGCTTAGTGGGCTTTGAAGCAGGTGGCGATGGTGTCGAAACCGGTCGTCACGCGGCAACAATTTCAGGTGGCGCAGTTGGTGTCCTTCACGGTACGCGCTCATATGTTCTTCAAGATGAAGACGGTCAGACGATTGAGTCACATTCAATAAGTGCCGGTCTGGACTACCCAGGTGTTGGACCGGAACATGCATTCCTCGCGGACATTGGCCGTGCGGAGTACCGTCCAGTGACGGACACGCAGGCAATGAACGCATTCAAGTTGATGTGTGAAACCGAGGGCATCATTCCAGCCATTGAAACCGCACATGCTCTCCATGGTGCACTCGAACTTGGTAAGGAACTTGGTGCTGGCGCACTGATCTTGTTGAACTGTTCTGGTCGTGGTGACAAGGATGTTGAAACTGCAGCACGTTGGTTTGAAATGAACGGGACACAACTATGAGTTCGATTCACGAAACATTTGCTATGGCCAAGGCGGAAAACCGCGCAGTACTCATTGGCTATTTGCCTGCTGGTTATCCTTCGAAAGAAGGCGCGATCGAGTGCATCAAGGCCATGGTTGAAGGCGGCGTTGATATCGTTGAAATTGGTCTGCCTTACAGCGATCCCGTGATGGATGGTCCGACAATTCAGGATGCCGTCGATATCTCACTTGCTGCGGGAACCAAGACCACGGATGTTATGGCAACGGTTGCTGCAGTGAGTGCTACTGGTGCTCCATCCTTAGTGATGTCTTACTGGAATCCCATCGAGCGCTATGGCGTCGATAAGTTTGCGACCGACCTGCACGCGGCCAATGGAGTAGGAGTCATCACCCCTGACCTCACTCCAGAAGAAGCCTGCGACTGGGTGGGTGCTACGGACAAGGCTGATGTTGATCGGGTATTCCTTGTTGCACTTTCAAGTTCGGACGAGCGCATCGCTCGCGTTGCTGAAGTCACGACTGGATTTATTTATGCTGGTGCCGTTATGGGTGTCACTGGTGCTCGGACATCACTCTCGGATGAAGTGCGTGGGTTGGTTGCTCGCGTCCGTGCGCACACTGATTTGCCGGTAGCGGTCGGCCTTGGAGTGTCCACTCCTGAGCAAGCTCATGACATCGCACAATACGCCGACGGCGTGATTGTCGGATCAGCTTTTGTGACTGCGATCAAGCAAGGCGGTGCAGCGGCAGCTGGTGAACTGGCTCGCAAACTAGCCAGTGGATTGGGTCGCGTGTAGCAGTATGAAGAAGGTTTGGGGCAATCCGGCAATTGGCACGATTTTCCGTCTTATTTTGGCTGGTGTTCTGGGCGTTGCTGGCTACGTCAAGATGATTGAGCCACACGGTGCTCGCGATGCCATCATGGCCTATCGACTGCTGCCTCCTTCGATTGCTCCTTTTTTGGGATATGCACTGCCGGCGGCTGAGATTGTGCTTGCCGTACTGCTCCTAGTTGGCCTCTTTGTGCGCATTTCTGGTCTCATCAGCGCAATTCTTATGGTGATGTTCGTCATCGGCATTGCAAGTGTGTGGATTCGCGGTTACAGCATCGATTGCGGCTGCTTTGGAGGTGGCGGCGACATCAGCGCTGACGGTATCGCACGCAAGTACACTGTTGAGATTACTCGGGATGTCTTGCTGACCCTGATGAGTCTGTGGCTTTTCCGCTGGCCACACACCCTGGTTTCATTAGAAAACAACAATGTGGTGCATACTTTTAACCTAGACACACCAGACATCTAAGTACGGAGATCTCATGGCAGGCGAAAACCTCAGCGCAAAAGAAGCACGCAAGGCAGCACAAGCTGCACGGGCGCAGGCTCAAGCAGCTGAAAAGCAGCGCGAGCGTAAAGTTCGCATTATCGGTGGTTCTGTAGTCGTCGTTGTTATGGCTGCATTGATTGCGATTCCACTCGTAACTGGCAAGGGAAAAATCGCTGGTATCAAGAATTCAGCAGAGATCCCCGCTGGCGTTTCTCGTGAGACTTATGGTCTCCGCGTCGGTCCCGGTTGGTCAGCACCAAATGCGGATTCAATTCCAAAGATGCAAATTTGGGAAGACTTCCAGTGCCCCGTCTGTAATGACATGGAGAAGGCAAGCGGCGCCACGATTCTCGAACTAGCTGCTGCAAGCAAGATTCGCCTGGAATGGCGTCCGGCCCTGTTCCTCGATAAGGCACAGGAAGCAGCGAATACCGCTGCGGGCAATCCAAACTCATCCTTGCGTGCAACAGTCGCTCTCGGCTGTGCAGCAGATGAAGGTTATGCCATTGAGTACCACCGCGCCGTCTTCGAGCGCCAGCCTGCTCCCGACAAAGAAGGTCAGGGCTACAGCAACGCGACATTACTTGAGGCTGCAAAATCAGTTGGTATGACTGGCGCCAAACTGGATACCTTCACAACTTGCTTGAATGATCAAAAGTACTTTGATTGGGCATCTAACTCCGACGCCTTGTTTGCCAAGGAAGGCAATACGGGCACGCCGACTGCTTACCTAAACGGCAAGGAACTTCCTTCTAAGCCGAAGTGGATTGTGATGATGCCGAGTGAATTGAAGAAGGCCGTTGCTGCAGCTGCTAAGTCTTAGGCAGCAGTTGCAACTTCTTTCATGACCTACATTCCTGCTTCGCTACCCAGCCCAAGCCATGGCGTCTGGAACCTTGGCCCTGTGCCAGTCCGCGCCTACGCCTTGATGATTCTGCTGGGCATTGTCGCGGCCATCTGGTTAGGCAACAAGCGCTGGATTGAACGCGGGGGCCTACCCAATCAAGTTGGGGATGTCGCGCTGTGGGCAGTGCCATTTGGTGTCGTTGGTGGGCGTGTGTATCACGTGCTCACCGACTGGTCTGCATACTTCGGCGCTGGAGGTCGTGGATTTGTCGCGTCTTTGCAGATTTGGGAAGGCGGCCTAGGCATTTGGGGCGCTGTGGCACTCGGTGCATTAGGTGCTTACATCGGCTGTGCGAGAAGTGGCTTGGCCTTCGCCCCATTTGCAGATGCTATTGCGCCAGCGCTCGTCCTTGCGCAAGCCATTGGGCGATGGG
>Ga0209084_1002003_pt1 | contig 16395 bp, 16 predicted proteins | sample C_130820_MF_Meta_FD_187309 | JGI IMG/M metagenome (GOLD analysis project Ga0209084, IMG submission 187309) | Freshwater microbial communities from Lake Croche, Canada to study carbon cycling - C_130820_MF_MetaG (SPAdes) (version 2) | ecosystem: Environmental > Aquatic > Freshwater > Lake... | reverse complement strand
GAGATAACCGCTGAAAGCATCTAAGCGGGAAACTCGTTTCAAGATGAGATCTGCCGGGGCCTTGAGCCCCCTAAAGAGTCGTTCAAGACCAGGACGTTGATAGGTCAGGTGTGGAAGCGCAGTAATGCGTTAAGCTAACTGATACTAATTGCTCGTGCGGCTTGACCCTATAACTTTGATTTGCAAAACACTAGAGATGGTGAAAAGCTTTTCAGGGAAGTTATGCCAAGTTGACGCATTCAAAATCCTTTATATAAAATATTGAGGTCGAGAAATCGATGAAGCTGATTAGCTCTATAAATTGGTTGTTTTGTGTTTGCTTTACGGCGGCACAGGACGACAAAAAGTTATGCCTGAGGACCATAGCGAGTTGGTACCACTCCTTCCCATCCCGAACAGGACCGTGAAACGACTCAGCGCCGATGATAGTGCGGATACCCGTGTGAAAGTAGGACATTCTCAGGCTATTAAAGCGAAAAACGCCCAGTCATTTGACTGGGCGTTTTTTTTGCCTTTTGATTTCACACGCTTTATTCAACAGTTACGGATTTTGCAAGATTACGTGGTTTGTCGACGTCGGTTCCCCGGGCGCAAGCGGTGTGGTAGGCCAATAGTTGCAGCGCGACTACATGCAATATGGGTGAAAGCAAGCCGTAATTTTCCGGCATACGTATTACGTTAACGCCATCACTGCTGACAATTCGTGTGTCTACGTCTGCCAAAACGTAAAGCATTCCTCCGCGGGCGCGTACTTCATGCATATTGCTCTTGAGCTTTTCGAGCAAGGCGTCGTTGGGTGCAACGGTCACCACGGGCATCGCACTTGTGACCAAGGCGAGTGGGCCGTGTTTGAGTTCACCGGCGGCGTAGGCTTCGGCGTGGATATAGCTAATTTCTTTCAGTTTAAGTGCGCCCTCCATCGCGATGGGGTAATGCGCACCGCGCCCGAGGAACAATGCATTTTCTTTGTCTGCAAACTCTTGTGCCCATGCAATCAGTTGAGGCTCCAAGGCCAACACGGCTTGCAGTGCACTTGGCAAATGGCGCATTGCCCGTAGTTGCGCAGCCTCTTGTGCCGAGGAAATTCGCTTTTTGCATTGGGCTAGAACGAGGGTCAACAAAAATAGACCGGCCAGTTGGGTCGTGAAACCCTTGGTGGAGGCGACTCCCACTTCGGTTCCGGCGCGGGTTACATACGAGAGTAAGCATTCTCGAACCATGGCTGAGGTGGAAACATTGCAAATCGTCAATGTTCGGCGCATACCCAAGAACTGCGCATGGCGCAGCGCCGCCAAAGTGTCAGCAGTTTCACCCGACTGGCTAATCGTCACGACCAAAGTTTTGGGGTCGGGGACGGAGTCGCGGTAACGGTATTCACTCGCAATCTCTACTGAACAGGGGATTTTCGCCAAACCCTCCAACCAATACTTGGCGACGCAACCGCTGTAATAACTGGTGCCGCAGGCTAAAACCAATACTTTATCGATCTCGTCAAACACCGCGCCCGCCTGGGCGCCGAAAAGTTCGGGCACTACGCGCTGCACACCTTCCAAGGTATCCGCAATTGCGCGCGGTTGTTCAAAAATCTCTTTTTGCATGTAATGGCTGTAAGGCCCAAGCTCTGCGGCGCCGCTGTGGGCGAGTACGGTGTGCACTTCGCGTTCCACCCAGTGGCCTGCCCGATCGATGAAAGTGCACTTTTCAAGCCCAAGGTCGACCACATCGCCCTCTTGCAAATAAACAATCTGGTCTGTGACGCCGGCCAAAGCCATTGCGTCGCTCGCCAAAAAATTTTCTTTCAGACCGCGCCCCAGAATAAGGGGCGACCCTTGCCGGGCGCCCACTACGCGGTGCGGCTCATCGGCGTGGATCACTGCAATCGCATAAGCGCCCTGGAGGTGGGCGACGGCCTTTTGGACTGCAACAAGCAGGTCGCCAGCGTAAAGGCTATCGACCAGATGAACAATCACTTCGGTGTCCGTTTGGCTGTGAAAGACATAGCCTTTGACTTGCAGGTCCTGCCGAAGTTCGTCGTGGTTTTCAATAATTCCGTTATGTACCAAGGCCACGCGGCCCGGGGTGTCGCTGGCGCCGGCAGGCCCGATGCTGAAATGCGGATGCGCATTTCCCACAACCGGTGCGCCATGGGTGGCCCAGCGCGTATGCGCAATACCGGTGCCCGCCGCAATAGAGTCGCTTTTCACCTGGGCCATGAGTTCTGAAACCCGGTCCGTACTGCGCGCGCGCTGAAGGCGCGGCCCCGCGTGCAGTGCATCTAGGCTCCCGGTATGTACAGCCACACCACAGGAGTCATAGCCCCGGTACTCCAGCCTTTGCAGGCCTTGGACCAGCACCGGAACAATATCGCGGTGCGAAACGGCGCCCACAATGCCACACATAAATATCTCCCGCTTTCAGCGAACTCGCTTGGAAAGGCATGCGGTGAAAATCCCGCAAAAATGCCTTAAAAATACCTAAATCAATCCTAAATACGATAAATCGCCCAAAAGGCCGGCGGATTTAAAAAGCCGATTGCCTAGGCTTTGGGCTGCTTTACAGCGCGCTTCCAATGGGTAATTCCCACTTGCTTGCCTCGGGCCACGGTCAATGCGCCCGCCGCTGTGTCCTTCGTAATCGTCGATCCCGCGCCAATCGTCCCCCCCGCACCGATGTGAATTGGGGCCACGAGAACGCAGTTGCTGCCGACATGGACATCGGCCTCGATCACTGTGCGGTGTTTATTGGCGCCGTCGTAGTTGGCAGTGATGCTGCCGGCGCCAAAGTTCACCCGCTCGCCGACCGTGGCGTCGCCTAAATAGGCCAAATGGTTGGCCTTGGCGCCGCGCGCCAGACTGGCGTTCTTGACCTCCACGAAATTGCCGATGTGAACATCCTCGCCTAATTCCGCGCCCGGGCGCAGACGGGCAAAGGGCCCCACGCGGGCGCCCGCGCCCACGCGCACTCCCGTGACTTCGCCTTCAATATGGCAAAAAGGCAATATCTCCGCACCGTCCTCGACCGTGCAGTCCGACAACATGCAATTGGCGCCAATGCGCACACCGTCACCCAGGACCACGCGGCCTTCAAACAGGCAATTGACATCAATGTCCACATCGGCGCCACACACCAAGGTGCCGCGCACGTCGATACGCGCCGGGTCCTTCAGGCGCACGCCTTGGGCCAGCAAGTCTTGCGCTACCCGGTGTTGGTAAGCGCGTTCGAGTTCAGCCAAATGCTGCGCGCTGTTCACGCCAGCCACTTCGAGCGCATCGCCCGCTTTGTGGGCCAGCACCTGGGCGCCTTCACTGACAGCAATGCGCACCACATCGGTCAGGTAAAACTCTTTTTGCGCATTGTCTTGGTCCAGTTGCGCTACCCAGCGCTTGAGCAAACGCGCCGGCGCAACCAGGATGCCGCCATAAATCTCGCCAATGGCGCGCTGGGTCTCGCTGGCGTCCTTGTGCTCGACGATGGACTGCACCGCCTGTCCGTTACGCACGATGCGCCCGTAGCCGCTGGGGTCGGGCAAATCCACCGTCAGCAGCGTCAAGTGCTGGCCGGCGCTCAGCGCGACCAAGGCCTGCAAGGTCGATGCCCGCGTCAACGGTACATCGCCAGACAAAACCAGCACCTGCCCGTCGTCAGGCAGCGCCGGTACCGCCATTTGCACCGCGTGGCCGGTGCCAAGCTGCGGTTCTTGCCGCACAAAATGCAAAGCGGTTTGGCCGGCAAACGCGGGCAGAGCGGCCTCCACCTGCGCCGCGCCGTGGCCAGTGACCACCACCACCGAACGGGCATGCAGCGCCTGTGCCGTCAACAGCACATGGCCCGCCAGAGGCATATGGGCCAGCATTTGTAATACTTTTGGAATCGCGCTTTTCATGCGCGTGCCCTTGCCGGCAGCCATCATGACCACATCGATGGCAAGGCCGGGAGGCGCGTCGGCCGCGCTCTGGATGCGGGACTCCATTAGACTCACAGTGATGTCCTTTATGAACGTTGGATCCTGCGCCGTGTTTGGCGCGATACGCCCCATTATCGGTGCGCGCGGTCTGTGCCGCCTGGTGTTGGGCGCCTTGATTCTGGTTCTGGGCGCTTGCAGTTCGCTGCGCCTAGCCTACAACAACGCGCCCGAACTGAGCTATTTCTGGCTGGACCGCTACGTAGACTTTGACAAAGCCCAAGGTAAGCGCGTGAGCGCCGAACTGGAGCAGTTGCTTCGCTGGCACCGCAGCGAAGAACTTCCGCTCATCGCCGAGTTGCTGCAAAACGCCCAGACCTTGGCCTTGCAAACCCCTAGTGGCCCCCAGTTGTGCGCACTGAACCAGACCGTCCTGCAGCGCAGCGAGGCCATCGCCCTGCATGCAGTGCCTGCGGCGGCGGCGATCGTAACCACCCTGAGCAGCCAGCAATTGGCCAATCTGGCCAAGTCCTACGAAAAGAGCAACCGCAAAATGCGAGAGGAATGGCGCAGCGCCCAGGCCCAAGGCATCGACAACCGCACGCTCAAAAGCCTGGAACGTCTCGAAGACATGTACGGCAACCTCAGCAGCACCCAGCGCCGCCTATTTCAGGACGCCATGGCCGCCAGCGGTTTTGACAGCGCCCGTTACTTTGAGGAAGTGCATTCCCGCCAGCAAATCACCTTGCAAACTCTCGAAAAACTGCGCAACGCAGATAGCGCGACTGCGCAAGCGGCGCTGGTGGCTTGGATCAAGATGTTTTCCCAGTCGGCCAACCCGGCGTACCGCGAGTACTACGCCCAGGTCACCGCGCAAACCTGCCAGGCCTTTGCCCAGGTGCACGCCCAAACCGGCATGGCCCAGCGCCGTCACATGGCCGACTACCTGAAGGACTACGAGCAGCAAGTGCGCGTGTTAGTCGCCCAGAAACCTTAGTCGCGCCCGATGCGGCTGGGATGGTTGAGCGGCCAGGCGGTGCCGTAGTCGGTCAGTACCGCGTCCAGCGGAATGTCATGCGCTTCGGGCTCCAGGTCGGGGATGTAACTGGTGCCAAAACCCAGGCCCACGGTATAGGGTTTGGGCTCCAGGCTGGCCAGCATGCGGTCGTAAAAACCGCCGCCGTAGCCTAGGCGGTAGCCGCCAGCGCTGTAACCGACACAGGGCACAAACAGCAAACTGGGCATCACCTGCTCGGTGTCTTTGGGCTTGGGAATGCCGTAGGCATCCTCCTCCATCGGGCAGCCGGGGTACCAGACATGGAAAGTCATGGTTTTGTGGGCCTTGTTGACCACCGGCAGTGCGATGCGCCTGCGCTGGGCAATGTCATTGAGCTCGCCGTCCTCCTTCCAGCGGTGCAGCGCGGGCAGCGGATCAAACTCACCTTTGATCGGCCAATAGGCCCCAATCGTGGTGTCCGAACGCCCGACCAGCCACACGCGCATGACGCGCAGCAGCAGTTCGGCCCGGTGCAAACGGTCCGGCAAATTCATGCGTGCATCGAGCAATGCCTTGCGCAAGGCCTTTTTCTCGAGCGCTTTACGGTCCATAGAGTTGTCCATAATCACCCCATGCGGATATTTAGAACCATTGTGGCAGCAACAAGCTGCATTCTTTTTTATACCTGGCCCTGCTACGCGGCGCGGGCCCAAAGTCTGGATCTGCCCCGCGCAGACCAAGTCGTGCTGGACATGGCCCAGGCCTACAAGCAAGGCGACCACAAACGGCTGACCCAATTATTGCCGCAGGCCAAAGGCAGCCTCTTGGAGCCTTGGGCTGCGTACTGGGAACTCGCGTTGCGCCTAGACCAGGCCGGCAAGCCGGATATTGAAGCATTCTTGGCCCGCTATGCCGGCACCTACCAAGAAGACCGCCTGCGCGCCGACTGGCTGCTGCAACTGGGTCGCAACCGTGACTGGGCCACTTTCCGGTCGCAATGGCCGCTCTACCGCATGGGCGATGACCGCTCGGTGCAATGCTATGCGCTGTGGAGCGACTACCTGCGCAATGACGCCGACGTCGCGCGTGCCATCCAGGACATTTGGCTCGCCCAGCGCGAGGCCGATGAGGCCTGCGCAGATGCCGCCCAAGTCCTGATCAAAGCGCGCAAGATGCCCGAGCAGGCCGCCTGGCTGCGTGCCCGCCTAGGCATGGAAAACGACCGCCCCCGCGTCGTCACCCAGGCGGCAGCAGCCCTCAACGACAAATGGGGCAAAACCGTTAACGCCATCTACCAGGACCCGGCCAAATACCTCAATAACAAACTGACTGCCCTGCGACCGCAAACCCGCGAGTTTGTGTCGCTGGCCTTGATTCGCATGGCCTACCTCGACCCCCAGGGCGCGGCTCTCGAGGTGGAAAAACTGCGTTGGCGGGCCCAGCTCACCCACGAAGAGCGCCACTGGATCTGGGGCGTGATCGGCAAGCGCGCCGCCCAAAGAGCCCAGGACGATGCGGTGAGCCTTTTCGCCAAAGGTCTCTTTGAAGACATGCACGAGGACCACCTGCAATGGGCGGCACGCGCCGCTCTGCGCCAGGGCCAGTGGGCTCAGGTGCAAGCCGCACTTGCTGCCATGCCACCGGCCTTGCGTGCCGATCCGACATGGGTGTACTGGTCGGCCCGTGCCGTGTTGGCGCAAAAGCCGACCGACGCGGCGCGGTCCCAAGCCCTGGCCAGCCTGCAAACCATCGCTGGCCTGCGCGGGTTTTATGAACAGCTCGCACTCGAAGAGCTCGGCCAACGCACCACCTTGCCGCCCAGGCCCTTGCCGCCAACGCCCGATGAGCGCGAGGTGGCCCGCAAAAACCCCGGCTTGCAGCGCGCCCTCTATGCCATCGAAGTGGGCCTGCGCCCCGAGGGCGTGCGCGAGTGGAACTACACCATCAGCTTGCATACCAAGGGCGGCATGGACGATCGCAGCCTGCTGGCCGCTGCCGATCTGGCCTGCCAGGCCGAGGTGTGGGACCGTTGCATCAACAGCAGCGAGCGCAGCCGCGCCCTCATCGACATGGACCAGCGCTTTCCGATGCCCTTTAAGCAGGCGGTTGTGGCCCGGGCCCAAAGCATTGGCCTGGATCCCTCTTATGTTTACGGCCTGATCCGCCAGGAAAGCCGCTTTGTCATGGACGCCAAATCCGGCGTCGGTGCGGCCGGGCTGATGCAAGTCATGCCCGCCACGGCCAAATGGACAGCTAAGAAAATCGGCCTGAGTGACTTCACGCCCGGCAAAATCAATGAACGCGATACCAATATCGCTATTGGCACCGGCTACCTCAAGCTGGTGCTCGACAGCTTTCAGGGCTCCATGCCACTGGCCGCTGCTGCCTACAACGCCGGCCCCAGCCGCGCCCGCCAATGGCGCGGTGCCAGCGGCGCACCCGCTGTGGAGGCGGCCATTTGGGCCGAAAACATCCCGTTTAACGAGACGCGCGACTACGTCAAAAAAGTGCTCTCCAACGCCACGGTCTATGCCGCTTTGCAAACCGGCCAGCCCCAGTCCATCAAAGCGCGGCTGGGCACCGTCGGCGCGCCCGACGCGGCGACACCCGAGACCGGCCTGGACTTGCCCTGAGGCCGCTCGCCACCAATGTCACCAAGGAGGAAAAAACCATGCTCAAGCTGTTTGTCGGGAATAAAAACTACTCATCCTGGTCCATGCGCCCCTGGGTGCTGATGACGCAGGCGGGTATCGCCTTTGAAGAGGTTTATGTGCGCTTTGACGCCTTTACGCCGGGGTCGGCCTTCAAGCAAACGCTGGCCGGCGTCACGCCCGTGGGCAAAGTACCGGTCTTGCAAGACGGCGCGCTCCCTGTTTGGGACACCCTGGCTATTGCTGAATACCTGGCCGAAAGCTTCCCGGACAAAGCACTGTGGCCCGCCGATAAAGCGGCGCGCGCCCATGCCCGCAGTATTTGCGCCGAAATGCACAGTGGCTTTGGCGGCCTGCGCAGCCAATGCCCGATGAATATCGAGGCCCATTTGCCTGAACGTGGCGCCCTGGTCTGGCGCGACCAGCCCGCCGTGCGTGCCGATGTGCAGCGCCTGGTGGACATGTGGAGCGGCCTTTTGCAAGCGCACGGTGGCCCGCTGTTGTTTGGCGCTTTCACCGTGGCGGATGCGTATTTCGCCCCGGTGGTGATGCGCCTGAAAACCTATGGCCTGCCGGTGCCGCCGCACATCAGCGCCTACATGGAGCGCGTCTGCCAGTTGCCGGGCGTGCAAGCCTGGGTCCACGGTGCGCTGGCTGAGCAGGACTTTTTGGATTTCGAAGAGCCCTATCGGCTGCAGCGCTAGGCTGGGCGGCGCGCGATGCAAACCTACCTGGTCGGCGGTGCAGTGCGCGATGCCCTGATGGGCCTGCCCGTGCACGACCGCGACTGGGTTGTCGTTGGCTGCACGCCCGAGGCCATGGGTGCCGCCGGTTTTGTGCCGGTGGGGCGCGACTTTCCGGTGTTTTTGCACCCGCAAACCCACGAGGAATACGCCCTGGCCCGCACCGAGCGCAAAACGGCGCCCGGCTACCGTGGCTTTGTGGTCCACGCCGCGCCCGAAGTGACCTTGGTGCAAGACCTCGCGCGGCGCGACCTCACCATCAACGCCATGGCCGCGCCCACCGCTGCCGACGGCCGCCTGCCCGATCTGCAAGCCATCGAAGACCCGTTTGGCGGGCGCAGCGACCTGCAGGCCCGGGTTTTGCGCCATACCAGCGACGCCTTTAGCGAAGACCCGGTGCGCATCCTGCGGGTGGCGCGTTTTGCAGCGCGCTTTCCCGATTTTTCGGTGGCCGAGGCAACCCTGTCGCTGATGCGCGCCATGGTGGACGGCGGCGAAGTGCAGCACCTGGTGCCCGAGCGCATCTGGCAGGAGCTGGCCAAAGGCCTGATGACGCAGCGCCCGGCGCGCATGCTGGAGGTTTTGCGCAGTTGCGGCGCACTGCGCGCAGTCTTGCCCGAAGTCGATGCCTTGTGGGGCGTGCCCCAATCGCCCGAGCACCACCCGGAGGTGGATACCGGCGTGCACCTGGGCCTGGTACTCGATGCCGCCGCCGCAGCCGGTGCGCCCCTGGCCGTGCGCTTTGCCTGCCTGGGCCACGATCTGGGCAAAGCCGGCACCGATCCGGCGCAGTGGCCGCGCCACATCGGCCACGAAGGCCGCAGCGTGCGCGCGCTCCAAGCCTTGTGCAAGCGCTTGCGCGTACCGCAGGCCTGCGCCGAACTGGCCGAGGTGGTGGCGCGCGAACACGGCAATGTGCACCGCAGCGCTGACTTGGGCCCCGAAGCGGTGTTGCGCCTCTTGGAGCGCTGCGACGCTTTTCGCAAACCGGCCCGTTTTGCCGACATTTTGCTGGCCTGCCAATGCGACGCGCGCGGGCGTCTGGGCCGCAGCCACGACGCCTATCCGCAAGCGCTACGCCTGTCGGCAGCGCTGCAGTCAGCCCGAAGCGTGGACAGTGCGGGTGTGGCCGAGGCAGCGATGGCTGCAGGCGCCAAGGGCCCAGAGGTTGGCCTGGCGCTGGCGCGTGCGCGGGTGCAGGCGATCAGCCAGGCGCTTTGCTAGAGCCCGTTCTGCTGCAAATCAGAAAACTAAAGGACCAAAGCCAGTGCGGCGTAGTCGCCGACTTTGTCGCCCAAACCAGCCGCGCACAGTTGTACTCCCGTCGTCATCGCGGGCATGTGGGCTTGCAGCTGCGCTTGCAAGCGGGGCAGCAAAAAATCTTGGTGGTGCTGGAACACACTGCCGCCCAGGCTGATGCGTTCCAAGTCCAGGCCGGCGACCAGATTGAACAAAAGCCGACCCATCACCGAACACACATCCTCGGCAATGGCCAGGGCCTGGGGCTGGCCGGCACGCGCGGCGCCAAAGAGGGCGGCAGCGTCGGCAAACCCTTGGCTGGCAAAGCGCCGGGCCAGTGCCTTGCCGCCGATCAGGCTTTCAACGTCGCCCCGGTTGCCGCAACCGCACAGGGCGCTGTCATCCTCGCGCACAAAACTGTGGCCCCAGTGGCCGGCGTTGCCGTTTTTGCCGCGCAAGGGGCGGCCGTCCACGCACACACCCACGCCAATGCCCGTGCTCCAGGTGACGTAGGCGCAATGGTCGGCGCCACGCAAGGCGCCCCAGCGCCGTTCGGCCTGCAGCGCGCCTAGGCCATCGTTCTCCAGATGCAGCGTGGCGATGCGCGCGCGCAGCGGCGCCTCAAGCGGCACGCTGGTCCAGTTGTTGGGCAAACGTCCGGCCTCGGTGGCCGGTGCCAGGCCACCGCAAATATTGGGCGTGGCCAGCGCGACCATGCCGTTTTGGCGAACAAAAGGCCCGCAAGAGACGACGCCTACCGCGCTCAAGGTCTCTACCGCGGAACCGATCTGCGCGCTGTGTTGCGCCAGCATGCGCAAAATTTGCTGGGCCAAGGCCTCGGGCGCGCCTTCTTTGGCTGTGGGCTCGGTCCAGCGGCCCCGGATGCCGCTGGCATCGGCCAGCGTCAGCGCCACCTTGGTGCCGCCAATATCCACCCCGGCGACGGTGCCCAGATCGGCAGGAAAATGCAATGGTTCGGCAAGCGTCATAAGGCTAAAGCGTAAAGAAAAACAGCAGCCCACCATGGGCCAGTGCGCATCCTAGCGCGACTGGCGGGCCTGGCATTACCAGCCGGTTACCGTTGCGGCGCGCTCAGAGCCGGTGGCTGCGGTCGCCGCGCGTAAACCCCAGCGGCGCCGCATCGGGGTCGGTCCCCAGGGCGATCACCTTGAAAAGCTCGCCCATCTCGTGTTCCAAAATCAGGGTTTGCGCCGCCACACGCACCGGCAGCGCGGCTGCCTGCATCCAATCGACGATGCCGCAGTTCATCAAAAAATGCGCCTGGCTGGTGTAGCCCAGCACCTGCAAGCCGGCCTCTTGGGCGGCCAGCGCGATGCCGGTGAAGTTCACATGCGCCGTGATGTCCTTCTCGCCCACGCGCTGTAGCGGATCGGTATCGCTTTGGTGCGCAAAGTGGCACATCAGCGTGCCCATAGCGCGTTGCGGGTGGTAGTACTCGTCCTCGCCAAAACCGTAGTCGATCAAAAACGCGCTCCCGCGCACCAGGTGCTCGGCCAGCGAACGGATAAAGGCATGGGCCTGCGGATGGATTTCGGTCAGGTAATCGTGCGCGCCTTCGGGCTCAATGGGCGGGCGCAGGGCGCTGGGGCGGTCCTGCCAGGCAAAACCGCCGGGCGCGCCGCCATCCAACACCACGCCGCGTTCGTGCCACTGGCCTGCTTGGCGCACCAGCAATTGCACCGGCATGGCGTCCAGCACTTCATTGCCCAGCACCACGCCCTCTATTTGCTGCGGCCAGGCATGGGCCCAGTGCACGCGCCCGGCCCAGGGCGCCAGGCGGGTTTGTTGGCGTTGCTGCAGCGTGGCCGACAGCTCCACGATGGTGTAGCGGCGCAGCGCCACGCCCATTTCGTCCAGCGCCTGCAAAATTTGTGCTGCCAGCGCGCCGCTGCCGGCGCCAAACTCCCACACTTCGTCGCAGCCACTGTCGGCCAGCGCCTGCGCCACCTGCTGCGCCAGCGCGTAGCCAAACAGCGGGCTGATTTCCGGGGCGGTGACAAAGTCGCTTCCGCCAGGGCCGGGGCCGGGCAGGGCGCCGAATTTGACCGATTCACGCGCGTAATAGCCCAAGCCGGGGGTGTAGAGCGCCATTTCCATGAAGCGGTCAAAGCCGATCCAGCCGCCCGCTTGCGTGATGGCGCGGCTGATGTAGGTGTGCAGGGCGCTGTCGGGGTGGTCCGGGCGTGGGGGCATCGTTAAACTAGGGGCAAGGTGTGCGGCATGCGCCGCCTGGCCGCGATTGTCACTTACCCGACCCGCGCCGACCGACCGACTTGTTTGACCCCTCCAGCACTGAGCGCCGCACACCCCGATTTATGCCTGATCACGTCCTCATCACCGGTGGTGCACACCGCCTGGGCCGCGCCCTGGTGGAAGTCTTTGCGCGCTCCGGCTGGCATGTGTGGTGCCACTATGGCCGCTCGGGGGCGGCGGCCCAGCAGCTGCAGGCCGCGTTGTCGGCGCAGGGCCTCGCGGTCGACACCGTGGCGGCCGATTTGGCCGATCAGCCCCAGGTGCTGGCCATGATGGCGCACATCGCCCAGCGCAGCGGCGGCCTGCGTGCAGTGGTCAATAACGCCTCTTTGTTTGAGCCCGACACCGGCCTGGACATGGACCCGGTCTTGCTGCAGCAGCAAATGCAGGTCAATTTGGTCACCCCGCTGTTGATTGGGCGGGAGTTGGCGCGCCAACAGGCCCAGCGCGCCGGGGCCGACGCCTGCCTGATCCATGTGCTGGACCAAAAAGTCTTCAATCTGAACCCGGACTACTTCTCCTACACCACCAGCAAGCTGGCCTTGGAGCGCAGCGTGGCGTTGCAGGCCCAGGCGCTGGCGCCCGGGCTGCGGGTCTGCGGCGTGGCGCCCGGCCTGATTTATCCCAGCGGCCCGCAAAGCGAGGAGAACTTTGCGCGCGCCAGCCGTGTCAATGTGCTGCGCCGCCCCACCGATCCGGCCCAGGTGGCCGCGACCTGCCTGTTTTTGGCGGGCAATCCGGCCATTACCGGTGTGAGCATTTGCGTGGACAGCGGGCAGCATTTGGTACCCATGGCGCGCGATGTCATGTTCGCCGCCGACACCCTTTCCAGCCAGGAGCCCCATGCCGATCAATGAAGAGGCGCTGATGCGCGACTGCCGCAAGCTGTTTTTGCGCGGCTATGAAATCCCGGTGCGCATTGGCATCCACGACTTTGAGCTGCAGGCGCCCCAGCGCATGCGCTTTGATGTGGAGCTGTTCGTGCCCTATGCCTACTCCAGCCCGCAGGCCGACCGCATCGAAGAAATCGTGGACTACGACTTTGTGCGCACCACGATTGCCGATCTGGCCGGGCGTGGCCACATCAATTTGCAAGAAACGCTGTGCGACGCTATTGCCCGTGCGCTTTTGGTGCCCGCCCAGGTAGCCGCCGTTCGGGTGCGCACCAGCAAGCCCGATGTGTACCCAGACTGCGAGGCGGTTGGGGTGGAAGTTTTTCAGTTGCGCGCGCCCGACTGAGTTGCACAGCCCATTGCATTTTTTGCTCATATTGTCAGGAAGCACCTATGGCGACCCCCTCGACCCCGCCGTTTCGCGGTAAACAAACCCTCACACTTAGCGGTCTGCGCTTTGAGGCCAGTTTGGGTATCTTGGAGTCCGAGCTGATTGCGCCCCAGCCCATCCAGGTCGACGCCGAGTTGCACCTGGGTGCCCAGCCGCTCTTGCCCACCGATGACGATATCAACCACGTGCTGGACTACCGCAAAGTGCGCCAAATCATCATTGCCGAATGCACCGCCGAGCACGTCAACCTGCTTGAAAGCCTGATCGGCAAGCTGGCCAACCGCCTGCTGCAGCTTCCCGGCGTGCTGGGCGTGCGTGTGAAAATTGCGAAACTCAAAATCTTTGACGATTGCGAAGTGGCCATCCGGGTAGAAACCGGCCAGTGGTAAATCCGAGGAAAACCCATGTCCAATGAAGCGCATGAAACCCACAAACTAGAAAAGCGCCTGTGCCGCCAGGTTGGCCAGGCCATCATGGATTTCGGCATGATCGAGGAGGGCGACCGCGTCATGGTCTGCGTTTCTGGTGGCAAAGACAGCTACGGCATGCTAGACCTCTTGATCAAGATGCAGCAGCGCGCGCCCATCCACTTTGATTTGGTCGCTGTCAACCTGGACCAAAAGCAGCCCGGCTTTCCCGACCATGTGCTGCCCGCCTACTTAAAAGCGCTGGGTGTGCCCTTTCATATCGAGACGCAGGACACTTACAGCATCGTCAAAAAAGTCATTCCCGAGGGCAAGACCATGTGCAGCCTGTGCAGCCGTTTGCGCCGGGGCATTTTGTACCGCGTGGCCGACGAGCTCAAAGTCACCAAAATCGCGCTGGGCCACCACCGCGACGACATGCTGCAAACCTTTTTCCTCAATATGTTTTTCGGCGGAAAGCTCAAAGGCATGCCGCCCAAGCTGGTCAGCGACGACGGTGGCCACATCGTGATTCGCCCGCTGGCCTATGTGGCCGAAAAAGACCTGAGCCGCTGGGCCGAGCACCGGCAGTTCCCCATCATTCCTTGCACCTTGTGCGGCAGCCAGGACAATTTGCAGCGTCAGCAAATCGGCAACATGCTGCGCGAGTGGGAGAAAAAATACCCCGGCCGCGTCGAGAGCATGTTCACCGCCTTGCAAAACGTGGTCCCCTCGCACCTGATGGACACCACGCACCACGACTTCAAAAACATCCGCACCACCGGCGTGCCCGAGGCCGACGGCGATACCGCTTTTGATGCGCTGCCCTTGCCCAGCACGCGGGTGTGGACGGGCATCCCCGTCACCACCGCCTGAGTCCCTGGGCCGCCATGTCCAGCCCAGCGCCCACCCGCATTACCGCTGTGCGCCATGGCGAGACGGCCTGGAATGCCATCACGCGTTTGCAAGGCCAGCTCGATATCGACCTGCATGAGCGTGGCCGCTGGCAGGCCGAGCGTGTCGGCGCGGCTTTGGCCGACAGCGGCCTGCAGCATATTTACAGCAGCGACTTGTGCCGCGCCTTCAACACCGCGCAGGCCATAGCCCGCCACGCCGGCGTGGCGCCGCAGGCTATCGTGCGCGATACGGGCCTGCGCGAGCGCAGCTTTGGCAGCCTGGAGGGTCTGACCTACGCGCAGGTCGGCGAGTTGCACCCGCAAGAAGCGCTGCGCTGGAAGCAACGCGACCCGCTGTGGGCGCCGCCCCAAGGGGAATCGTCCACCCAGGTGCTGGTGCGGGTGCGGGCGGCCGTTGACGCAATCGCTGCGCGCCATGCGGGCGAGCACATCGCCATCGTCACCCACGGTGGCGTGCTCGATATGCTCTACCGCCTGGCCACTGGCCAGGAGCTGCATGCCCCGCGCACCTGGGAGTTAGGCAACTGCGCCATCAACCGCTTGCTCTGGACGCCCCAGGGCCTGAGCCTGGTTGGCTGGTCGGACACCGGCCATCTGGACGAAGGCCCACGCGACGAGTTCGGCAGCTAGCGAAAGGCCCGCCCATGTCCAAAATCATTGTTTTTGCTTTCCCGGTGTTTCTGGCTGCCATGGCCCTGGAATGGTGGTGGGACCGACGCCAACTGCGCCTGGGCAAGGTGGCGCACAGCCGCTATGCGCTCAACGACACCATTAACAGCCTGAGTCTGGGCCTGCTGAGCCAAGTCACCGGCGTGCTGCTCAAGTTCATCGGCCTGGCCGCCTACGCGCTGGCGTTTGAGCACCTGGCGCTTTTCTCAGATGCCGAACTCTGGAAACACTGGTACGGCTGGCTGCTGGCCCTGCTGATCTACGACCTGTGCTACTACGGGCTGCACCGCGCTGGCCACGAGGTGGCGCTGTTGTGGGCAGCGCACGTGGTGCACCACCAAAGCCAGGCCTACAACCTGTCGACCGCGCTGCGCCAAACCTCCACCGGCGGCCTGCTGGGCTGGGTGTTTTACCTGCCGCTGGCCGTGCTGGGCGTACCGCCGCTGGTCTTTGGCATCGTCGCGCTGGTCGATTTGCTTTACCAGTTCTGGGTGCATACCGAGTACGTGGGCAAGCTGGGCTGGTTTGACCGCGTGTTTTGCTCACCCAGCAACCACCGGGTGCACCATGCGGTGAACGAAGGCTATGTGGACCGCAATTACGGCGGCATTTTGGTGGTATGGGACCGCTTGTTTGGCAGCTTCCAGGAAGAGCAGGCGCCTTGCGTGTATGGCACGCGCAAGCCGCTTAACAGCTGGGATCCGCTATGGGCCAATGCCGAGGTGTATGCCGGCCTGCTGGCCACCAGTTGGCGCACGCCAAGCTGGCCTGACAAACTGCGCGTCTGGTTCAAGCCGCCGGGCTGGCAACCGGCCGATGCGCCGCCCGCCCCGGCGTTTGACATCGGCCAGGTGCAGCGCTTTGACCCGCCGCTCTCGGCTGGCCAAGTGCGTTTTGCGCTGGCGCAGTATCTGGGCCTCATGGCTGCGGGCACGGTGTTTTTGTGGAACGCCGACGCCATGCCGCTGCGCGATGCGGCGCTGGTCTGCGTGGCGCTGTGTCTGGTCAGTGGGGCCAGCGGCCGCGCATTGCAAAACCAGATGCCGGCCACCCAGGTGCTGGCGCTGCAGGCGGCCTGCTACGGCGCCTTGGGCGCGTTGGGCATCGTGCCTTTTTTTAGCCCTTTAATCCTTTAGCCCAGCAAATCGGCGGCGGGCCCGGCCGGTGCGGCCACGCCTAAGTGCCGGTAGGCTGCCAGCGTAGCGATACGACCGCGCGGCGTGCGCTGCAAATAGCCTTGCTGAATCAGGTAGGGCTCGATCACATCCTCGATGGTCTCGCGCTCCTCGCCAATGCTCGCGGCGATGTTGTCCAGC